>Ga0247727_10005954_pt1 | contig 24252 bp, 22 predicted proteins | sample WisWelCaveWW1625_FD_202498 | JGI IMG/M metagenome (GOLD analysis project Ga0247727, IMG submission 202498) | Biofilm microbial communities from Wishing Well Cave, Virginia, United States - WW16-25 | ecosystem: Environmental > Aquatic > Deep subsurface > Groundwater > Cave microbial mat | place... | reverse complement strand
AGACGAGGGTCTGCGCGCGTACATGCTGCGCGTCTACAACTACATGGCGGCGGGCATCGCGCTGACCGGCGTTGTTGCCTACGTCATCTTCACGTACTCGGTCACTAGCGACCCGGCGCTTGCCGCTCAGACGGGCGGTCGGATTGTGGCGTTGCACCGCGGCATGTATCTGACGCCGCTCGGCCACACCCTGTTTGCCACGCCGCTGATGTGGGTGCTGGTGTTCGCGCCGCTGGCGTTCGTGTTCTTCCTGTCCTGGCGCATCTACAGCATGAGCGTGGGCGCCGCCCAGATCGCCTTCTGGCTGTTCGCCGCGGTGATGGGTGCGTCGCTGTCCAGCATCTTCCTGCGCTACACGGCGACGTCCATCTCCCAGATCTTCTTCATCACGGCGGCGGCGTTCGGTGCGCTGAGCCTCTACGGCTACACCACCAAGCGTGACCTCTCCGGCTGGGGCTCGTTCCTGATCATGGGCGTGGTCGGCATCGTCATCGCCGGCATCGTCAACATCTTCCTGCAGTCGAGCGCGCTGCAGTTCGCCATCTCGGTGATCGGCGTGCTGGTGTTCGCCGGCCTCACCGCCTACGACACCCAGCAGATCAAGGATGGCTACTACCAGGTGATGGGCGACTCGGTCGCCATGACCAAGGGCGCCATCATGGGTGCGCTCAACCTGTACCTCGACTTCATCAACATGTTCGTCTCGATGCTCTCGCTGTTCGGCAGTCGCGAGTAGGCCTAAGGCGAATGTGACGGACGAGGGGCCCCGCTTCGGTGGGGCCCTTTGCATTTGGGCGGCCGTCGGGCAAGCTTGCGGACCATTCACCGGTCAACGGGGATTGCCCAATGGCGAAGGCCACCTTGCGCGCGGCCACAGCGTCCGACGTCGCGGCAATTGCTGCGATCTATCGGCCGGCGGTGCTACACGGCACCGCGAGCTTCGAGCTGGACCCGCCCGACGAGCCGGAGATGCTGCGCCGCTTCGAGGCGGTCAGCGGCGCGGGCTACCCCTATTTCGTCGCCGAGCTCGATGGGCGCGTCGTCGGCTATGCCTACGCCAGCGCATACCGCACGCGCCCGGCCTATCGCTTCACGGTCGAGGATTCCGTCTACATCGGGCCCGAGGCGCAGGGCAAAGGCATCGGGGCCATGCTGCTGAGGGCTCTGATCGAAGCGTCGACCGCGAAGGGCTATCGCCTGATGGTCGCCGTCATCGGCGATTCGCGCAATTTTGCCTCGATCGCGCTGCACCGGAGCGCGGGCTTCACGTTCTGCGGCACCATCCACTCGGTCGGCTACAAGTTCGGCCGCTGGCTCGACAGTGTCATCATGGAGTTGCCGCTCGGCGAGGGCGACAGGTCGGCTCCGGCTGTCACCCCGGGCTTTATGCCCGGGGTCCAGCGCTGAACAAGTCACCGGCGGCCCCGTTCTGCTGGACCCTTCAGCCCTGGGAGTATTGTCGACCCTGGATCGCGGGGACAAGCCCCGCGATGACCACCTCAGACGGCAGCCAACCTGATATCTCTTTCCAGCACCGCGAGCACCCGCTTCAAGTCGTGTCCGCGCTTCAGAATGAGGCCGGTCGCCGCCACCACGCTGAAGGCGCCCTGCCGCCGGCCCAGCTTCGAGCATTTCTCGATGCGGTAGAGCGGCACCTCGCTGGTGCGCCGGAACACGGAAAAGACCGCCTTGTCGCGCCCGAAATCGAGGGCATAGTCGCGCCACTCTCCGGCGGCGACCCGGCGGCCATAGACCCGCAGGATCTCTGCTAGCTCCCGGCGGTCGAAATAGATTGTCGAATCGAGATAATCAGGGACGGCGGCAGCTGTGATTGCTGCGCCCGCGCGCAAGCGCGGGCTGAACTGTATGGGTTCGACTTCGCTCAAAGGCGCCTCCTGTTGGTCAACGTCGTCACATGATCTTCACTTTGGCCCGGCAATGCAAGGCGGGCCGTATTACGGACCGTTCGGCAAACCTCCTTGCCAGACGGCGACGGCACGCCGGGGCCAGGGCAAATGCAAGGGCAAGTGGATGGGTCGCGGGGCGCCTCCTGAGGGAGGATGGCGGCAAGCAGCAGCCTTCGAAGCCTGCACGCCCGTCTAGCCGGCGCCATGCCCCTTACAGAAGCAGGCCTGCGGCGGCCGCCCTTGGCTAAGGCCACTGGAAACTCTATCACTTTTCCAGGACCGCCAGCGCGCTGCGCGTTCGCCCCACCTTTTGGGGAAGGAGCACATGACATGGACATGACCGGTGAAGAGAGGATCGGCGCTAGCCGCGAGGCGGTGTGGGCAGCGCTCAACGATGTCGATGTGCTGAGACAATGCATTCCCGGTTGTGAAGCGCTCGAGAAACAGTCCGACAGCGATATGGCCGCCAAGGTCAAGCTGCAGATCGGCCCGGTAAGTGCCACCTTCTCGGGCAAGGTCAAACTTTCGGAGCTGGACCCACCCAACGGCTACCGCATTGCCGGCGAGGGTAGCGGTGGCGCGGCCGGCTACGCCAGAGGCAGCGCGGTGGTGCGACTCGTCGAGGATGGCGCCGGCACGCTCCTGAGGTACGAGGCCAAGGCCGACGTCGGCGGCAAGCTGGCGCAGCTCGGCGGCCGGCTGATCGATGCCACGGCACGCAAGCTTGCCGGCGAGTTTTTCCGCAAATTCGGTACCGTTGTCGGACCGCCGCCCTCGGAAGAGGTTCCAGCCCCGGCCCCCGATGGCAAGCAAGCGGGTGTGCTGCGCCGCTGGTTCGGCCGGCAAGGGGGGCCTTCGGGAGGGCAGGATGCTGCAACTTGAGCCGGTCCATCGGCGCGGGCTCGCTCGGCCACCCGCTAGTGTCCCGAACCCGAAGTTCGCACACGCTTAGCGGCAATGGGGTTTGCGAACTTCGGGTTCAAAGGGACACTAGAATCATAAAGTTGCTAGTGTGGCTTTGGTTCAGAAGTTCCCTCCCAACCTGGCCACAAGCGATGGGGCACTTCTGAACCGCCACACTAGCGCCGGATTGTCAACCCGCCCACAAGGGCACTGAACGAGCTAGCTGATCCTTCATGCCATCGCAGCCGGTCTGGGCGACGCCGCGCCACGTCGCTCTTTTCATCGCCGCCTACCTTCTAGTCCATCTGTGCGTGCGCCTCTGGATGGGGTCGGCGCTCGGATTCGATGACGCCGAGCAGGCGCTGTTCGCGCAGCATTGGCTGCCAAGCTATCGCCTGCGTGCCCCGCCCTTGTTCACCTGGGCACTCGTTGCTGTGAGTCGGGTGGTCGACGTCGGCGCGCTGTCGATCAGCCTGCTCCGCTACATCCTGCTGGCGATGCTGTTCGGCTTTTCCTATCTGACGGCGCGGCGGCTGATCCGGGATCCGAGCCTGGCCGCGCTCGCGACCTTCAGCTTCACGGCGATCTATGTGTTCGGCTACTACAGCCATCACGACCTCACTCACACGACCGCCCTCTCGGCCTTCCTCGCGGCAAGCTGGTACGTGTTTGTGCGCCTGTGCGAGGCGCCGAGTTTGCGCTGGTACCTTGCGCTCGGCCTGTGCTTTGGGCTCGGCATCCTCGGCAAGTGGAACTTCGTAATATTTGCCGTGGCGCTGCCGCTCGCTTGCATTGCCAGCCCCACCTATCGCGGCCTGGTCCTGACCTGGAGAATCGTGCCGGCGGCTTTGGTCACCGCAGCCGTGGCGCTCCCCTCGGCGCTCTGGATCCTGTACATGGGGTCAGCTCCCGGTGACGATATCGGCGGGGTGCTCGCGCAGCAGAAGGGCCCCCTGCTGCTGATTCTCGCGAAGGGCACGGCAAGCTTGGGCCTGGCGGTGCTGGTCTACCCGCTGCCGTTCCTCGGCATCTTCCTGCTCATCTTCGGTGGCCAGGCCTGGCGGGGCCTGCGGCAGCCGGAACCTGCCGCGCAAGTCGTGCAGCCCATTCCCGATATCACGCTGATCGGCATGGTGATGGCCATTGCGATTGCCCTGCATTGGCTGCTTGTCCCCCTTGTCGGAGCGACACATTTTCCGGAACGCTTGTTGCAGCCGGCCCTGCTGATCCTCCCGATATTTCTGTTCATGCTGGTGGATCGCGGTCTGCCGCAGGCGCGCGCGGTCCGTAACTACGCGTTGGCCCTTGCCGCGCTGGCCGGGATCGCGCTCCTCGCACGCGTTGGCGTCCATGCCGCCGGGGGCGACTATTGCCGCCGCGTCTGCCGCGACCTGGTGCCCGTGGAGGAAATCGCCACGGGTCTTCGCAATGCAGGCTTCCTCGGGAAGGGCACAATCGTGGTTCGCGACCTTCATCTGGGCGGTAACCTCCGGGTCCAGTTTCCGGCCGCGAGGGTGATGGAAATCGGCTATCCGGCCCGGGTTTGGCCCAAGCCGTCGGGGACGGGGCAATGCCTTGCGATCTGGACCGAGTACAACGGCCCCGTTGAGCACACGCGAGGCCAAATCCACTCATATCTGGCCAAGGAGCTCGGCGTGTCCTCGGATGCCCCGCGCCGAGAGGGCGTGGTGGCGGCCAACTTGCACGGGTCGAAGACACGCTCCTATCGCGTCTTCTACGGCCTCTACGAGAGTCCACAGGGTGAATGTCGATGAGCGACGGCGCGACCACCATTGACCCGCATGCCGGTTCGGAGGAAGGACGCCGACGAGTGCGCGACGTGAGCGTCGTCGTGCCGGCCAAGGACGAGGAGCAATCGTTGCCCCTGGTGGTTGCACGCATCGTTCAAGTTTGCGCGGCCAGTGGCCTGACGCTGCGTGACATCGTGCTCGTCGACGATGGCAGCAGCGATCGAACGTGGTCGGTGATGTCGCAGCTCGCGGCCGACAATGCCGTGGTCCAGGCGATCAGGCTGAGGCGCAATTTCGGCAAGGCGACGGCGCTGATGATCGGCATCGGCGCCTGCGCGGGCGATGTGATCATCACCATGGATGCCGACCTGCAGGACGATCCGGACGAAATCCCTCGGTTCCTGGAAACTCTCGATGCCGGATACGACTTGGTTTCGGGCTGGAAAAAGGACCGTCACGATCCGCTCTCCAAGACGCTGCCCTCCCGCCTGTTCAACGGGGTGACCGCAGGCATCAGCGGCATTCGCCTGCACGACTTCAATTGCGGCTTCAAGGCCTATCGGCGCGAGATCTTCCAAACGGTCGAGCTGTACGGCGAGCTGCATCGCTACGTGCCGGTGCTTGCGAGCGCGCTCGGCTACAGAGTGGCCGAGATTCCCGTCCGCCATCATGCCCGCCGCTTCGGCAAGTCGAAGTACGGCGTGGCGCGCTATATGCGCGGATTTCTCGACCTTCTGACCGTGGTGATGATCACCCGGTTTGCCTACCGGCCGGGGCATCTCTTTGGCGGCATCGGCTCCCTGTTTATGCTGGGCGGCGGCGCGGTGCTCGCCTATCTGGCAGGACTGAAACTCCTCACGGGCGCCAGCATCGGCAACCGGCCGCTGCTCCTGTTCGGCGTCATGGCGTCGATCATCGGCTTGCAGTTGGTTCTGTTCGGGATGCTGGCCGAGCTCGTCATCAGCCGGACGCAGCGGCCGGTCGAGGCGCGCAACCTGGTGTGGCAGCATCTCGGCCGCGCGCGCCCATGAGGCGGATCCTGTCCGCCCTTCTTGCGGTGGCCATCACCGCGATCTGCCTGTGGTTCCTGCTGACGCCGGAAATCATGACCTCGCTTGTTCGGGTCTCCGCAGAGGCACGGCCGCTGCCAATTCTCGCCGCTATTGTGCTTTCCGCCCTGGTGCAGTGGCTGCGGGCCTGGCGCTTCGCGGTCATGACGACCGGCCGGCTCGCCCTGCCCGGCGCCGCGCTGGTCCGCATCGCCTTCCAGCTCAACTTCCTCAATTTCACGCTGCCCTTTCGCCTCGGCGAGCTGAGCTATCCCGTGCTGATGCGCCGCCATTTGGGATACGGCCTGCTGCACTCGGCAGGCGTGCTGCTCATCGCCCGGCTGTTCGATCTGGCGACCGTCGGCGCCATTCTGCTCGGCATGGCCGCTTGGCTCGATCTGGTCGGCGGCGCCGGCCGCGTCGCACTCGTATTGGGGGCTCTCGGCTTGGGGTTGGCGCCTTTCGGGCTGGTCTTCGCCGGAAAGGCCCTGCGGCCGAGCCTGGGACGACTGCCGCGCATTGGCGACGCCGCCGTGCGTTTGACCGCGGGCCTCGACGCGATCGGCAGCCGTGGCGCGGGGCTCACTGCCGTGGGGCTCGGTTTCGCTCTGTGGCTCGTGTTCGGGCTCGCCGCCATCCTGGTGGCCCAGGCTGTGGTGGCGACGGTATCGCCCGGCGCCGCGATGCTCGGGGCAGCAGCGGGGAACGTCGCGTTTGCTCTGCCGATCAACGGCATCGCCGGCATCGGTCCGGCGCAAGCCGCCTGGGTGGCGGCGACGACGCGAGTGGGCGTGCCCTGGGACGACGCCGTGATCAGCGCGCTGGCGCTCCATGCGGTCGTCCTGACCAATGCCATCGTTTTCGGCGCCGTCGCGACGCTGAGCGGCCTTGGCCACAGGCCCCGAACCACGCAGGGTTAGGCGAACGCCTACGCCGGCGCTCCTCGGTCTCGATCGGCCGGCACCTCGCGCCCAAGATACTCCACTGCCGCCTGCACGCCGCCGCTCCCGTGCGCAATGCCGAGCGCCTTGAGGCCCATCTCCACCGCGCCCAGGGTGCCGAACACCATCGGAGCGTTGACGTAGCCCATGTGGGCGATGCGGAAGGCCTTGCGCTCGAGGGCGCCGAGACCGACGCCGAGCACGACGCCGCACTTGTCGCGGCAATAGTCGAGCAGCGGCTTGGGATCGCACCCTTGGGTGAGGACGCACGTCACGGAGTTCGCCCGCTCGGCCGGGTTGCCGATGTTGAACGCCAGCACCTGCCCCTCCGCCCATTTCGCCACCGCGGCGCGCGTCGCCTCGGCCAGGAGCTCGTGCCGGCGGATGGCGTTGTCGAGCCCTTCGGCGAGCAGCAGGTCGAGCGCCTTGCGCAGGCCGAACAACAGATGCTCCGGCGGCGTGCCGCAATACTTGTGGTAGTGCACCTCGCCCTCGCGGAAGGTCCAGTCCCAGTAGAGCGTGCGCAGGCCCGCCGTCTCGTGGACTTTCCGCGCCCGCGCGTTGGCGGCGACGAAGGCAAGCCCCGGCGGGGTCATCAGGCCCTTTTGCGAGCCCGACATCGCCACGTCCACGCCCCAGCCGTCCATGTCGAAGGGCATGCATGCGAGCGAGGCCACGGCGTCGACCATCAGCAGCGCGGGGTGGCCGGCCGCATCCATGGCCCTGCGGATGGCGGGAATATCGTTGACGACGCCGGAGGCCGTATCGATCTGCACAACCAGGACGGCCTTGATGGCGTGCGCCTGGTCGCGCTTCAGGCGTTCCTCGACAGCGGCAGGATCGACGGCGCGGCGCCAGTCGCCGCCGCCCAGCACCTCCACCTCGGCCCCCAGCATCTTGGCCATCTCGCCCCAGCCGAGCGCGAAGCGGCCGCTCGCCAGCGCCAGGATCTGGTCACCGCGAGAGAGCACGTTGGAAAGCGCCGCTTCCCAGCCGCCGTGGCCGTTGGCGGCGTAGATGTAGGTCCGCCCCTTCGTGCGGAAGAGGGCCGACAGGTCTTTGAGGCAGCTGTCGGTGATGCCGATCATCTCGCCGGAGTAGATGTCCACGGCCGGGCGCTGCATCGCCGCCAGAACCGCGTCGGGCACGTTGGTGGGGCCCGGGATGCTCAGGAATTCCCTGCCTCTGCTGACCGTCATCGCCCATCCCTCTGTTGCGCGTCGGCACCTGGCGGCGCGCCATCGAACCATTTGTCCACCGACGCGCACAGGTCGCTGACGATACACGCGTCGCACTTGGGCGCGCGCGCCTGGCAGACATATCGGCCATGCAGGATGAGCCAGTGGTGCGCGTGGCGCAGGTACTTCTCCGGGATGATCTGCAGCAGCCCCATCTCGACGTCCAACGGCGTTTTGCCGCTGGCGAGCTCGAGGCGGTGGCCAACACGGAAGACGTGGGTGTCGACCGCCAAGGTCGGCTCCCCGAAGGCGACATTGAGCACGACATTGGCGGTCTTGCGGCCGACGCCCGGCAGCGCCTCTAGAGCGTCCCGATCCTGAGGCACCTGGCCACCGTGCTCGGCCAGCAGCTGCTGCGACAGCGCGATCACGTTCCTGGCCTTGTTGCGGTAGAGCCCGATGGTCTTGATGCGCTCCTGCAGCGCCTCCTCGCCGAGCGCCAGCATCTTCTTGGGCGTATCGGCCGCCTTGAACAAACCGCGCGTTGCCTTGTTGACGCCCGTATCGGTCGCCTGCGCCGACAGCACGACGGCGACCAGCAGGGTAAAGGGATCGACGTACTCCAGCTCGCCCTTCGGCTCCGGGTTGGCGGCCGCAAAGCGCCGGAAGATCTCCGCCACCCTTGCCGGCGCTGGCCGGGCGCGGGCTCGCCTTGTAGGCCTTGCCTTTGGCGGGCTCGGTCGAACGGCTTTGGGCATAAGGGCTTCGCGGGCGCCGCTGGCATTGCTAGGATCGCCGACATGAATGGAAATCAGGCGCAAACGCAAGCCGAGCCGGGCGCGTTTCACGCGGTGCTCACACCGCACCGCTCGCTAGGACCTGCGGGGTTTCTCGCCCTGATGCTGGCGCTGGGCGGGGTAAGCTTCGTCACCGGCATGGTATTTCTTATCGCAGGCGCGTGGCCGGTGCTGGGCTTCTTGGGTCTCGACGTGCTGCTCGTCTACATCGCGTTCAAGCTCAACTACCGTTCGGGGCGCTCCTACGAGACGCTCGATCTCACCCCGGCCCGCTTCATCCTGACCCGCGTGCATCCCTCGGGCCGCCAGGAGCAGTTCGATTGCGAACCCTACTGGGCCCGCGTCAGCCTGCGTGAGTGGCCGGACGGGCGCACGGCGCTCAGCATCGTCTCGCGCGGCAAGGAGCTGGCATTCGGCCGCTTCCTCACCGATGCGGAACGGCGGGATCTGGCGTCGGCTCTGAGAGAGGCGCTGCTCACCGCCCGCGGCGGCGCGCGAATCTGAGGATGACCGCAGGAAACGGGTCGATTCGCCGTGCCTCGCCGCCTAAATCTCGCTGCAACGGACGCAAAGCAACCGAGCGAGAGTGCCATGCTCCAGAATGCCACCATCGTGGATGAGCCGCGGCCAGCCCGCGCCGAGGGTGCGCGCGACTACGACCAGATCCGCCGCGCCATCGCCTTCCTGACCCAGAGCTGGGCGGAGCAGCCCGGCCTCGACCAGCTGGCGGCGCACCTCGGCTTGAGCCCGGCGCACTGCCAGAAGCTGTTCAAGCGCTGGTGCGGCTTGAGTCCGAAGGAGTTCGTGCAGGCCATCACCGTCGACCATGCGCGCAGCCTGCTCCAGGGGTCGGCCAGCGTTCTGCATGCTGCCTACGAGGTCGGCCTGTCCGGCGGCGGGCGGCTGCACGATCTGTTCGTCTCGCACGAGGCGATGACGCCGGGCGACTACAAGCGCCGCGGCGAGGGCCTGCAGATGGGCTACGGCTTCCATCGTTCCCCGTTCGGCGAGGCGTTGCTGATCGTCACGGAGCGCGGCGTGGCGGGCCTGGCCTTTGTCGACGAGGACAAGGCGCAGACCCGCGAGGAGGTCCTGGCCGAGATGATGCAGCGCTGGCCGAAAGCCCGCTTCGCGGCGGCGCCGGAAAGGACGGCGGCCTGTGCGCGGCAAATCTTCAGCCCCGCAACCTGGAGCAAAGACCGGCCGGTGCGCCTCGTCATGATCGGCACGGACTTCGAGGTGCGCGTGTGGGAGGCGCTACTCGAGGTCCCCATGGGCCGGGCGGTCAGCTACCACGACATCGCCCGCCATCTCGGCCAGCCGACCGCCTCCCGCGCCGTCGGCTCGGCAGTCGGCCGCAACCCGATCTCGTTCGTGGTGCCCTGTCACCGGGTGCTGCGCGGCGACGGCAGCCTCGGCGGCTACCATTGGGGCCTCACGCGCAAGCGCGCTCTGATCGGCTGGGAGACGGGGCGGGTGGCGGGGCGCGCGTAGCGCCTGGCCCATGCGGCCTTCCGGCCTTGCATCGCGCGGCGGACATGTCAGTCGGGGCTCGGCCTGACCGATTCCCCAGTTGTACATGGCCCCTCGCGGGGGCCGCGAAGCCTAAAGGCTATTTCCCTTTTCGGGTAAATCGCCGCTACGCCGCCTGGCGTGGCCCAGGAACGCTAGAATTTTTGGCGGCTACCCACCCCCCCGGCCGGGCGGCGAAGGTCAAAAATAGGCCTGCCCCGCGTTACGGGAAACGGCATTCCGGAATCCACCGCCGGTTTCGGCCGTGACACGGTGCAGATCACGCGCCAAACGGCCCGCCAACCCGCGTGCGGGCTCAATTAACCGGGTTCGCCGTCAGCGGCGCCCTTTGCAAAACTGGCGACATTGGCTGGCCGGCCAATTGCGCACGTTCCTGCAATTCTGAAAGCAGGCGCTGCTTTTGCTTTTGGCTTGCGCGAATGCGCCGTCGCCGGTCCATGTCTGTCCGATCGGCTCGGCCAACATCGCGACAGCCATCACGGCGCCAACTGCGGCAACAATGCCGATGATTTTCCTCATTGTTCGGAGTCCTCTTGCTTCCTGTGCTTGTGGTGCGTTCGATTGTAGTTGGGCAGCCGGGCGTGCCCCATGAGGGCAAACCCCAAGAAGCTCCCGGACAACTCCCAGGCGGCTATCACCGGGGCTTGACGCGCAAGCGCGCGCTGATCGGCTGGGAGAGGGAGCGGCTGGCGGCGCACGTAGGGCCGGCCAGTCGGCGGCTGCAGCGGACGGCTGAGAACGTACTACCAGAGACCCTTGAGGCGCCCGCCGTCGAGATTGAGCGATACGCCCGTGATGTAGCTCGCGCGCTCCGAGCATAGGAAGACGATGGCGTTGGCGAGCTCCTCGGGCGCCCCGAACCGGTTGAGCGAGTTCTTGCGCGCGGCAAGGCGGCGCGCTTCGTCCTCCGACTTCACGCCGAGCTCGGACTTCAACCCTTCTGCATTCCGCTTCCACAGGTTCGTATCGACCCAGCCCGGGCACACGGCATTGACCAGAACGTTGTCCTCGCCGAACTCGGCCGACAGCGATTTGGTGAGGTTGAGCAGCGCGCTGTTGGTCATGCCGCTGCCGAACATGTACGGGTCCGGCTCCTTGCCTGCACCGCCGATGATATTCACTATGCGGCCCCATTTCTGGGCCCGCATCGATGGATGCACGAGCCGGATCGCGCGCATAAACCCGAACAGCTTGGTCTCGAGCTGGACCTGAAGCGACTCGTCGGTGAGGACGCCGAAGCGGCCCGAGTACATGGTGCCCGCGTTGTTCACCAGGATGTCGATACCGCCGAGCTGCCTCTTTGCGCTGTCGACCACGCGGGCGACATCGGCGGCCTTGGACATGTCTGCCTGGACAGCATGAATCTCGCCGCCGGTTTGCTTCGCGAGCGTGTCACGCGCAGCCTCCAGCTTCTCGCTGTTGCGAGCGCAGACGAGCACACGCGCACCCTCCTCCAGGAAGAGCCGCGCTGTTTCGTAGCCGATGCCGCTGCTGCCCCCCGTAACGATGGCACGCTTGCCTTTGAGCCCCAGTTCCATCCCTCACCTCCTTGCCGATAGTCAAGGCGGCGCCTCCCAACGTCAAGGCTCCGCCGGCGGCGATGCTATCCTCTAGAAGCCGTCGCTCGATCGTCCACGCTCGCCATGCGTTGCGACCGCGTGCTGCGCGGCGATGGCAGCCTCGGCGGTTACGCCTGGGGCCTGACGCGAATGCGCGCTGATCGGCTGGAGACGCGGCGCGTGGCGGGCAGGTCCTGAGCAGACCTACCCCCGTGGGGCCTCGAAGGGATGGCCGTTGTGCCCCGAAAGCTGAAGGTCGGCTGACGGGGTATTTGTGCCAGCTGCAGACGGAACTGGCTCTTCTCGACGGGACTCGATGTTGCCCCATGTCGACACCTTGCCGATCACTCGTCAGGGTGGTGATCTCTACCGTGGTGGTGTCGCTGCATTTGCCATTGACGCAGGCAGACTAACAACCAGCGCGTCTACTCACCTATGGCCAAGATGCTCGCAACGGGCCGCGATGAATGCTTCGAGTGAGCCGCTCTTTACCTTGAGGCCCGCATCATACAAAAGACATAAAAACGATGGCTACTGTAGAAGCCGCAGAATAGCCCCGCATCCTTAGCGAAGCGAGAGGGTCTGCCCCGTGCCCAACTTTTACAAGGTGCTCGGTGTCGCCTCCGGCGCGGAGCCAGAACAAGTCAAGGCCGCTTTCCGCAGGTTGGCCAAAAGTTCTCATCCCGACGTCAATGCCGGCGACGCAGCGGCAGAGACGCGGTTCAAAGAAGTCAATCAAGCGTATGAGATCTTAACCGACCCCGAGAGGCGAGCGGGTTACGACCTCGGTTTGGAGCACGAACGTGCCGAGGCCCGCCGGCGCGGGCGGAAGGTGATGGCAGCTGCTGCTTTCATTGTCACGGTGTGCAGTGGCGCGTTTTACCTGCTGCCGGGTGCGGGGCGCCAAGTGGCAGGGCGTCAAGAAACAGTTGAGCTGGCCAAAGACTATAGGAGCCCCGCTCCGCAGCCGATGCAAGAGGGCCTCCGCCAGCGAACTGAGGACTTGGCGGAGGCCGGCTCGCAGGGGTTCACTGATATCATAACGGTCAGCAAGCATCACGAGGTACAGGCGGGGCGCAAGCTCGCGAGCGCACCGTTGCCGGAACCCGGCGCTGCGCCGCAACGCGAGGATGGGGCTTTAGTTCCATTGGAGTTAACCGCATTGGCCGCTCCGAAGACGGCGGTCGTTGTCGCTCCGCCGTCGTCGGCCGCAGACCGGCAGGCCGAATGCAAGCGGGCCCTCCGCGCCCACGCCAAGGGGCTGCAGGCGATTGAGGCCGGTCACGTGTCTGCTGCCCGCCAATTCTTTGAGTTGGCAGCTAACGCGAGGTTGCCGCTAAGCGCGCTTGCGCTTGCGGGAACCTACGATCCCGAGCAACTGGCCAAGCTCAAGGCCGTCGGTATGGTCCCCGATGTCGGGACCGCAGACGGCTGGTACGAGAAGGCGCGCACGCTGGCTGCGGAGGAGGCGCTTCGAGGGGCCGTGTGCAAGGACGGGGAGATCCTAACAATGCTCGCTCGCCCGGCCGTGAAGAACGCGGCTGATGCTCTAGCTCAGTTCGGGGCCGACTATATTTCTGGCGTTGGACTCGCCTACGTGGTCATCAAAGCTAAAGACGACGAGCATGTCTATCGCTACGGCGACGTATCCCGGCTGGCGGCCAAGAAAGATATTCCAGTGTACACGCTGTTCACATGTAGTACACGGCACGTATTCAATCCGCAGGAGGTGGAAGACAGCGCCGCACTGCTGACGGCAACCGTCGTGAAGCCCGGTGAACCTCGGTTTGTAGAGCTTGACGCGAAGTATTTGTCAGGCTGCAACGACCCGCTGGTCAAGTCGGCCATCCCAAAGAGCTGAGTGTCTAGGCCGAAGTTCCCCGACTGAGAACGCAAAAAACGCCGCCGCTTCAAACGGTTGATATCAAGAGTCTGGCATGTGCTACTGGGTACAAAAAATGGTTGGTTGTGGCGCTCCAGTGGTATCTTCGTGAGTAGTCACGACTTGACATGAGTGATTTGCGCCTCGTCAGCAAGCCCGAATTGCGGGCATTGCATGGGTACAAATCCCATGTATGAAAATTGAGCTGAGACTCGCAATCGATTGTCGCGACTCAACATTTCAAGGATCAACCTCGGTTTTTCGCGGGGAACTTCGGGCTAGAGCAGTTTCCGTATCGGACAGGCTCAGGGGGCTCTGTTGTCATGCCGGAATTTCGCGGCAAGCGAAATATCCGGTACCCGGGGGCCGGGGGGGAACACGCTGTCGAACGGCCCTGGGTGCCGGCTCTCGGGCTGCCGCCCTCGGCCGGTATGACAAGAAGTTTCTTTCCTGTGTCGGGTGTGCGTCAAGGCAGCGATTCGATCAGATAGGAATGCGCTCCCCCGGCGCAGGTTCCCCAAGCCTGGCTGGGTTGGGTTAATGGGCCAGCAAGTTGAGCCTTGGCTGTTTGCGCCGCGCCTCGTCTAAGAGGCCGGCATTTTCGTTGACGCCAGGGCGCGCCTGCCGTGCCCGTACGGTGGCCTCGCTCCGTCCCGGCCTCTTCTGATACGGGCGGGAAATGGGACGCACCAGTGGTCGAATTCGCCAGGACATGCAACCGTTAACAACGGCCGCCGCAGGCAGCGGCCCGGCCCGCTCATCGCCGCGGGGCAACAGCCGGCCGGCGCCCGCTACCCGAGGAGGGGGAGGCTCACGAGCAACGTGTAGCCGTTGATCATCAGGAGAATGCCGAGCCCCGCCAGGCTGCCGCTCAGGCCCAGCAGCATCAGGTTGCCGATGATCAGGTGCACGGAGGCCAGCACGATGGCGATCTGCAGCAGCGCCTGGCTCCAGTCGAAGTAGGGGTCCTTGCGCAAGGCGATATCGCGCTCGACCTCGAGCGACTTGCCCTTGATGAGCAGCACATCTGTGCCGTCCTCCTGGTCCCTCTTCAATCTGTCCGCCTCGGCGCGATAGCCCTTCATCTTGTCTTCAACCGATTTGCGTGCGGGTCCGGCTATGCCCGGCTGCGTCGCCAGCAGAAGCTCCAGCTCATCGGCGGCAAGCGTGAATGAGGTCCGGCGGATGGTCTTGGCCTGATAGAATGACCAGCTGTTGGAGGCCTCGATATTGGCCCGCGTTGCATCCTTTGCGGCATTGGCGCCGCCGACGTTGCAGATGGCGAGCAGCACCGCGAGCACGCCGATGTATACGCCCACCCATTTGTTCATTTCGTCCTTGTCGGACTTCAAGCGATCGATGACCTCTTCCATGGACATGCGCCACCTCCCCTTGGCTTATCGCTCAAGCAACGGTCTTGGGTACAAGATCGGTCCGGTCTTGCACAGCGCCGTCTGCTCGCAGACGATAGACGATGGGCACTCCGGTCGCCAGCTCGCGTGCGACGATCTCCTCGCCGGTCAATCCCTCGAGCTGCATGATGAGCGCGCGCAGCGAATTGCCGTGGGCGGCAACCAGCACGTCGCGGCCGGCCCTCACCTCGGGCCAGATCACGGCCTGGTAGTAGGGCAGCACCCGGGCGGCGGTGTCCTCGAGGCTTTCGCCCCCCGGTGGCGCGATGTCGTAGCTGCGGCGCCAGATGTGGACTTGCTTTTCACCCCACTTCCTGCGGGCTTCGTCCTTGTTGAGCCCGGAGAGTTCGCCGTAGTCGCGCTCGTTGAGGGCCTGGTCCTGGTGGATGGCGAGACCCGCGTGCCCCAGCTCTTCGAGCATCAGTGTGAGCGTGTGCTGGGCGCGCAGGAGGTCGCTGGTGAAGGCGACGTCGAACGTATAGCCCTTTGCCTTCAGGAGCCGGCCGGCCGCGCGGGCCTCGGCAACGCCTTTCTCGCTGAGGTCGGGGTCCTTCCAGCCGGTGAACAGGTTGAGCTTGTTCCACTCGCTTTCCCCGTGTCGCACGAGCACGAGCACGTTGTTCATTTCGCTTCCTGGGTTTTGGGGTCAGACCCCTCGCCTCCAGCCTTCCATGAAACTCGATCGTGTGCGCGAGGGGTCTGACCCCGATTCCCCACGCGCTAGGGCTTTGCTTTTGCCGCATCGAGGCCGAGCACGTCCATCATGCTGTAGAGGCCCGGCCTTTTGCCGCGCGCCCACAGCGCCGCCTTGACCGCGCCGCGCGCGAAGATGCCGCGGTCGGCGGCGCGGTGCGTGAGCTCGATCAGCTCGCCGTCGGCGGCAAACAGCACGCTGTGCTCGCCGACCACACTGCCTCCGCGCAGGGTGGCAAAACCGATGTCGCCGCGCCGGCGCGCGCCTGTGTGACCGTCGCGCGCACGCACGCCGACCGCATCGAGGCCGGCGCCCCGGCCCTCGGCGGCGGCCTTCCCGAGCATCAATGCGGTGCCCGATGGGGCATCGACCTTGTGGCGGTGATGCATCTCGAGGATCTCGATGTCGAAATCGGCATCCAGCGCCTCGGCCACCTTGCGCGTGAGGGCGGCGAGCAGATTGACGCCCAGGCTCATATTGCCGGACCGGACGATGACGGCATGCCGTGCCGCGGCGCCGACCTTGGCGTCATCATCGGGCGTCAGCCCGGTGGTGCCCAGCACGTGGACGATACGCGCGTTGGCGGCGAGGCCGGCAAAGTCCACCGACGCGGCCGGAACTGTGAAATCCAGCACCGCATCGACCTTGGCGAACAGCTCGGGCGCATCGTCGGTGATGAGCACACCAAGCTTGCCGAGGCCCGCGAGGAGGCCGGCGTCCTGCCCCAGGGCCAGCGACCCTTCCTGCTCGATCGCGCCACCGAGGACGCACCCTTCCTTGCCGTGCACAGCCCGGATCAACTCGCGCCCCATGCGCCCCGCCGCGCCCGTCACGGCGATCTTCATCTTGCTCATTTCGCCGACCTCCGCCGCATGAGGCGGTATAGCAACGCCGAGCCCTCGCGCAAAGGGAGAGGCGGGCCGGCGCCGATCAGGCCCTCAGCGCCAGGTGAAAGCGACCTTTTCCAGTTTTGCGCCACCGATCTTGGTGAATGTGCTGGCCACTGGCCGGCCGCCTCGCCTCCAGTAGAAGTCGCAGGCCGACGTATTGTCGAGCAGCGCCCACACGATCAGGCCTTTGATCTTGCGCATGTCGAGGGCGTGCCGGCAGCCCTCGAACAGGTGCTCGCCGAAGCCGAGACCCTGGTGCACGGGATCGAGGTACAGCTCATAGATCTCGCCCTGGAAGGGCCCGCGCTGACGCGCGCTGCCGAACGTTGCATAGCCTACGACCTTGCCCGCCAGCTCGAGCACCAAGGTGCCTTCCCCCGACCGCATCGCGCCGCGCCACCACTCGGGCGTGCGCTGACGGACGAAGCCTTCGAGATCCAGGTGGGGAATGATGCCGCGGTACGCAAACAGCCAGGAATCGCGAAACACCTGCGACAAGGCCGCCGCATCAGCCAGCTTGCCCTTGCGAACGCACACCTTTGAGCCGGACCCCAACATAGCGAACACTATAGCCGGTCAGGCGACGCCTGGCTCAAGCCTTTTTTGCCGGGTTGGGTGCCAATCGGGCGTCAGCCGGATTGCACCGATGGACGCTCTCCAAAGATGGGCGGCGATTGAGGAGAGGTGGTTTCGGTGCAATCCTGCGTCGCCGGATTGCACCCTACCCCAACGGCTCGAAGACCTTTCGGTAGCCCATCACCGACGGGTCGAAGAGGATGTCGGAGGGTCGCAGCGGGCGAGCGAATGCCAGGCCCTCCAGCGTCCGGCAACGGGACAGCGCGACGTAGGCCTGCCCGTGCGCGAAGGTGCCGCGACCAAGGTCGATATAGACTTTGTCGAGGGTCAAGCCCTGGCTCTTGTGGATGGTGAGGGCCCACGCCAGCCGCAGCGGGAACTGCCGAAACGTGCCCGCAACCGTCTCGATAATCTTCTCCTCCGCCTTGTCGTAGGCATAGCGGCGGTTCTCCCAGCTCACCCGCTCGAGCTCATGCTCCTCGCCTTCGACCTCGACCCAGACGCGGTCCGGCTCCAGCCGCGCAATGCGGGCGACAGTGCCGTTGACCCAGCGCCGGTCCGGATCGTTGCGCAACAGCATTACCTTGGCGCCGGGCTTCAGAATCATCGCCGCATCGGTAGGCTGGGCGCTCTCACTGAAGTCGCCCGCCACCTTCGCCTGGTATTGCTGTGCCGGGCTGGGCAGGGCCTCCAGGTAGGCCGTATTGATCCGCCGGGCTGCCGCGTTGGTGGGCGTCAGGATCACGTAGGGCTCGCCTTCCCGCAGCGTGCGGATGGGCTGCACGCGCTCGTTGAGCACAGCCAGGTCGTCCTCGTCCGCCTCGCCGTCGCGCACGCGATTGAGGACGCGCAGCAGCGCCTGGTCCTTTTGGCGGAACACTTGGGCGAGCTCGATCAGCGACGTGCCGAGGTCCTCGCGCAGAGCCGCGACGTTAAAGAAGAAGGGCCCGCCGTACTCCGATTCCAGGTGCGCGGCTACCTCGGCCTCATCGATCACCGGGGGCAGCTGGTGCAGGTCGCCGAACATGGCAAGCCGCACGCCGCCGAACGGCGCGCGCGGCCGTCCGCGATTGACGCGCAAAGATTGGTCGATCGCCCACATCAGGTCGGAGCGAACCATCGACACCTCGTCGATGACGAGGAACTTGAGGCGGCGCATGATGCGGGCGTTGCGGCTGCGGCGGATGTCGTCGGGCCGGATCAGGCGCGGCGGGAAGCCGAAGAAGGAATGGATGGTCTGGCCGCCGACATTGACGGCGGCAAGCCCGGTCGGTGCCACGATCACCATCTCGTCGGCGAGCAGGTCTCTCAGGCATTTGAGTAGGGTGGACTTGCCCGTGCCGGCGCGCCCGGTGACGAACAGGTGCCCCTGGCCGTCGCGCAGGAAGTTGTAAGCGGCGTTGAAATCGCTGGTAGGCTCGACGCCAGCGGGCCATGTGCCGCGAACGCCGCTTGGCGACGATGTCGGCTGCGCTGGCACGGGCTTTGCGGGCACGCCGGCTGGTCCTCTCGGATTCGCAATTCGCAGCAGGGATAGCAGCAACGGGCGGCTTGGTCACTGCTGGCCGAGCTGGGGGGACACGTTCGATCTCGGGGGCAATGCGGAAAAAGTAGGCTCGCGTCGAGACTCACTGGACGTGACCCAACTCTGCCGAAGTGACCAAACCGCTGCACCCGTTGAGTGGCGGACCTAACAGGCCCATCGTGCTTGGCGCTTTGGTGTTGCGCCTTTCCTCCCTATCATAGGGCGCAACATCGCTCACTTCTATTGCTTGGACTAGGCGTGGGTCCCACTAGTCCCTTCCCCTCACTGATTTTATTGACTGCCTTCAAGGTCTCTCGAATCACTCGCTCCAATTCGTTGAGTGGTTCAAGGTCGCTCTCCAATTTCTTTCGTTTTGCGAGCAGCTCTCTGTAATAGACTCTGATGCAATCGCGTTGAGCGTCGGCGATCCTTTGGGCGTCTTTTAGGTACTGCCACTCATTTGGGGCTCCACCGAGCATGGGAATCTCGCTGCGGTCCTCAGTGTTCACCCGTGGATAATAGTAGAACCCCTTTCGGCTCCAATTGTAACGGTAAGGAACAGTAGAAGGGGAGCAAACCTGCATCAGGAACCTGGAGTACCACTCAAGGACCGGGACTCCATTTTTATCCACGCCACGATAATCCGATCCTGTTTCCACGACAATCCAACATTTCTCTGTAACCTCTGTTCTTTCTGCAAGACGGTATCTCTTCTTCCTTTCAAGTGTTTCCCGCGTTGGGCGCAGGACTCTCACTATCTCCAACTGTAGATCGTGGAGAAATCTTGGCTTCTGGTTAAGCAGGTCAGCTCCAGCCGTTTCCCCTCCATACTGCCTCGTTGGTCCGCTACGTACACTCGATCCTTCTCTTCGCTGGAGAAGTCCCTCCAGGATTTGGCGATGGCGATCGTTAAAGGTATACACAACTGTCTTTTCGGACTGAAGCTGGTAATGAATAAAGTTTTGAAGAGCTATTGCCCTGGAATACGCATGGAATGCTGGAAGGCCGTAATATCCAATCCTGAACGCCAGTCTGTCGATGTTGTCCGCACTGACCTTCAAGCTTCTCTTTTTCTGTGATTCTTCAGAGTAGGCAAGGGCGACGGCCACGCTGTCCATCTCAGCGAACAGGTGGCGCACATCATTATTGCGGAAACCCTCCTCCACCGATTTGCTCATTTCAATGCCGATGGTGCGAAACACTTTCATCACTTCATCAAAGTCTTTTCGTAACATTCCAATTTCGTTGAGAATTACTTTATTATTTTCCCTCTGTTCGGCAAGCGCGGCTTGGTCCAGGATCATTTTACCGACCAACAGAAGCGGGCTTAACAAATCGGTCAGTTGCTTCGCCGTGACCAAGCTGGTTTGAGCATGTGCTGAGGTGCTGAAGATCCCCAGGGGGGGCGAGAATTTTACCGCTATCGCAGCTGCGAGACCGAGAAGGAAAATTAGGCGCGCAGTCTTGCGGGTAGCTGCCATAGCCATGACCCTTGATGGACAGTGCCCCTTCGTGGACCATCGTGGGCCAGGATCATGGCGGAATTTGCACTCTTTCACCGCTGCAAACACCGCATCAGCCGGCAGAGATCGAAAGCTTAACGGACTCAATCCGTTACCGATCGAGACGACAATCGACGTAACACGGCTGGAGACGTTGGCCGCGGCGAGGCGGAGCCGCCGCATTGTCTTCAGCCAGAGGCGAGGAATCCGTTTAGACCGATGCGGAGCGCCTTGACGGGCGCGCGCCATGGCGGCCGTATCAGACCGGACGGTTCCGAGGGGCTACGCCAATGGCACTTCTCATTGCCTGCAGCTCGCGCGCCGAGCAGTTCGCGGCCGAGGTGCGGGCGCTCGATCCCGGTCTCGACGCGCGGATCGCCCCCGACCTCGGCAGGAGCGGCGACATCGACACGGCCCTTGTGTGGCAGCCGCCCGCCGGTCTGCTGCGATCGCTGCCGAATCTCGGGCTGATCGTTTCGGTCGGCGCCGGCGTCGATGGCCTGCTTGGGGACCCGACATTGCCCGATGTTCCGCTGACCCGCTTCGTCGATCCCGACCTCACCGGCCGCATGGCCGAGTACATCGCCCTCAACGTGCTCTATCATCACCGGCGCATGAGCGAATTCCGTGAATTGCAGGCGCGCAAGGTTTGGAGGTACCTACCGGAGGCCGCGGCGCACGAGGTGCGCGTCGGCCTGATGGGGCTTGGCGTGCTCGGCATGGCGGCCGCCGGCGCTCTCAAGACATTCGGCTATAGGCTGAGGGGCTGGAGCCGCAGGCCGAAAGTCCTCGACGGTGTCGCCTGCGCCAGCGGGCCGGCGGAGCTCGATGCGTTCCTGGCCGAGTCCGATATCCTCGCCGTCCTGCTGCCGCTGACACCGGAGACGCGCGGCATCCTGAACCGCGGGCTCCTTCGCAAGCTCTCGCGGAGCGGCCGCAGTGCCCTGCTGCCGGGGCCGGTGCTGATCAACGCCGGGCGCGGAGGTTTGCAGGTCGATGCCGACATCGTCGCGGCCCTCGAGGCGAGCGAGCTCTACGCCGCGTCGCTCGACGTGTTCGAGACCGAGCCGCTGCCCGCGGCCAGCCCACTCTGGGCCCACCCCCGTGTTGTCGTCACACCCCACAACGCCGCCGAGAGCAGCCCGGCAGCTATCGCGCGCTATGCACTGCGGCAGATGCACGCTCACAGGAACGGCGAGGCGCTCGAAAATCTGGTTGACCGCACGCGGGGCTATTGAAGAAGGGGTCAGACCCCTCGCGCCCACCGTTGGAAGTTCGAATTGTAGCATCAATGCGAGGGGTCTGACCCCTTCTCCCCCCGCCGCGACCGAAGAACCAGCGGTGGCGTCCAGAATGCCGTTTCCCGTTACGCGGGGCGGGCCACTTTCTGCCTTCGCCGCCTCGTCGGGTAGGGGTGTAGCCACAAAAATTTTTAGCGTTCCTGGGCCTCGCCAGGCGGCAAAGAATCGATTTACCCGAAAAGGGAAATAAGCGCGGCTTCGCCGCCTCCCGAAAAGCGCCATGTACAACTGTGAACAGACCAGCCGGCTCTGGTTGGGTACGGCCCAACCCTGGCTTTCTGAGGCTTTTCGATGCAACCTGACCAAAATGTTCAGTTGAGGGAGTCGTAAATGACAGTGTTGTTCCGGCATCGCCTGGGTTCGGCTCTGGCGGCGATGACATTGGCGGTGTGCCTGCTGGGCACAGGCGTCGATGCGCAAACCGCGGCCAAGGTTCACAAGGTGGCCATCCAGGTGAGCCAGAACGACAAGGCGCAGATGGACCTTGCTCTGAACAACGCCCGAAACGTCATCGAATACTACAAGGGCAAGGGCGAGACCGTTGCGATCGAGATCGTCACCTACGGCCCCGGGCTGCACATGCTGCGCGCCGACACCAGCCCGGTGAAGGACCGCATCGGGCCGATGTCGCTCGAGCACCCGAGCCTCAAGTTCATCGCCTGCGCCAACACCCAGGCCAACCAGAGCAAGGCCGAGGGCAAGCAGGTGCCGCTGATCAGCGAGGCCACGATCATGCCCTCGGGCGTGGTGCGGCTGATGGAGCTGCAGGCCCTGGGCTACGCCTACATCCGGCCCTGAGCGTAGCTTCCGGCCGGCAGGTCCATCCGCGACCGGAGTGTTGTGGGCATGGCCAGCCGATTTTCCGCTCGATAGGATCGCAGACCGTCCAGGCGGCCAGCCTTCGATTACATGTTGCCGCGCTATGCCTTTTCAGTCACGATCCCCCAGTATTTCCGCGAACGGAGGGGGACGATGTTGTGGTTTGGATTCCGCGTTTACGCGAGTGAGATCGAGGTGGTCGATGGAGATTCCATCCATTGGCGCCGCGGCGGCTGGGGTGATGGTCAGAAGGAGGGGACCAGGAAGTTTCGCCTGGCGGGCTACGACAGCCCGGAGATGGGCGAGCGCGCCAAGAGCGCGCTCGAGGCGGAGTGGGCGCATGAAGCCAAGGCTTTCTTGGAGGGGGCGATCAGCCAAGCAGGCAAGCTGCGGATCAAAGCCGCAGGGCGCACGCCGCGCAACGAAGAGGTGGGTATCCTCTACATCGATGGCGTCGACGCAAAAGACGTGATGGTCAAGGCCGGAATGGGCGTCGTCCCGGAGTGGCGCGACGGGCGCATGATCCGTCCGAAGTGGGAGGAGATGCGCGGCTAACGCCCGCCGCGCTTGATCCACACGATCGGCGCCGCCCAATCTATCGGTACGTTCTTGATGTCCTTCGCAATGGGATTACTGACGGAGCGGAGCGTGAACGTTCCCGGACGCGCGCCATCGAGTAGATGCTTGATGTAGCCGTCTCCGGCCCGCATCCGCACGACACAGTCCTGGCCGACTTCCTTGCAGCTCGCGGCCTTGCTCAAGGAGATACTGTCATGCGCACGCGGCGCGAATTTTTGCAAAGCTCCCTTCGGGCCGGAACCGGCCTGGCCCTGTACGCTTGCGACACTGCCAACGCGCAAGATGGCGGCGTCCTCGTCAACGACATCCATTCCCAGCTCAGTCCGGCACGCGTGGATCGCATCGTTGCCGTCGACTCCCACCGGGCGCTGCGGCGAGCGATCAGGGACGCCCGCCGCGAGGGCAAGCCGATTTCCGTCGCCGGCGGACGCCACGCCATGGGCGGCCAGCAGTTCGCCGGCGACTCGGTGCTGATCGACACCCGGCCGATGCAGCGCAGGCTTCGCCTCGACGCGCGGCGCGGCATCGTCGAGGCCGATGCCGGCATCCAGTGGCCGGAGCTGGTGGAGCGCCTGATCGCCATGCAGGAGGGCCGGCCGCAGCGATGGGGCATCGTGCAGAAGCAGACCGGCGCCGACCGGCTTTCCCTCGGCGGCGCGCTCGGGGCCAACGTCCACGGCCGCGGCCTCAAGCTGCGGCCCTTCATCGGCGACGTGGAGTCGTTCACCATCATGGGCGCCGACGGCCGATTGCGCGATTGCAGCCGCACCCATAACCGCGAGCTTTTCGGGCTCGCCATCGGCGGCTACGGCCTGTTCGGCGTCGTCACCCGCGTGCGGCTGCGGCTCATGCCGCGCACCAAGCTCGAGCGCGTGGTGCAGCCGATCGATACCGACGAGCTGATGCGGGCATTCGATCAGCGGGTGGCCGAGGGCTATCTCTACGGCGATTGCCAGTTCTCGACCGACATGAGCTCCGACGGCTATCTCAAGGCCGGCGTGCTCTCGTGCTATCGGCCGTTGCCGGCGGATGCGCCGATGCCTGCCGAAACCAAGGAGCTGGGCGATGCCCAGTGGCGCGAGCTCTACTATCTGTCGCACGCCGACACCAAGCGCGCCTACGAGACCTACGCCGCCTACTATCTGTCGACCTCGGGACAGCGGTACTGGTCCGACACGCACCAGATGAGCCCGTATTTCGACAACTACCACGAGGAGCTCGACCGTCGGCTCAACGCCAAGGTCAAGGGCACCGAGATGATCACGGAGCTCTACGTGCCGCGCGCGGCACTCGGCGCGTTTCTCGGCGCCGTGCGCGCGGATTTCAGGCAGCACAAGGCGCAGCTCATCTACGGCACCATCCGCCTGATCGAGAAGGACGACGAGAGCTATCTCGCCTGGGCGCGGGAACCGTGGGTCTGCACCGTCATGAACCTGCACGTCGACCATGACGAG
>Ga0247727_10005953_pt1 | contig 24255 bp, 16 predicted proteins | sample WisWelCaveWW1625_FD_202498 | JGI IMG/M metagenome (GOLD analysis project Ga0247727, IMG submission 202498) | Biofilm microbial communities from Wishing Well Cave, Virginia, United States - WW16-25 | ecosystem: Environmental > Aquatic > Deep subsurface > Groundwater > Cave microbial mat | place... | reverse complement strand
CCCACAACGGCCGCGACACGCGGCCTCCCCCTCCTCGGCGCCTGATGGGCGCCGGGCGCCTGCGGCGCCTTGGACGCCTCTGCGGCGGGCCAATGAATGCTCACGCTCTCAGGGAAGGAAGACGATCCGTTCGCAGGACTTGCACAGCACCAGCTCCTGCGGATAGTGCAGTCGGGAGAGGTCGTTGGGCACGAGGCGCATGCGACAGCCGGTGCACACGTTGTTTTCGACCGGAACGACCGCCTTGCCGTCGCTGTTGCGGGCGGCCGTCTCGTAGATCGAAAGCATCGCTGCGGGGAGTTGCTTGACGAACTCACCGCGCTGCGCAAGGATGCGATCGAGCTCGGCTCGATACTCCGCCTCGTCCTTGGTCCATTGCTCGCGGAGGTTCTGGCTCTCGACCTGAGCCGTCTCGAGCAAGGCCCCGAGGCGCTTCTCCTCCTCCTGCGTCTTCTCGAGGTCCGCGAAGGCCTGGAGGATCCGATCCTCGATGCCCGAGCATTCGTTCTTGAGCCGCTCGGCGTGATCCCCGAGGGCCTTGTACTCCTGATTGGTGCGCGCGGTGTTCTGCTGCGACTGGAGTCTCTGGATCTCCGTTTCCTTGGAACGCAGCTCCAGCTCCTGCTCGTGCGCTGTCGTCCGGGTCTTCTTGACCCTCTCGTGGGCGAGCTTCAACTTCTCCTCGAGGCCCCGCTCGCCCTGGGTTCTCTTCTCGACCAGGCGCGGACCCTCGACGATCCGCCTCTCAATCCGCAGCCGCTGATCGTCGATCTGCTGAAGGCGAATGAAGCTGCTGAGGATCGAGCTCTGCTGCGGAGATGTCATTCGCGGCTCCTGCGGGGAGCCGGCACATTAGGAGCGCGCCCGCAGACGATCAAGTTGACTCCGAATCCTCCTCGGAATCAGAGTCGAACCCTTCCAGTCCCAGATCGTCGTCGTCCTTGAAGTCCTCCGGGTTGACGATGTGCGGAACCTGGAAGTCGAGAAAGCCCTCGAGGAGACGGCTGCGGATCGGGTGCTGGAGCTTGCGGACGGCCTTGGCCTCGATCTGGCGCACACGTTCTCGCGTCACCTTGAAGATGCGGCCGACTTCCTCGAGCGTGTAGGTATAGCCGTCGCCGATCCCGTAGCGCAGCTTGATGATCTCGCGCTCGCGGAAAGAGAGCGTCTGGAGGACGTTGTAGATGCGGTCCTTCAGCATCTCCTGGCCGGCGCCCTCGACCGGATTCTCCGCGGTCTCGTCCTCGATGAAGTCACCGAAGTAGGAGTCGTCGCCCTCGCCGATCGGCCGGTCGAGGGAGATCGGGTGCTTGGCGATCTTGGTCACCCTCTTGGCCTCCTCGAGAGAGATGTCGGCCTCCTTGGCGACTTCCTCGATCGTCGGCTCGCGCCCGTACATCTGGACCAGCCGCTTCTGCACGTTGCGCAGCTTGGACATCGTCTCGATCATGTGGACCGGGATCCGGATCGTCCGTGCCTGGTCGGCGATCGAACGCGTGATCGCCTGGCGGATCCACCAGGTGGCATAGGTCGAGAACTTGTATCCGCGGCGGTATTCGTACTTCTCGACCGCCTTCATCAGGCCGGTGTTGCCCTCCTGGATCAGATCGAGGAACGAGAGGCCGCGGTTGCGGTACTTCTTGGCGATCGACACGACCAGGCGCAGGTTGCCCGACGACAGGGCGCGCTTGGCGAAATCGTAGTCCTTGTAGCGCTTCTGGATGACATGCAGGCGGTTCTCGAGCCGCCGCGGAGTTTCCATGCACCGCAGGAACCACAGGTCCAGCGATTCCCGCAGCTCGGGAAGGGGCTTGGCCCCGCCGCGGCGTGCGCGCGCGAGCTTCTTCTCGGACTCCCGGCCCACCCTCACCTGTTGGACCAGGAGGTCGATCATCGGCTTCACCTTCTTGAGCTGGATCTGCAGCTCGTCGAGGAGCTCCGAGCAGCGCCGCCTGCGACGCGCCGTCCGCTTGGTGAGCATGCGCCGCTCGGCGTGACTCAGTCCGCCCGAGGCAATGCGTTCGAGGTCCACCTGGTTGGTGCAGTAGACCTTGCGAAGCGTCGTCAGGTTTTCGCGCAGCCTCTCCTGGATCTCGGTCTTGGCCGGCTCGGTGCCGCTGGTCGGGACCTTGAGTGTGCGGTCGAAGGCCAGCTTGCCGTCCTTGACGTCCTCGAGGATCTGGATCCCGGCGCGGATGCCGAAGCCGCTGGACAGCAGCATTCGCCGGAAGGCGGCCCGGGTCTCCTCGATCTGGCGCGCGAGCTGGATCTCCTGGTCACGGGTAAGGAGCGGGATCTCACCCATCTGGGTGAGGTACATCCGGACCGGGTCGTCGATTCTCTCGGTGGCGCGCGCGGTGGTGTCGGTGGTGCTCTGCGGCGTCGGGGCCGGACGCCGGCGGACGCCTTCCTCCTCGATCTCCGACTCGTCGACCAGCTCGATCCCGTGCTCCTCGAGCGTCGCGAGCACCGTGTCGATATTGTCGACCGCATCCTCCGGCAGCTCCGCATTGAGCTCGTCGTAGGTCAGGTATCCCTTCTTGCGGGCGTTGTCGATGATGGCCCGGACATAGGGGTCCATCCGATCCCGCGGATCAACCGTTCTTCGACTCATTGATTCTCCTCGACACCGCCTCCCTCAACGGTATCGGCCTCAACGACACTTCCGTGGCGCTTCCACTGTTCAAACCCTTTCAAGGCCTCGAGGGTCTGCCGGGGATCGCCCGACCTCTCGTGCTCCCGGATCTGCACGCGCCACTCCTCGCTCCGCCTCTCTCGATCGATTCTCTGGAAGTACTTGACCATCCCGTCGAACACCTGTCCCGGGTCGGTGAAGACGGAGGTGGCGGCAAGCCTTCGAAACAGCTCGGCCGCATCCGGATCCTCGCCCACCCGCAATTCCAGTTCCGCGGAACTCTCACCCCTGTTCTGCACGAGCATCTTGAATAGCGCCATTCGGACTGGGTGCGAGAATTGGCGCACCTCCACGACCTGCTCGGCCACCGCCCGGAGCCGGGAGTCCTGGATCAGGGCTACGAGCAAGTGCTCTTCGGCCTCCCGGCGCGCGTAATCGCGCGCCGAAAGCCCCGCGGCCTGGGTCCGGACTTCGGCTGCGACCTGCCGATCGGTTCTCGGGCTCCGAGTCGCCACCCGCTGAAGAGCTTCGCCCGGCAGGTCCAACTCTACCGCAAGCCCCCGGATCAGAGCCGCACGCTGCAAGGCGTCCCTGACGTTCGAAAGACTGTCCATCACGTCCCGAGCGATCCGGGCCCGTTCGTCGACACCCTTGGCTTGACTGGCACCCTTTCTCTTCAGCAGGAACTGAAGCGCCGGCAGCGAATCGGCCTTGAGCAGCGTCTCGAAGTCCTCGCGGGTCTGGCCGCTGGTGAAGTAGTCGCCCGGATCCTTGCAGTCTCTCAGGGCCAGCACGTCGACCTCCAGACCTTCGGCAAGAAGGATCGGGATGGCGCGGCCGGCGGCTCGCTGGCCGGCTTCGTCGCTGTCCAGGCACAGGACCAGCTTCTCGGTCAACCGTTTGAGTTTTTGCCCGTGCTCCTTGGTCACCGACGTGCCCATTGTTCCCACGGCGCACTGGAGTCCTTGCTGATGCGCAGCCATCACGTCGAGGTAGCCCTCCACCAGGACCGCTCGCCGTTCGCCGCGGATTGCCTCGGAGGCAAGGTCCAGCCCGAACAGAACCTGGCTCTTGTGAAACGCTGCATTCTCCGCCGAGTTCAGGTACTTGGGATCCGGTGCGGTCGGCCCATCGACCAGACGGCGGCCGCCGAAGGCGATCGGGCGGCCGCGATCATCGCGGATCGGGATGATCACTCGATCCCGGAAGATGTCGCGCAGGCCCGCGCCATAGGACCGGCAGAGCCCGGAATCGACCAGCTCCGACTCGCTGAATCCGTCCTTGCGAAGGTGGAGGGCCAAGTAGTTCCCCTGGGGCGGCGCAAAGCCGGCTCCGAACAGATCGAGGGTCCCCGCGCTCAGCCCTCGACTCAAAAGAAAGTCGATTCCCGCACGTCCCCCGGCTGCCATGCCGGCGGCCCGATAGTGAAACGCCGCTCGCTCCATCAGGGTCAGGAGACGCGCCTGCTTCTCCCGAAGCTTGCGCGCCTCCGGCCGCTCGCTCGAGAGGCTGATGCCGGCGCGCTCGGCCAGACGCCGCAAGGCCTCGCGAGATTCGATTCTCTCGATCTTCTTCAAGAACTCGAACACGTCCCCGCCTTCGTTGCAGCCGAAGCACTTGAAGAACTGATCTTTGGGATGGACGTGGAACGAGCCCGTCTTCTCGGTGTGGAATGGGCACAGCCCGACCAGGCGCGACCCGGACCTGGTCAATTGCACGTATTGACCGACCACGTCGACGATGTCGACCGCTGCCTTGACTCGAGCGTAGTCATCGATCATGGACTCGTATGCTCCCCGCCGCCGACTTGTCCTCGCACGGATGTGAGATCGCTCCGACGAGGGCCGGTCATCCTAACGGGGGCCGGAACAGCTTCTTCCAGGGGATCTCTCGATCCCGCGACGGTCCCGTCGGCCCATCTTCACGGACAGGGGCATCGACCTCTTCTTTGCTCGAAGTGCTCGGCAAGAGCGAGCCATTGTTCGGTGCTCAGAGCCTCGGCACGGAGCGTCGCGATCTCCGGGTGAAAGGCTTCGAGATCCCCCGGCCGGAGCAGGGCCGCAAGGCTTTTGCGCAACATCTTGCGGCGGCCGGAAAATGCCCGCTTGAGCAGCGGATCGAGCCAGGTCAGGCGGTCGGCACGCGCGGACCATTCCTCGACCCGGACGATGTCGATGACCGAAGAGTCGACTCTGGGTGCCGGGCGGAACTGCGCCCGGGACACACGGAAGACGGACCGGACCTTAGCACGCACCCCGACCAGCAGGGTGAGCAGGCCGCGTGTACGGCCCCCGGCCGCAGCACACATGCGCTCCGCCACCTCTCTTTGGATCATCACGATGCAGCGCTCAGGGGCAGCGGGAGAACGGACCAGGCGTACGATCAGCGGGGAGGCGACCCGATAGGGAAGATTGCTGATCACAAGGGGCCTGCGACCGTCTTCCTCCCGGCATCCCTTGAGCACCGCCTCGAGGTCTTTTCCCTCGTTGCCCATCACGTCGAAACCCAGCAGCCGCAGCCCCGGATACCCCGAAAAGCTCGACTCCATGAATTCCAGCCACTGGCGGTCGATCTCGACGCCGATGACCCGCGCGCCCGCTTCCAGCAGGGCGGCCGTCAGGGAGCCCGGCCCGGTGCCGATCTCGACCACCGTGCGGTCCTTCAAGGGCACGACGGAGCAGATGCGGCGCAATGTCGAGGCGTGCAGCAGGAAATGCTGCGAAAGACCGCGCCTGGCCCGCATCCCCTGCAGCCTCAGAGCGGCCACGATGCACCGCAGATGGCTCTCGAGGGTCATTGGCTCAGGCGAATCAGCCGCCGCAGCTCGCTGCGTTCCTGGAACTCCCTGAGGAGTGCCGCGGCCTGGTGCTTCGGCGGCCCGATCGCTGCAAGAGTCTGCTGCGGCGGAGCGCCGGAGCGCTGGTCGGCGCCGAAGATGACAACCGGCACGCGCTCACCGCGCCCATCGAGGTCGAGCATCTCCACGGTGCGCAGCGGGAGGTGGCGGACCTCGATCTCCTCGAAGCCCGGGACCGGGAGACCGGTCTTGAGACTTCGGAACCAGCAGCGAAAGGCCCTTCGAAAGTCCGTCGGGTTCCCCATGACCCAGGGGCTCTCGCCCGAGCGGCTCGCCTGCAGGATCCGGTGCCCGGACAATCCGTCCGAACCGAACTTCTGCCTCCACACGATGCCGCGTCCGCAGAGGTCGACCGCGCAGGTCTCGCCGGTGGTGCTCACGATGATCAGCTTCGGGGACGGCCGTCGCGTGTATCCCACCCACTTGAGCTCTCCAGCGCTGAAGTCGTCGAGAACGATCTCGACCGGTTCGGGCTCTCCCTGCTCATCGACCCACGCGTGCAGCATCCAATCCGTCGCAACCTCCCGATTGACGACCAGAAGAGGGGCAAAGTCATTGCGCGGCTCCTCCGTGTCCGGGGTCAGAACGTCGCTGAACACTCCCGGCCAGGCCTCGATCGACGGCGGCTCGTCGTGGCGCCGAGTGTCGACGAGAAGTGCCCGGTCCTGGAACATGAAGACCGACTCCTGTGCGAAGAACCCTGCCTGACCCGGCGGACTCAGGGGGCCCGCCTCGAGGCGCAAGTCCCAGATGTTGAGGCACAGCGGCGGCGGCGAGACCAGAGTGATCTCCTGTCGGCTGAAGGGCAAACGCGGCAGGACGATCTCAAGCTGATCCATCCAGTGGACTCGTACGGACCCGTCCCCTGACCCCATGGACGAGGTCGCGAGCTCGCTGTACAACCGGACGGCCTTCGACGCGCCCGAGGGCTCCCGGAATGGAAACCGGGTCTCGCGCACGATCGAAAGATCGGATGTCCGGACGAGCCGGGCGACGCAGGGTCCCTGCTCGAGCTCGCGCTCCGGCGGCGGATTCTCCTGAGTCAGCAGGAGAAAGGTCTCGTCGTCGATGTCACGAGTGAACAGCCATCTTCCCGGGAGGAAGATCTCGAGGCTGTCGCCTGAAGTCAGACGAACGACGCGCGTGCGCGATGAGGGTTGATCGAATTGCTCCAGCGATTCGAAGATCAGCACGTCGCCCCCGCCCGACGCTCGCGGCTCGATGGTCATCGAAACCTCGTTGTCCGCGCGCGGCAGATCGACGATGCGAACGCGTGCGTCCGGAAGGTGAACCAGGGCGAGCCTTCCCAGCGACAGCTCGGTCCAGAACCACGCTTCCGTGTCCCCCCGATTGAGGACGCCGCTCTCTCCGGAAAGACTCGATCGAGGCAGGTCCACCTCGAGGATCACGCGGCCGTCCCTGCCATGCAGCGCGTACAGCTTGTGGAGGTCGGGATCGCCCGCACCGCCGCGCACGAGCACCAGCAGGTCCTCCGACCCATCCGCGCGATCGACGTGGAGGCGCGCGGGGGAACGCATCACCTTCTTGGCGGCCCCCAGGCTGATCGCCCATCGGACTCGCGACAGGAACTCGCGCTCGGCGACCACCGGAAGAATGGCGTTCCTGCCCTGGCGGTGCTCGCCGACGAGCAGGAGCTCGTCGATCGCCTCGGCTCGCAACCCGGGGGGGAGCTTTTCCAGATCGTCCATGGCGTCGGACAGGACGGCATCGGCATCGGGAATGACCAGGCGAAACCCTACATCGTGCTGGAGCTGGACCGGATACAGGCTGGTCGGCGGACGGACGACGCCGGGGCCCCGATGGAAGCGGTCGGAGATGGGCTCTGCGAACGAGCCTCCGAGCACGAGAACGCGGCCATCCCAGCGTTCGGAGGAGCTCTCGCTCAGCGTCCACTCGGCGACGTTGCCGATCAGGTCGTAGCAGCCCCATTCCGTCTTGCCGAACTCGTCGACGCCGACCGGAGTCGGCGCGAACAGTCCGGACTCGAGAGTGTTCCACACGCGCGACAATCCCGCAGGCAGGACGGGATGATCGTGCTCGTCCAGGCCCACTCCGCATGCCATCCATTCGGCCCGGGTGGGAAGGCATTTGCCATGGAACGCGGCGAATGCCTGAGCATCATGGAGCGACACGAAGCGCACGGGGAGGTCGTTCTCCGTCGGCTGAAGAAAGTCTCCGCGAGCGTTCTTCTTCCAGTGCGAGAGGAAACCCTGGGCCGACTCCGGTTCATAGGGATCGCCGGCCGACTTTCGAGCCTCGAGAAAACCGAAGTAGTCTCCATCCGTGACCTCGAATCGATCGATCAGGATCGCGGGGTCGGGATCGCGCGGCACATACACCATGTCCTTGAGCCGCGGAAAGTGAAGGCTTTCTCCGGGCGAGTCCTCCGGACCACAACCCACCAGACCATGGAGCGCGGCCAAAAAAACCGGCGCACCTCCCCGCAGAAGAGAGGTGCGCCGCACGAGTGTCATTGACTCATCCCTATTTCTCGGGAACCTTCACGAACACCTCGACCCGGCGATTCTTGCTCTTGGCCGCATCGTTGCTGCCCTCGACCGCGGGACGGTTGGGCCCGAATGCCGCGAGCGTGACCATCTTCGAGTCCACCTTGCCGCCGTTGACCAGCACATCGTAGACGGCGAGCGCCCGACGAGAGGCGAGCTCGTGATTGCCCAGCGGGTATTGCTCCTTGGTGACGCGGACCGGATCCGTGTCCGTATGGCCGTCGATGCGGATCTCGCTGTAGCCCTTGGTGGTGATCTGCCGGCCGATGTTGAGCAGCACCTGCTTGCCCGACTCCTTGATGGCCGTCGAGCCGGAATCGAACAGGAGCTGATTCTCCATGCGGTACATCAGTCCGTCGGCCGTGCGAAAAACGTCGACGCCCTCGATCGACGCCATCTGCTTCTGCGCGTCCTTGAGAGCCTGCTCGAGCTGAGCGACGCGCGATTCGGAGACCACGCGCGCCTCCTCGGCCACGGTGATCTGCGAATCCTTGCTGGAAAGCTGCGCGCTGAGGCCGGAAATCTCCGCGTTGCGTCGATCCATCTCCTGCTCGAGCTGGCGGCGGAGCTGATTCTCTCCGTGGTATTCGGCGAGAACGCGGTCGTACTGGCCTCTGGAAACGCAGCCGCCGGCGACGAGCAGCGACAGCAGACTCCATCCTCGATGTTTCACTCGATTCATTGAGCGCCTCCCCATGCCCTGTTCCGGAGTCGGCCCCGGAATCCAAACCCGAAAACTTTGACAGAGCCCAACCCGATGACACGAGCGGCGTGCCGTCGCCCTGATTCCCGACGAATGCGCCCGATGAAACCGGAGGGACTGACCGATCGGTCCTCCGCCTTCGGGATGCATTCTCCGCTGATCTCAGAGCTCAGGGCACCGCCACGACCCTGGTCGCGGGTCCGGCGACGTGCCCACCCGACGACGCGGAATGTTGTACCAATCGAACTGAGATCTGCACAACCCCCGATCCAAGTTTCTCCGCCGTCGGTCCAGCCCGGATCATTGATGAATGATCCGGGCTCGGGCTCGGCCGAAGGGCGAGACCGGCCGCGGAGCGGCCGAGGTGCTGCGAAGCGGCGCTCATCGCAAGCGGAATGGAGACAACGAGTTGCCACCGACGGTCGATCTTCTTCAAGCATCATCCCGGCTGGAAGTGTGGATGGCTCGCTGATTCCGGAACAAGAAAGGCACCGCTTGCATGTGGACAAGCGGTGCCTTGTTAGGATCGATCTTGGAGTCTGGGTCGACCGCTCCCTCGAGAGATCACTTCTTCATGCCGAGGAACGTCTCCCCGACGAAGTTCGCCAACCCCTCCGACATGAAGGCCGGAGTGGCGCGAACCGCGTCCATGGCCGCGAATGCCCCGAAGACGAGCAGAAGGGACAACAGGATGATGGCCGCTCGCCACATTCCGCCTTCGGTCTCGCCCGGCTCCTCCAGCATGACCGTTCGCGACTTTCTCGACGCTGCTGAGGCGGGCGTCGGGCGGGCCCTGGAGCTGCGCGTCGAAGTCGGTGGGGCCTTTTCCTCGCCTGCGGCCTCGTCCTCGTCGAGAAAGGAATCATCGGTGATCGCAGCCGTCGCCATGCCCACTTCCTGATGGGCATCGTCCTCGTCGAACACCAGTTCCTCGGGAACGTTCTCTTCGACCGTCTTGGCCTGCTCGTTGCCCCGGTTGCGCCGGAAACGATCGACGTCTTCTTTCTTGAACTTCATCTTGTCCTGGTCGCGAAAGGCCCGGATCTCGCCCTCGGAGACCAGCTTCTTGAGCTCGTCCTCCTGGAGCTGCAACTCCTTGAGCACCTTCTCGAACGAAAAGAAATCCTGACTCACCGGGTTTCTCCTTGGGATCCAAAGGCCTTCTGCACGGGCAGGCGAGTGGTCGGATGCAGAGATAGGGTGCCTTTTCCGCCGAGAGATTCGGACCGCAGGCGAGGCGCGCCGCCGATGCAGGTTGAAGAGAAACCTGCTGAGAAGGCGCAACGAAGCCTGCGGTTCGAAGATCCGGCGCAAAAGGTGCCGTATCTCTGCATCAGACCACTAGTTCCTCAGCAAAGAAACAGCTTTCTGCTCACCGAGACGAAGGTCGGTCCGAGCCCTGCGTCTCGACCTACTTGTCCTCGCCCACGCCACTCTTCTCGTAGCTCTCCTTGAGCTGGGTGTAGCTGTACTCGGAGAGATCGTGATAGCGGGTGAGCAGCAGGTCCTGCTCGATTTTGCGCGCCCCCAGGAGCCGAAGCCCGCCGCTCTCCTCCTTGCCGGGGATCGCCTCGTACGCACTGAGGATCGCGCTGTCCTCATCGAGCACGAAGAGAATAGCACTGGTTGCGCCCAGGGAGGAGGTGACGAGCAGACGCCGGCTCCCCTGGGCCGGGTCCGCCGGACTCCAGGCGGCCGCAGAGATCGCGAGGAGGCAGAGTCCCAGGAAAACGCACCAGCCGATTCGACGCCTTGGGAGCATGGTCATAACCTTGCCTTTCATGTTGGTAACAGGCGGACGCGTCCTCAACCTGCCCTTTCTCGCCCACCATCAACCCGTGAGCCGGGCCCGGCAGATCCGGACGGAATGTCGTGCAGAATCCTGGAGTCAGCGGTGCACCCGGTAAAGGAGCAGGGCGGGGCCGGCGTCGCAAGCACCGAAGCTTTACGGCAGAGCTGATCTTGCGGGGTCGGGCTGTTGCTCACTCGGAGAACGGCCCTTGGCCGGCGGTCGCCGCCGGCAGGCGAACCGTGAACGTGCATCCATTGCCGGTCTGCGACTCAACCCACAGCCTCCCGCCATGCTGGCTGACGATGTGAAGGGCCACGCTCAGGCCCAGACCGGTGCCCAACCCGGTCTCCTTGGTCGTGTAGAACAGGTCAAAGCAGCGCTCCATCTGCTCGGCGCTCATTCCCGGTCCGGTGTCGCGAACATCGACCTCCACGAAGCTCTCCTCCCTGCGAGCCCGTACCTTGATCGTCCCGCCCCTTTTCGCCATCGCGTCCGTGGCATTGATCAGGAGATTCAGGAAAACCTGCTGGATCTCGCCTGGCTCCACCAGGACCTCGGCGTTGTCCCCCGAGACCTCGATCCGGACATTCCCCTGACGCGCCTTGTGCTCGACCAGGGCGATGGATTGTCGGACGAGCTCGAGAATCCCGACGGCGCGGGGCTCCATCCTTCTCGGCGAGAACAGAAGCACCCGCCGGACGATCTCCTGGACGCGCTGCAGGCCGCCGATCACCAGGTCGAGGTACTTCCGGCGCTGCTCGGACGGTGGCCAGCCCTCGATCTCCTTGTGGAGCTTCAGGGCTGCATTCAGCATTCCCCCGAGGGGATTGTTGATCTCGTGGGCGATGCCGCTGGCCAGAGTTCCGGTGGCCGCAAGCCGCTGCGCGATGATCAGCCCGCGCCGGCTTTCCTCGGCCTTGCTGGTCGCTTCCTCGACCCTTCGGGTCAGCTCCCGTTCGAAGCTTTCGACCTCTCTCATCATCGAGTTGAAAGCCGCGATGAACCGTTCGACCTCGTCGCTTCTTCCGGTGCTCTCGACCGGCGTCGAATAGTCGCGCCGCCGTACCCGGGCGGCGCCCTCGGACAGGCCGGCGATCGGACGCAGGATCCATGCATCGAGCATCAGGTAGGTGAGTCCGATCAACGTCAGCGTTCCCAGGCACATCACCGCCGACAGCCTGAGCCAGTGCAGCGGCGGAACCTCCGCGGGCTCGACCGGAACCAGGAAGTAGATCCCCCCCCACGGATCGCTGCGCCGGCTCGCTTCCCCCGGGGGCGCGCCCGGCCTCTTGAGGAAGATCGGTGCCGCCGCCCAGACTCCGTCCGGAATCAGACGGCGTTCGTTCATCGCTTCGCGGATCTTGTTGCGCGCCCGACCCTCGGAGAAATCCCTCGGCCGGTGCTTGGCGCTGACCAGGTTGAAGTACACGTCGCTCGGCTGCAGCCCGGATGCGGCCTCGTACAGCTTGTTGAGAAGAACCCCATACTCGACCAGCCCGCGCACTGGATGGGAGTTGAGCGCCTGGAAGACGTCCTTGGGCTCGAGCCTGAGCGGCAGGGTGAGCTCCAGGTTCCCGCCGAACGCCTGCTGCACCCGCTGGCGGGACTCGTCCAGCCGGCGCGTCTGGTCCTCCTCGGCCTGCCGGCGCCACCGGCCGATGTCCGCGAGCAGCAGGAAAACCAGCAGCACGGCCACGCCGCCGTGCACGGCCGCCACCGCCAGCAGCATTCGGACGCGCAACGACATGGTCGCAAGAATCCTCGTCAGCGCTGACTGGACAGCGAATCCATCACCTTGAGGATCGGCAGGAACAGGGCGACCACGATCGTCCCGACCACGACCGCGAGGATGATCAGGATCAGTGGCTCGAGGATCTTGAACATCGTGTCGATGCTGGCGTCGACCTCGCGTTCGTAGGCGTCGGCCACCTTGATCAGCATCTGATCGAGATTTCCGGAGGTCTCGCCGACGTCGACCATGTTGACGACGATGTCGTCGAACACGCCGCTCTCCGCCATCGGCCGCGAGATCGCTTCACCCTGCCGGATGTTGTGGTGCACGTTGTCCAGGGCCTCGCCGACGACCACGTTGGCGATCGACGCGCGCACGATCGACAGAGCCTCGAGGATCGGCACGCCCGCGGACAGCAGCGTCCCAAGGGTCCGGGAGAAGCGGGCGACGACCGTCTTCCTGTGCAGCACGCCGAACAGCGGAAACCGCAGGGAGAGCCGGTGCACGACCCTCTTGAAGCCATGGACCCGCATCGACAGCCGCAGCGCCCCGTACGAGAGCCCGAGCAGGAGCAAAAGCAACCACCAGAAGCGACGGATGAACCCGGCGACGTCGAGCAGGGCCTGCGTCAGAGGCGGCAGCTTCGCGTCGAGCTGCTGGAACACCTCCTGGAATTTGGGAATGACCACGACCATCACGAAGATGACCACGAGGCCTGCGAACGTGATCACGAAGGCCGGATAGGCGAGGGCGCCGCGGATCTTCGTGCGGATGTTGTCGGCCTTCTCCGCAAAGATCGCCAGGCGCTCGAGGATCTGATCGAGAATGCCTCCCGCTTCGCCCGCCTTGACCATGTTGAGGTACAGGGCGTCGAAGATCGTCGGGTGCTTGGCCAGGGCCACGGAGAGGGAGTCTCCGCCCTCGACATCGTCGGCGATGGTCGTCACCGCGTCCTTGAACGGGCCGGGACGCTGCTGACCGGCGAGGATGCGCAGGCAGCGGACGATCGGGAGCCCGGCGTTCTGCAGAGTCGCAAGCTGCACCGTGAACTGCACCAGGACCTTGGTGCGGACCGAGACTGCCCGCCTCTTCTTGACGGCGATGATTCCCGGTCCCGCGGCGGCGGCCGCCCGCGCCGGCTCGGGTCTCGATGCGGCCTTGCGTTGGATCTTCGCCAAGAGCTTGTCTCGATCACTGGTCCAGGAAGGTTTCGCGCACGACCTCCTCGACCGTCGTCAGTCCCTCGAACACCCGGCGAACTCCGGCATCACGCAACGGACGCATTCCTTCCTCCAAAGCCGCCTCGCGCAGCCGGCTCTGCGCCCAGCCTTCGAGAATACCGCGCTTGAGTCGCGGGCTGACCACCATGATCTCGAACAGCGCGACGCGGCCGCGGTAGCCGGACCGATTGCAGCGTTCACATCCGCGACCGTAATGGAATTGCGCCTCCGGAAACGCCGCCGGGTCGAGCCCGATCTGGTGAAACACCTCGGGACTCGGACGGTATGCCGTCTTGCATTCGCTGCAGACGCGCCGCACCAGGCGTTGCGCGACCACCGCGTTCAGGGTCGCGGACAGGAGAAACGGCTCGATGCCGAGGTCGATCAGGCGGATCACGGTCGAGCACGCGTCGTTGGTGTGGACCGTCGAGAACACCAGGTGTCCGGTGAGCGAAGCCTCGACCGCGATGCGCGCCGTTTCGAGGTCGCGCGTCTCGCCGACCAGGATCATGTCCGGGTCCTGGCGCAGGATCGTTCGCAGGACGGCCGCGTAGCTGACTCCGATGTCCTCGTGGATGGGAATCTGCACGACGCCGTCGAGGTCGTACTCGACCGGATCCTCGGTGGTGATGATCTTGATGCCCGGGTCGTTGCAATGGTTGAGCATGCTGTACAGCGTCGTGGTCTTGCCCGAGCCGGTCGGCCCGGTGACCAGAATGATGCCGTGCGGCTTCTTGAGGAGGTCCTCGACGATTCGCAGGTTCTCCTCCATCAAGCCGATGCGATCGAGGTCGAGAGCGACCACGCTGCGGTCGAGGACGCGCAGCACGCACGACTCGCCGAACATCGTCGGCAGCGTCGACACGCGCAGGTCGACGGCGCGTCCGCCGATCGACAGCTCGATGCGGCCATCCTGCGGGACCCGGGTCTCGGCGATGTCGAGGTTCGCCATCACCTTGATCCGCGAGATCAGGGGAACGGCGAGCGACAGCGGCGGAGGCTCGAGCTCGTACAGCACGCCGTCGACCCGGTAGCGCACCTTGAGCTCGTGCTCGAACGGCTCGAAGTGGATGTCGGAGGCCTGGTCGCGAACCGCCTGGTAGAGGATGTAGTTCAAGAGCTTGACGACCGGCGCGGCGTGCGCCATCGCCGCCTTGTCCTCGAAGTCGATCGGACCGGTCGACTCCTTCTCGATCTCGGCCATCACCGTCTTGAGGCTCTTGGATGCCGCGCTGGCCGAACCGTACAGCTCGGCGATCTTGGTCTCGACCTGTTGAGGGTCGGCGATCAACAGGCGCACCGGAGAGCCGACCAGGAACTTGAGCTCGTCGAGGAATCCCGCGTTCACCGGATCCGCGATCGCCACCAGCAGGTCGCCGCCCTCTTCGCGCACCGGAACGACTTTGAACACTTGCGCGCTGGAGGCGTCGAGGCGTCTGGCCACCGCCGGCGCGACCTCCACCTTGGAGAGATCGATCCACGAAAGTCCCTGCTGCAACCCCAGGGCGATGCTGAGCTGCGCCGGAGTGATGGCGCCCAGCTCGATCAGGATCTGGCCGATCGCCCCGCCCTGGCTGCGCTGCACCTGCAGGGCCTGCTGGACCTGGCCCTCGTTCAAGACCTTCTGCTCCTTGAGGATCTGCCCGATCAGCTTGCGGCGAGTCACCATGCGCTTGGGTCCTCTCAACCGCCGAGCCTGGGCTCGAGGTCCTTGGGATTCGTCGCCGCGAGCAGCGCCGACTCCCGGCTGATCTTCCCCTCCTTGAACAGGTCGAGGAGATGGTCGTCGAGGAGCTGCATGCCGGCCTTGCGCGAGGTCTGCAGGACGGAAAGAACCTTGAAGGTCTCGTTCTTGCGAATGTGGTTCTCGATCGCCGAGTTGACGATCATCACCTCGAACGCCGCGACCCGACCGGGGACGTCCTTGCGCGGCAGGAGAACCTGCGAGACCACCGCGATCAGCGACACCGAGAGCTGCGCGCGGATCTGCTCCTGCTGGTCGACCGGGTAGGCGTCGATGATCCGGTCGATGGTGCGCGCGGCGCCGGTCGTGTGGAGCGTGGCGAACACCAGGTGCCCGGTCTCGGCGGCGGTGATCGCGGCGGAGATCGTCTCGAGGTCGCGCATCTCGCCCAGCAGGATCACGTCGGGGTCCTGGCGCAAGGCGCGCCGCATGGCCTCCGCGAACGACGGCACGTCGACGTGCACCTCGCGTTGCGACACCAGCGAGGTGCGGTGGTGGTGGTAGTACTCGATCGGGTCCTCGATCGTGATGATGTGCATGTCCCGCTCGCGATTGAGGAAGTCGATCATCGTCGCCAGCGTCGTCGTCTTCCCGGAGCCCGTCGGGCCGGTCACCAGGATCAAGCCGCGCGGCCGGAAGATCAGGTCCTTGACCGACGCCGGCAGGCCGATGTCCTCGAACGACAGGAGCTTGCTCGGGATCAGGCGCAGAACCGCGCTCCAGTTCCCCTTCTGGCGAAACACGGCCACTCGAAACCGCGCTTTGCTCCCGTGAGCAAGGGCGAAGTCGGTCGTGCCGACCTCCTCTGCTTCCTTCATGTTGCGCTCGGGCGTCAGCTCACGCACCAGCGCCTCGGTCGCCTCCGGGCTCAACAGCTCCTCGCCCTGGTCCTCGAGCTTGCCGTGGACGCGGATGACCGGCGGGCGGCCGACCGAGAGGTGCAGGTCGGAGGCACCTCTCTCGATGCACAGGTTCAGCAGATCCGGAAGTCGCGGCATGGAAGGCATTCTCTCCGGTTGGGCGGTCACCTCGTGCTCCTCACTCGGTCCGCGACACGACGCGCAGCACCTCGCGGATCGAGGTGGTGCCCTCGATCACTTTGCGCTGACCGTCCTTCAGCAGCGTCGACATCCGGCCGCTCTGGATCGCCTCCTCGCGGACGCGCAGGTGCGGCTCGCGATGAAAAGTCATGTCGCGCAGGTGCTGGTCCATCTCCAGGAGCTCGAACAGGCCCTTGCGGCCCCGAAAGCCGGTCTGGTCGCACTTGTGGCATTTCTGCTCGTGATAAAGGGTCCGCCCGCGCACTTCGTCGGGCAGCAGGCCGATCGTCTCGAGCTCCTCGGCCTGGGCCGTCACCGGCTGCTTGCAGTGACTGCAAAGCTGGCGCACCAGGCGCTGCGCCATGATGGCGTGGACGGACGCGGCGACCAGGAACGGCGCCACTCCCATCTCGATCAGGCGCGTGAGAGCGGAGGGCGCATCGTTGGTGTGCAACGTCGAGAACACCAGGTGCCCGGTCAGCGCCGCCTGGATCGCCACATCGGCGGTCTCGCGGTCGCGGACCTCGCCGACCAGGATGACGTTGGGTGCCTGGCGCAGCATCGCTCGCAGGATGCGCGCGAAGTCGAGGCCGATGCGATGCTTGACCTGCACCTGATTGATGCCGGGGATCTGGTACTCGACCGGATCCTCGGCAGTGATGATCTTGCGATCCGAACGGTTGAGCTCCTTCAGAGCGGCGTACAGGGTCGTCGTCTTCCCCGAGCCGGTGGGACCGGTGACGAGGATGATGCCGTTGGGACGCTTGATCAGCGCCTGGAAGCGGGCGTAGTCCTCCTGCCCGAAGCCCAGCTCGCTGAGCGACACCAGGCCGCGCTGCTTGTCGAGCAGGCGCATCACCATCGACTCGCCGTGGCTGGCCGGCAGGATCGAGGCGCGGATGTCGAGGGCATTCGTTCCCACGGTCGCCTGGATGCGTCCGTCCTGGGGTTTGCGCTTCTCGGCGATGTCCATCCCGGCCATCAGCTTGAGGCGCGACAGCAATGGACCGTGCAGGTGACCAGGATGCGCGGCGACGTCGCGCAGCACGCCGTCGATGCGGAACCGGACTCGAACCCTTCCCGGGCGCGGCTCGACGTGGATGTCGCTCGCGCGGCTCTGGTAGGCCTCCTCCAGCATGTGCTGAACGAGGCGGATGATCGGAGCGTCCTCCGACTCGGCCTCGCTCGCCGCGGGAGCGCCGTCCTTGGCCGGCAGGTGCTTGCTCAGGTCGACTTCGTAGCACTCGCGGATGCGCTGCACGAGCTGGCTCGGGGTCGCGAGCGCCGCCTGCAGCTCGGCGCCGAGCACGAAGCTCAAGTCGTCGAGCTGGATGGCGACCGAGGGGTCGTCGATGGCCACGACCAGCTTGCCGGTGCGCTCCATCACCGGAAGGAATCGATGCTTCTCCACCAGATCCTTGCGGACTTTCTTCAGGATCTGCGGTGCGATGTTGCCCTTGGACAGGTCGATGAACGGAATGCCCGACTGCCGCGCGAGCGCCTTGGTGACGTCGGTCTCGCTGGCGAATCCAAGCTGGACGAGCACCTCTCCGATCCTGAGTCGCTTGCCCTTTTGAAACTGCAGGGCCTGCTCGAGCTGCTGCTCGGAGATCACTCCACTGTCCTTCAGGATCTCACCCAGGCGGTGCCCGCTCACTCAGTCTCTCCGCAACGGACCCAGAATCCGGCCGCGCATTGTAGGTGGCTCCAAGGTCCCGGGCAACGCGCCCGGATCGTTCACGGCCCTCGACTTGCCCGGCCCCGCGCCGCTTTTCTCGAGTCTTCGACGACACGCCCCGAATGGGAGGTCGTCGATCCACTGCGCTCGCTTCAGGCATGATGTGCACCGCACTTTCATCGAGAATCCTCGGATGCAGACCGTCTTCTTCGCCGCTCGCTGGTTGTCGTTGGCCACTCTTCTTCCGATGGCTGCATGCACGGTTCCGCGCCATCACGGCTTCGACACGCCTCTCGACGCGGTTCTCACCTACCAGGGGGCGTTCGCGCGCGGCGACGAGGACCTGGAATACCGATGCCTGTCGGAGAAGCTCAAGGCCGAGACCGGGGTGGTCCGCCAGATGTACAGCACGTTCCGGCCCCATCTCTCGCGGGAGCTCGGGTGCTTCGGGCGAATCGTGCTGCGCACCAATTCCCTGCAGGACAATCTGCGCTTCGATTCCCGGAAGGGCCACATCGCCTGCCTCGGGTTCGCTCTGCTCGGCCATGAGTTCGAGGTCGAGACCGTGCGCGAGCTGTTCGTCAGGGTCACACTGGTCTCCACCGAGGCAGTGGAGGCGCTGCCGCTCGAGCTCAAGGTGATCGTCGCCGACCCCTTGAAGAGCTTCTCGGGCCGGGCATTCGAGCTGGTGGTCGAGGTTCCCGTCGAGTTCGTCGCGAAGTGCCGGGCGAATGCGATCCATGGCGTCGAGATCAGTCCGCAGTGGAAGCTCGCCTCGGCGGTTCGCCGGATCGACGAAGAGATTCTCGAGCACGCTGCCGAAGTGAGTCCGCCGCGCAGGGAGACCGTGCCCGAGCCCGTTCGGTGCGAGGTGTCCGAGATTCCCTGGCAGGAGCTCTCCTCCGTGCAGCTCGGGTTCCAGACGATCGCGATCCGCCTGTTTGCCGAGGGCGCAGCGACGACGCCCGAAGACGCGCGCGGGTTCGACCGCAGATGGATCTGGCAATGCACCCGCGCAGCGCACGCACAGCATCCGGACCAGCCACAGTAGCCGCGCGTGAACGCCTTCCGCGCTCCCGGCAAGCCGGGATGGTTCATGCAGGCCGGCTCATTCCCGGTACGGCGTTCAAGCAGAACGCGGGCTAAACTGTCGCCGCGTTTACTGGAGTCGTCGATCACCGGGGAAAGCAGAGGGAACTCACCAGGCATGGACAAGCTCGTGCACTTCTTTGGCGCCGGCAAGGCGGACGGCACCGGCAGCATGAAATCGACTCTCGGCGGCAAGGGAGCGGGACTCGCGGAGATGAGCCGCATCGGTCTCCCGGTGCCGGCGGGCTTCACGATCAGCGCCGACGTCTGCCACTATTACCAGGCGCACAAGAACAGCTATCCGGCATCTCTGAAGGGCCAGGTCGAGAAGTCTCTGCGCCAGGTCGAGCGCGTGATGAAGGCCAGGTTCGGCCATGCCAAGACACCGTTGCTTGTGTCGGTGCGCTCGGGCGCCGCGATCTCGATGCCGGGGATGATGGACACGGTCCTGAATCTCGGCCTCAACGACAAGACCGTCGCGGCGCTGGCCAAGGTCTCGAAGAACGAGCGCTTCGCCTGGGACTGCTACCGGCGTTTCGTGCAGATGTACGGCGACGTGGTCCTCGGGCTCAAACCGGCCTCGAGCGCCGAGCGCGACCCGTTCGAGCTGATCCTCGAGCAAACCAAGGAAACGGCCGGCATCCGTTCCGACCAGGATCTGACGGTCGCGCAGCTCAAGGATCTGGTGGCTCGGTTCAAGAAGGAGATCAAGGAGCGCACCGGCAGGAGCTTTCCGGAGGATCCGGAGAAGCAGCTCTGGGGAGCGATCGGCTCGGTGTTCGAATCGTGGAACAACCCGCGCGCGATCACCTATCGCAGGCTGAACCGCATTCCGTCCAATCTCGGCACCGCGGTCAACGTGCAGTCGATGGTCTACGGCAACATCGGCGCCGACTCCGGAACCGGCGTCGCGTTCACGCGCAGCCCCTCCAGCGGGGAGGCGGAGTTCTTCGGCGAGTATCTGCTCAACGCCCAAGGCGAGGACGTCGTCGCCGGGACCCGGACGCCGAAGGCGATCCTGGGCCTCAAGAAGGAGATGCCCAAGGTCTACGGGCAGCTCCTCAAGGTGCGCGACAAGCTCGAGAAGCACTACCGCGAGATGCAGGACATCGAGTTCACCATCCAGCAGGGAAAGCTGTGGATGCTGCAGACCCGCACCGGAAAACGCACGGCGTTCGCCGCCATCCGCATCGCGGTCGAAATGGTCGCCGAGGGTCTGATCTCCGACCAGGAGGCGCTGCTGCGCATCGATCCGGAACAGCTGAATCAGCTCCTTCGACCGGTGTTCGAGGCAGGGGCCAAGGAGCAGGCCTTGAAGTCCGGCCGGCTGCTCGGCAAGGGACTGCCGGCGGGTCCGGGCGCGGCGTGCGGCCGCATCGTGTTCAGCGCCGAGGAGGCGGTCCGCCGCAAGGCTGCGGGCGAGGAAGTGATCCTGGTGCGCATGGAGACTTCGCCCGACGACATCGAAGGGATGAACGCGGCCCTGGGAATCGTCACTTCGCGCGGCGGGATGACCTCGCACGCGGCGCTCGTCGGCCGGCAGATGGGCAAGGTCTGCGTGGTGGGATGCGCGGACCTCCTGATCGACGCGGCACAGCGCACCTTGCGCGTCGCCGGAGACCGCGGATCGAGCGGTGCGGGAGACGGCGGGGTGACGATCCTCGCGGGCAGTGCAGGCCCGATCTCGGGAAACGGGGCGGGACGAGTGCTGCGCGAAGGCGATCCGATCTCGATCGATGGCAACACCGGCGAGGTCATCGCGGGAGGGATTGCCACCGTCCCGAGCGAGGTGCTGCAGGTCCTCCTGCAGAAGACACTCGACTCCAGGAGCTCCGCCGACTTCCAGCGCTACTCGAAGATCCTTGCCTGGGCCAACAAGTACCGCAGGCTGCGGGTGCGCGCCAACGCCGACACCGGACAGCAGTCACAGGAGGCGGTGGCCTTCGGTGCCGAGGGCATCGGCCTGTGCCGGACCGAGCACATGTTCTTCGGGCCGGGCAAGATCGAGAAGATGCAGCGGATGATCCTGGCGGCCGGTGCCGAGGAGCGGCGCGCCGCGCTCAAGGGGCTCCTGCCGCTGCAGCGCCAGGACTTCGTCGAGATCTTCCGCGCGATGCAGACGCGGCCGGTGACGATCCGCCTTCTCGACCCGCCGCTGCACGAGTTCCTGCCGCACACGCCACAGGATCAGCAGCACCTCGCGCGCGTCCTCGGGATCCCCGTCGAACGCATCCGGGGAGCCGTGGAGGCGCTGCACGAGTTCAACCCGATGCTCGGCTTCCGCGGCTGCCGGCTGGGCATGCAGTATCCCGAGATCAGTGAAATGCAGGCGCGCGCGATCTTCGAGGCGGTCTGCGAGGTGCACGCGCAGGGCATCAAGGCGAAGGCGGAGGTGATGATCCCGCTGGTCGGCCACGTCAAGGAGTACCAGGCGCAGGAGACGATCGTCCGCAGGGTCGCCGAGCAGGTGATGAAGGAGCGCGGCGTCCAGATCCAGTACCTGGTCGGGACGATGATCGAGGTGCCGCGCGCCGCCGTGACCTCGGCCGAGATCGCCGCGAGCGCGGAGTTCTTTAGCTTCGGCACCAACGATCTCACCCAGACGACCCTCGGTCTCTCGCGCGACGACTCGAGTCGTTTCCTGCCGGCGTATCTACAGCAGGAGATCTATCCGTTCGACCCGTTCCAGAGCCTGGACATCAACGGCGTCGGCCAGCTCATCGACTTTGCCACCAAGACCGGGCGGCTGGCGCGGACGGACCTCAAGGTCGGCGTGTGCGGCGAGCACGGCGGCGACCCGCACTCGGTGTATTTCTTCCACAAGGTGGGGCTCGACTACGTGTCGTGCTCGCCCTATCGCCTGCCGATCGCGATGGTCGCTGCGGCACAGGCGGCGTTGCGCGACGATCACGTCGCCCGATCCGGGAAAAGCGCGCAGCGCGGGAAAAGGTCCCGGGGCGCGCGCAAGAAGACCGGCAAGGGCCTCAAGGCCGAGAAGCCCAAAGCCCGCGCCGCGCACCACTGAGCCGCACCGTGATCGTCGCCGGCACCAGTACGGCAGCCACCTCGCGGGTGGGTTGACCATTCGTGAGAGCCGCGCCGAGAAGGCCAGGCCTCGGACCCTTACCGCCGAAACAACGGCTCAAGGATGATGTCCACCTCGTTAGTCGCGGCAACCTCGAGGTTGCGATCGAGGGAACCAACCTCGTCGTGCACCGCGATCGATCTCGGCGGCGCCCGTCGACCATGGGCGGTCCTCGTTCATCGCTGATCCAGAGGAGCAAGAGTGACGACCACCTCGTTGGTCGCGGCGACCTCAAGGTCCCGGTCGAACGCCAGACACTGCAGCGTGAGCTGAGCGTGCAACCCTGGAGGAGCCTGGCCGGAGACAGTGAACAAGCCGTCCGCCCCGAAGGCGCCGAGCGACACCGGGATGAACAAAGGAGCCCCGCCGACTTTCGTGATCCAGAGCGAGGCGGCATGACCGGCCACGCCCCGGTACGCCGTCAACGTGACTCGCTCTCCCTCCGAGGCGATCGAAGTGTCCGTGAATAGCGAGAGCTCCGAGTGTACAAACACGTCCCAGGCCGAGTTCGTGTCGCCCTTCACGAGGTTGCTGGCCCCGCTCGTGAAGGAAACATGGCGCCCATCCGCGGAGATCGCCGGGAAATGGCTGAGGTCGTTGCCCTCGCGGCCGTCGGAGTCGACGCTGACGCGCACGGTCCTGCCCATGGCGAGGTGACGCACGAACACGTCCAGTGTCCCGTTGCTGTCGTCGCTGACCAGGTCCGAGGCAACGCTGTAGAACGCAATCAAGCTGGCGTCGGCGGACATGCTGAACCCGAAGCTGCTCCCATTCGCGTCGCTTCCGAGCTCGTCGACGCTGACCCTGGTCGTGATCCCGGCAAGGCGATCGCGCAGGTAAACGTCCACGAGGAAGTTCTGATCGTCCTGCACGAAGGCCGCACCGCTGAGGAAGGACACGTACCGGGCATCGGTCGAGATGCTTGCGCCGAGGCAGTCCTCGTAACGTTGCTTTCCGCTCGAGGTCAGGCTCACCCGGCTGGTCTCGCCGCTCTCGCAGTCGTGAACGAACACGTCCCAGACTCTGTTCGTGTCATCTCCCACCAGGTTGTCGGCCCGGCTCGAGAACGCGACGAACCGGCCGTCGAGTGAGATCGCCGATACGAAGCTGTGGCCGTTGCCCTCTACATCGCTCGAATCGACGCTGGAGCGAGTGGTTTTGCCCGTCCATCGATCATGGACGAACACATCGTCACTTCTGTTGAAGTCGCCGGACACGAGGTTGGTGGAGCCGCTCGTGAAAGCCACGTACCGCCCGTCCCCGGAGATGGCCGAGCCGTAGTTGCTCCATCCATTTCCCTCCTTCCCGTTCGAGTCGACACTCACCCGAGTTGTGCTTGCCGACCAGCGGTCGTGAACAAATGTGTCGGGAAACCCATTCGTGTCCGCGAGGACCAGATTGCTCGCATCACTCGTGAAAACCACATGTCGGCCATCGGCGGAGATCGTTGGATAGAAGCTCTTCTCGTTGGCCTCACCTGCACTCCAGAGGCTCTGGCCCACACTTGAGCTGACGCTGACGCGTTCCGTTCTCCCGGTCGCTCGATCGTGGACGAACACGTCCGCGACGCCGTTGGTGTCGCCGGCGACCAGATTGTCGGCGACGGACGCAAAAGCCACGAATCGTCCATCCGCGGAAAGAGAGGAGTAGGAATAGCTCCACGAATCCCCCTCGATCCCGCCGGAATCGACGCTGACTCGAGTCGTGATCTGTCCCGCCGCCAGGCTTGCGACGATGCCGATCATGGGTGCGACGGTCGGTGCCGAGCGGAGCCTGCGCATGTGCTGATTCCCAGTCCTCCCGACCGCACCGCACATTGGCATAGCGTGATCAGGGTCGTTCGGGAAGGTGGTCACGGATCGGCCCCGTGGCAGACCGGGCGAGACCAGGTCGGATTTTGAACATGTCGTGAGGAACGCTCGCCGTCCGGTCGCTGAAGCTCCCTGCCCAGAAACAACTTGGGCCATTTTCGGTAGAGATTCTTCTTCACCACGGTCACGGTCACGGTCACGGCGCACGGTCCGCCGGGATCCGGAGTGACGGCCCAAGCTTCGTTGGAATGGAGTCCTACCCCTTCTCAGCTACTGCACTGCGGATCAGCTTCGTGAGCATGGCTGCGACGCGATCGGCCAGGCCTTGAGCGGCAACGATG
>Ga0247727_10005952_pt1 | contig 24255 bp, 18 predicted proteins | sample WisWelCaveWW1625_FD_202498 | JGI IMG/M metagenome (GOLD analysis project Ga0247727, IMG submission 202498) | Biofilm microbial communities from Wishing Well Cave, Virginia, United States - WW16-25 | ecosystem: Environmental > Aquatic > Deep subsurface > Groundwater > Cave microbial mat | place... | reverse complement strand
CGCAAGGAAGCGAACCTCGGCCTGAGGCAGCGAACGTTACCATTAGAATCACCCAGAGACTGTCCTTTCTGATTCCCCGAATGTGTGCCACTTTGGATGACACAGATCACAGCCGCGCGATTCGTGTCTTGAATCGCCCCACCTTTCTTTTGCGAAAGCCAGTAGTCTTGATAGAACCCTATCTGTTCATCTAATCGAATTGGCTGATTGTGAAGATGGCGCCAGAAGGAATCGAGGATGATTTCTGACATGTCGTCGGGGTGGCGGATGCCGAGTTCGTTGAAGTACGTCTTCAGCCGCGACTGATTCCACAAACCCCAGTTGTTTCGCATCCACATTCCAAGCCCGTGGTGGTATCGACTCATGTCACTTTCGCTGCCGTCCATGATCTTCTGCAAATCCACCGGCTTCAACACGCGTTTGAGTTCGGCAATGCAGTCGTCCAAGTCCTTGGGGATGTAAACCTGCTCATTTTCATCTGTACCCGAAGCGGTCGAACTCTCCGCTGACTCTGAACTAGCCACTTCGATGTTCGTTTCGTTCGTGCTCTGTGTGCCGTCAGTCCTGGACTTGAAGGACGGGCTGCACGAGCACTGACTAGCCAGCGCCACCAGGGCGATTTCGCCGACAACTCTGGTGAGCAGCTTGGTTGCTCGGGATTTCTCAAATCTTGAGCGACTGCCATAGATCATCATGGCTTGAGAGTACCGCAGTTGCCGGCGACCGGCCACTTCAAGTCGGCCGCTGACAGTTCGGGATGCAAAAGTCCCAACCGGGTTCGCCGCAACAGCGAATCCGCGACGCAGACGGCCATTTCGTGATGGGCGTGATACGGCAACTCCGCCTGAATGTCCAATTCGCCGCGGATGATGGGCTGACGCGATTGTTCGTCACTGCCCGTTTCGCCGAGCAGCGCACCGGCTCGGCAGCCGTAGCGGTCGACAAGCTGCTGCGTGATCTGAGGATTCATGCAATACATTGCGGCCAGCGATTGAGTTTCTTGGTCGCGGAATGTCGCCCAATTCCGGTCAGGGCAGCCGACCAATCGATGGTCCGCAGTGCGGCACGATGAACGTGCCGCCGATTCGCCAAAGTCTGAGATGACGCGATCGACGAGTTGCTCGGCCATGCTGCGGTAGGTCGTATATTTGCCGCCGGCGATCGACCAGAGGCCAGACGCGGACCGATAGATTGAAAACTCGCGCGAGACGGCCGACGCGTCTCTCGAGCGGCGGCGCAGCAACGGCCGCAACCCAGCGAGCGTCGCGATCACGTCGTGTGGCGCGAAGCCGCGATCGAAGTAGTGATTCGTCGCGGCCAGAAGATATTCGACGTCCACCGCGTCGGCTACGACGTCGTTCGTGCGGTCGTCGTAAAACGTGTCGGTCGTGCCGACGAGCGTGCGGCTCATCCACGGCAGCATGAACATGACGCGCCGGTCGGCGGGGTGCGTGACGAGTAGCCCGGTGGCGAGGCCGAGACTTGGAAGGATGACGTGTACGCCCTTGGTTGGCGCCAGTCGCTCGGCCGCGGTCGGGTCGTCGATGCGATTGATTTCGTCGAGCCACGGTCCCGCCGCATTCACGACGCGGCGGGCGCGGATCGCGAATGACTCGCCCGTCACGCGGTCGCTGACCTCGCAGCCGCACACCCGGCCCGCGCGATCGTGACGAATTTCCACGACTTCGACGTAATTCGCCGCCCGCGCGCCGCGCTCGATCGCCGTCAGGGCAACTTCCAGGCACAACCGCGCGTCGTCCATCTGTGCGTCAAAAAACTCAAAGCCGCCGCGCAGTCCGTTTTCGCGCAGGCCCGGCGCCGCCGCAACCACGTCCGCCGCCGCGAGCCAGCGATGCCGGCCGATCCGCTCGCGACCCGCGAGCCAGTCGTACAAACTCAGGCCGAGTTTCATCGTCCAACGCGACCGGCCCGCTCGCTCGTACTGCGGCACTACGATCTTCAGCGGCCGCACCAGATGCGGCGCGATCCTCAACAGAACGTGCCGCTCGCGCAGCGCCTCGCGCACCAGTCCGAACTCGCCGTGTTCGAGGTAGCGCAACCCGCCGTGGATCAACTTTGAGCTGGCCGACGACGTGCCGCTCGCAAAATCGCCCTTCTCGACGAGCGCGACGCGCAACCCGCGCAGCGTTGCATCCAGCGCGATGCCCGCCCCGGTGATCCCGCCGCCAATCACCAACAGGTCAAACTCGCCACGACGCAACGACTCGATCAGGTTTTGTCGTTCAACCCTCACCCCTAAACCCTCAACTATCGGTTCTGACTGTATCGGTTTTGACGATTCCGGTCCGTCGTTGCTGCCAATTTACGTTGACTGGGCTTTCCGTCGCGACCCTGCTGGTTAGAGTGGATATCCAGATCGTGAGTCGCGGGCTTGGTGTGTTGGTCCCGCGAATCGCGCGGGGTCGGACGATTCACTTTTCCACCGGAGGATGCAATGCGCGGAAAACTCGTTGCGTTGTTGGTTGTCGGTTTGGCGCCGGCGGTCGCGCGGGCCGACGGGCCGGTTCAGGTGTGGGCGGGTCAGCCGGGTCCGTACGAGGTGCATCATTACCTGCACCGATCGAACTCGTTTGACCGAGCGCCGTACTTCGCCACACACCCGCCAGTGTACTACGGCGATCAGCGTTTCGCTCGCTCCTACGGCTGGACCCCCTACCCGTACCTCGGCACGAACTACCCGGTGAAAAAAGTCGTCGTGCCGGTCCCGGATCAGCAAGACGAGAAGCCGCTGCCGTCCAAGCCCAAGAAAGAGAAGAAAGCGAAAGCGTAGTTGGCGGAGGATGCACGATCGTGGGGCATGCGGAACGTGCCCCACGATTTCAGGCTATTTTCATGTCACTTCTGCCCGGCACAACCGCCGCGACCGGCATCGCGATCCAAGTCGGCACGAGTCAGCCGAGCGGCACACCTGCCCCGCTCATCGCGCGTGCCCGTTAAGCGTCTGCAATCGCGTGAAACCGATCAAGCGCGTATCGCTCCACTGCCGAATTTTGCAAAAAGGCGCTTTCCAGACGGGTTCCAGCCGGAAGGTCTCGCTCCATGACGACAAGGAAGTTCGCGGGACTGCTCGCGCTCACCGGGCTGCTCCTCGGCGCGACACCCGCTCGCGCTCAATTGCTTCATCGACACGATCACACGCGCCAATGCCTGCACGGCACGCTGGTCGATTTCACGCAAAACGGCCGGTGCGACCGCCGTATTTACTCGCCCGCTCTGTGCCAGTGTCGCGACATGTATGTCTATCTGCCGCCCGGCTATGACCCGGCGCGGCGTTATCCGCTGCTCATCTGGCTGCACAGTTACACCGACGACGAGTGCGAGTTCGCGAAGCACGTGGCGCCGGTGATTGACGCGGCGGTCGCGTGCGGCGACTTGCCGCCGCTCGTCGTGGCCGCGCCGGACGGCAGCATCAAAGGGAATTCTCACTGGTTCGCGACGGGGAGTTGGTACGTGAACTCGTGCCGCGGCCGGTTCGCGGACTACGTCGCACACGACGTGGTCAACTTCATGGAAGCCAACTTCGCCGTCTGTCGCGACCGGGCCGGTCACGCGATCGCGGGCTTTTCGATGGGCGGCTTCGGCGCGTACAGCATCGGCCTGCAACACGCGGACAAGTTTCACGTCGTTGGCGGCATCGCGCCGCCGCTCAACATGCGGTACTCGGGCCGCGACGGCGACTATCGATCCGACTTCGTGCCCAACGGCACGCCGCTGCGCGAAGGCTACCGCAGCCTCGAAGTGATCGGCAGCTTTTACGGTGGCCTGATGAAAGTGCGCGCGTTCATGGTCGTCAAGCCGGTGTGGGGACGCGGTAACGAGGCCGCCGCACGCGTGTCACCCGACAATCCGATCGAGATTCTCGATCGCCTGAACGTGCAACCGGGACAGCAGGACTACTTCGTCGCCTATGGTCAATCCGACGAACTGAACATCGACGCGCAAGCCGAGTCGTTCCTGCACGAGGCCCGCCGCCGCGGCATCCCGGTCGAGACCCGAGCCGATCCGTGTGGCGACCATTCGGTCAAGTACATGCTCAGCGTGCTCCCAGACTTCTTCGCGTGGCTCAAGCCGCGCCTCTCATGCCCCGCCGGCGAGCCGACCAAATTGAGCACGACCTCATTCACGTCGCCACACTCCGATCCCGTCGCCACGCGCCGCGACGAAGCCGTCTTGATTCTGCCGAGTCGTGCCACGGTGGCGAATTGATGACCAATTCAGCCAATGCACTGGACGCCACGAGCAACGCTCCCGCGCCTGAGATCGAGCAACTAGTCGCCCGACTCGACGAAACAGTTGACGTTCGGCCCGACGTGATTGGAGAAGTGTCGCGTCGCCTCGCGGCGGGATCATTCGCGTCGCGCGCGTCAGCCGAACGAACTGCCGAAGCGATGTTGCGCTCCTCGGACTGACGGGAACGCCCTGAAGTCTACGCAACGAAGCACACGTCGCAGCCCGAATTCTTCAACTGCCGGGAAATCTCCCGCACTCGCAAAACACTTGGAATGAAGCGGAGAGGGCGGGATTCGAACCCGCGGTAGAGTTTCCCCTACACAGCATTTCCAGTGCTGCACCTTCGGCCGCTCGGTCACCTCTCCGGAACGCTGCGCGACAAGTATAGCAGCGGCCCGCGGCAGAGCCAATTCAACGGCGCGGATGGCTCGCGCGGGAGCGATGGCTCGCGCGGGAGCGATTCACTGCGCGCGAAGTTTCGCTTTTGTCAAGTCTCTCGGCTGACGGCATTCAGTTCGCGCGTTGGCGTCCCCGCGAAACTGTTTGCTCAGGCTGTTCGGTGACTTCTATAATACACGCGTCGATTGTTTTGGAGACGCCATGAACGTCAGTTGTATTCGACCGAAGATTTCCGAGTTGATGTTTCTGCTGTACAGCCGGCCGCTGCACCCGGAGTTGTTCGAGCTGTTACAGGTGCAACAGATTCACCGTGACGACTACCACGCCACCGTGGCGATCACGGACACGTGCCATTTGGTGAGTTGGCATTATGCCGGCGTGTGCCTGACGGAGTTGATGACGCCGGTTGACAACGCATTGCCGCCAAAGCGGCGACTGCTGGCCTGCCGGCTGCGTGGCGAGCGAGCCGAGACGATTCAGTGTGCACCGTCGGTCGTGTATCAGACCAGTTTGACCGTCGAGCACTTGCAGCCGCGCGTGTTCACGCGGGTACACGACGAACTGGAAACGGACGCGCAGCGGCGCGGCATCTTTCACAACTTTCAGCCGCACCATCGGCTGGCCCTCGCGCCGATCAGTCACATCGCGATCGAAGCACGATCGCAGAGCCTGCTCGTGCAAGCGTTCCACACCTTCCCCGACGACTGCGTGATCTTGAAGAGCCAATCGTTGTTTGAATTCAACCGCCCGTGAACGGCCGTTCGTGTGCGATTCAGAACGACGCGCAGCGAATATTTCTAGTTCTCCGAGTTTTACTGTAACTCTCAAAGTGTGCATTCTTTTGAATATTCCAATTCTGCCAAGTCCACCCAGAAACTCAATGACGAAAAGGAAAATCCGTGGTTTCCGGTTGAAACCCTGGATTTCAGGCCTCCGGGAACGATTCCCTGGGTTCAGGGAACGATTCCCTGGAGTCAGGGAACGGATCCCTGAGGTCAGGGAATGGATCCCGGCGTTCAGGGAACCGTTCCCTGACCTCAGTAAATGGTTTCCCGGTATCAGGGAATGCTCGCCTGAACGCAGGGAACGATTCCCTGAAGTCGGGCGACGCTTCACTGGACTCAGGAATCCGGTCCCTGACGTCGGGGAATCATTCCCGGACCCGGTGCGCAGGGGGTGCCTCGACAAGAGATTCCAGGGGTCGCACAGAAGCCAGACACGGCATCGCGCACACTATCGAACTGTCCGTAGCGGCGGTAAACTGTCTCTGAAGTAATCGTTCGCGGACACCTTGCTACTGCAACCAAGGAGACTGACATGGCAAATCCCGGCGCGCCGTTTCATCCCATCATCTACGTGCGCGGTTACGCGATGTCGAAGGGCGAGATTAACGAGACGACGGCTGATCCATTCTGCGGCTTCAATCTTGGCTCGACGGTACACCGTGCAACGCCGGAAAAGGAGCACGCCGCCAAGAAGTTCATCTTCGAGTCACCCGTCGTGCGGTTGCGATCGGATTTTGAATACACGGACGTGTTCGAGAATGGGCTTGATATCATGGACGACGATTGGGAGCCGCGGCCCAGACCAAGCGACAACGGCAAGCCGGCGGGCATATCGAACCGCTCCATCATCATTTACCGCTACTACGACAAGGCCTCGACGCTGCTCGGCGACGACGAGAGGCCGGAGATCGAGGAGTTCGCTCAAGGATTGAGCGGCCTCATCCTTCGAGTGAAGAAGCTGGTCTGCGCCAACAAACAGAACGCGATCGCACCGGAGGATTTTCGCTGCTACTTGGTGGCCCACTCGATGGGCGGGCTGGTTTGCCGTGCGTTTTTGCAGAATCCGAAACTGGGCGATGCCGAAGCGCTGGCGTGCGTGGACAAGTTTTTTACCTTCGCCACGCCGCACAACGGGATCGACATGGCTGGCTTCAACGTACCGAGCTGGCTGAGCGCGAATGACATCAACAACTTTAGCCGCGACCGCATGGCGGATTACCTGAATTTGAAGCCCATCTTTAAGAAAACCGATCGCGTGGACTGGCTGCCGGAAAAATTCTTCGATCCGCAACGCGTCTTTTGCATGATTGGCACGAACCGATCGGACTACGAAGCGGCCCAGGGACTGTCGCGCACGTTCGCCGGCCATGGCAGCGACGGCCTGGTGCGCATCGAGAACGCCTCGATCTGGGGAACCAGCGACAACGAAGGCAAGGACTGGCAGCCGTGCGCGTCGGCGTATGCGTACCGGTCGCACTCCGGTTTCTTCGGCATCGTGAACAGCGAGGAGTCGTATCAGAATTTGATTCGGTTCCTGTTCGGCGACGTGCGCGTGGACATTTGGCTGGACATCGACGCGGTCCGGTTGCCGAAAGAGCTTGACGAGGCAGTGAAGTCCGGCAAGGTCGTGAACGCGCTGTACCAGTTCGAGTTGCTCGCGTCGCCGCGCGGCTGCCGCTGGTACTTGACCCGGCGTGTCGCGGAAGAAGATTCGGTCGCCTGCCGGACCCAAAAGGAGTTGACGGATCCGGCGAATACAAAGGCCAGAAGCATTTACCTGTCGAGCGTATTCCTCGGCCATCACTGGAAGGTGAACAAAGACAAGCCCTCGCTCGCCTACGGCCTCACGCTGGGCGTCCGTGTGCCGGACTACGAACTGGATCGAAAGTTCTGGCGCAACGCACACTTTGAAGGCGGTTACTTGTTCCACGACAATCTGGTGCTCGAACTGTTTCCACCGGAACACGACGGCGAACCATGGAAAGTCGATCACGACTGGCAGGCGGACAACCGGGGCCATGTCCTAAAGCCGCTCGTGCCATCAGTGACCGATGATGACAAGATCGAGCTGACTGTGCCATTCGACAACGATTCCGAGTCGGGTCCGACGTTTCCCGGAATCTCCGGCAAACTGCGGTTCGTCGCCAGCGAGTGGAACGCGTGACGTGCCGCGCGCCGCAGGGCGAATCATGCCGCGCGAACAGGAGAAAACGATGTCGGGAGCTGAAGTGCTTCAGGAGGTCTTGGACAGTGGCATTGTGGCGGTCGTGAGGTCGCCGCATTCGGAGCAGCTCGTTGGCGTCGCGCGGGCGCTCGTTGACGGCGGCGTGCGGGCGATTGAGATCACCATGACCGTGCCCGACGCGATCGACGTGATCCGCGAGGTGAGTCGCGACATGGGCGGCCAGATTCGGCTCGGTGCCGGCACGGTGCTCGACGCGGAGACGGCCCGCGCTGCGATCCTCGCGGGCGCCGAGTACATCGTGGCGCCGACGGTGAACTTGGGTGTGATTCGCACGTGCCGCCGCTACGGCAAGGTCGTGATGCCCGGCGCGTTTACGCCGACCGAGGTGCTGACGGCGTGGGAGGCCGGGGCCGACGTGGTTAAAGTATTTCCGGCCGACGTCGGCGGGCCGAATTATCTGAAATCGCTGCTCGCGCCGTTGCCGCAAGTGCGGCTGATGCCGACGGGCGGCGTCGATCTCGAAAACGCCGCGGCGTTTCTCAAGGCCGGCGCCTGCTGCCTCGGCGTCGGCAGCTCGCTGGTGGACAAGGACGCCGTCGCGCGCGGCGACTTCGCCCGGATCCGCGATCTCGCGCGAAAGTTCGTTAGCATCGTTCGCGAAACGCGGGGACGCTGATCGGCCGGCCGTCCGATCGCAACTCACCACTCACTACTCACCGCTCACTACTCACCGCTCACTCTACTCAATGCGAAGTCTGCTCGCCGCGCTGCGATGTCTGACGATTCTTCCGATCGGGTCCGGTCTCGCCGAGTCCGAGCCGGTGGTCGCGCGCTCGCGGTTGTGGTATCCGCCGGTCGGCGTCGCCATTGGGCTCGTGATCGGGTCGGTCGGGGCGGGATTGCGCTGTGTCTTTGCGGACGAGCAGATTGCCGCGGCACTCGCGGTCTTGGTCGGGGTCTTGATAACCGGCGGCCTGCACCTCGACGGGCTTGCCGATAGCTTTGACGGGCTGTTCGCGCGTGGCGATCGTGAGCGGCGACTTGAAATCATGCGAGACCCACACGTCGGCAGCTTCGGCGTGACTGCGATCGTGCTTTGTCTATTGATAAAGACGCTGGCGATCAGTGCGTTGGCGACCGGATCGGTGCTTGTCGCGATCATGATCGCGAGTGTAGCAGGCCGCGGGGCGATTCTGATCGTGGCCGGTCTGTCGCCGTATGCTCGTCGCGACGGGACGGGCCGGATCGTGATCGACGCGGCCGGACCGGCCGATTGCGTGTGGGCTCTGATTTGGGTCGTCGGCGTTGGCGTCGCGGCCGCGGGCTACTCGGCCGCGATCCCCACGCTCGCAGCAGCGTTCGTCGCCGTATGCTGGGCCGGACTCTGCCGCTGGCGAATTGGCGGAGCGACCGGCGATTGCCTCGGGGCCGTCACTGAACTGGCTGAAACCGCCAGCCTGCTCGCCGCAGCGGCTGTCTCAATCGTGCCGACAGGGTCCGTTAGCGAACTTCTGTGGCGAACTGGCTAACCGCCGAACACCGCCCGACGGCCGATTTATTTTTCACGTCTTCTCTATTCTCCTTGACTTTCGGCGGCTGGTCGCCAAAATCTGCGATTACCGCATTGCCCATCCTGCGCATTTTGGATATTTACGCAAGCGATTGGCCACACGATGCGGAGTTGCACCGAAGAATTGGCATCATGACAAGCACGCAACCAGTTGCACGCAGTTTCCGCGCGGCGGTCACGCTGCCGTCAGTTCATGTCAATTGCTCGCTTCGGTCCGCTCCGCGATCACTCGATTCATTCTCGATAGCCCGAGCTGGCGATGCCAATCGCGACCGGGCTACGCTACGTGAGAGGATTCGTTCGCCGCACAGACTTTAAGTAAGTAGGAGCCCGCCCATGACGCACTCATTCCGGCTTTCCGAGTCGTTTAACGCATCGAGTCGCCGCGCGCGACGTCCAGAGCGATCACGAACCGCGCCGCGCATCGGCCGCGTCGACGAGTTGGAGTCGCGCATCTTGTTGTCGCGAACCTTCGTCGAGACTGAGCCAAACGATTCGCCGGCAACGGCGCAAATCGTCGCACACGTGCCAGGAGTCGGGGTCGTAGATAGCGTGACGCCGAGTGGCGGGCCGCTCGCTTCGATTACTGCCGGCAACTCCGACTTTTTCCAATTCAATCCGGCGGTGGACGGCCGATTGGTCATCAGCGCGACCCACCGCGGCGGCGGTGGCGGTGGGGCGACCGACAATCTGCGGGTCCGGCTGCTCGACTCAGCCGGCAACCCGATCGCTGGCCAGCCAGAATTCAACCTCGACTCAAACGGCACGACGGTGACGATCACCGAGGACGCGGTCCTATCGGCGACGACGTACCTCGTTCGAGTGGTCGGCGAGGACGCGGTTGACTTCGCCAACTACCAACTTCGCATTCGCACCGTCGATCGCTTCGACGACTTCGTTTCCGGGAACAACGCGAACAACCGCCGATCGGATGCGACGGCCGGTTCGGAGTCCAACCTGGGCACGCTTGGTCCGGCTGGGATCGCGGCAGCGGACTTCACGATCGTCGGCACCGACAAGGATTACTTCCGGTTCATGACGGGCGGAACGGTCGCGACGGTGAACATCACGCTCACGATGCCGCCTGGTACCGGACCGCGCTCAGGCGGCGGCGGGCCGACTAATCTCGGACTGCACGTGCGGAACGCGTCCGGCGCGGTGATCGCCGCCAGCAACGACACGGGCGACAAGGAGGAGGCCACGCTCATCAATGCGCCGGCCAACACGCTGTTCTTCATCGACGTTTACGGCAATGGCCCGACGCAGGTGAACCAGTACGACCTCTTGATTGAAACGCCGTCGCCCAGCGGAACGATTCAGGGCCAGAAATTCGACGACCTCAACGGCGATGGAATCCACGACGAAAACGAGCCAGGGCTGAACGGTTGGACGATCTTCCTCGAAACGGACGGTGACTGCGTGCAGCAAGGCGGCGAGCTGACGGCCGTGACCGGCGATGTGGATCTCGACGGCGACCTGAGCATCGACATGTTCGAGGAGCAAGGTATCTACGAGTTCACCGGCCTTGCCGATGGCAGCTATTTCGTGTGCGAGGACATCCAGCCTGGTTGGGTTCAGACCTTCCCGGCGGACGAGGATCCCGATCAGCCGTTCCGACATGAGGTGATTGTGTCGGACGCCCTGAGCGTCGATGGACTGGACTTCGGCAACTTCCTGACGTTTACGATCAGTGGCCGGAAGTTCGACGACCTGGACGGCGACGGCACGGACAACGGCGGCAGCGATCCGGGCGTCGGCGGCGTCATCATTTTCCTCGACCTGAACGACGACGGCAGGCTCAGCAACACCGTGACCGATGACACGTGCGACGGCAACGAGCTGGAACCGTGCCGCATCACGGACGGTGCCGGCGCCTACAGCTTTACGGGTTTGGGACCGAATGCCGACGGCTACATCGTGCGCGAGATCGGACTTCCGGGCACCACGCCGACGGCGCCGCCCGGCGACTTCTACACGATTCCCGCGATCAGCGGCGGCAACGTGACGAATGCTGACTTCGGAAACTTCACGAACATTTCGATCAGCGGCCGTAAGTATGATGACACGAACGGTGACGGCGACGATGAGGGCGGCGCCGAGCCCGGCGTCGGCGGTGTCACCATCTTTCTGGACCTCGACGGCAGCGGCGATCTGTCCGGACCCGACATGGCGACGACGACGTCCACCACGACGCCGATCGGGTCATACAGTTTCCCGAACCTCGGTCCACGCGCCGGCGGTTACGACGTGTACGAGGACACTCCAGCCGGCACCACCGAGACGCAACCCGGCGGCTTCTACAACGTGTCGGCGACCAGCGGCGTTGACGCCACCGGCGTGGACTTCGGCAACTTCACTAACTTCACGATCAGCGGCCGAAAGTTCGACGACCTGGACAACAGCGGTGACGACAACGGCGGCATGGACCCCGGTCTCGGCGGCGTGATCATCTACCTGGACCTGAACGACAACGGCATGCTGGACAACTCCGTGATGAACGACACGTGCGACGGCAACGAACTGGAGCCGTGTACGACGACGTCCGCGACGGACGGCACCTACAGCTTTATCGGGGTGGGACCGAATCCAGCCGGCTACATTCTGCGTGAAGTCGAGCCGCTCAGTTCGAATCAGACGTTTCCGAGCACCGGGTTCTACAGCGTCCCGGCGACGAGCGGCGTCGATCAGCACGATCTCGATTTCGGCAACTTCCGCGTTGTCGTCGGCGGCATGATCAGCGGCCAGAAGTTCACCGACTTCCTGGGCAACGGTATTTCCCCGCTCGCCTCCGACGATACGCCGCTCGGCGGCTTCACGATCGAACTGTTTCAGGACGACGGCGACGGCATCTTCGAGCCGACTGCCGCGACGAACCCGCCGACGTTCGACACGCTGTTCGCGACGCGCGTCACGACGGCCGGTTCGGGAGCGTACACCTTTAATGGTCTGCCCGACGGCACGTACTTCGTGCGCGAGCAGCGGCGGCCGGGCTACATTCAGACTGGCGGGCAGGCGTTCTATTCGTTCACCGTTTCCGGCGCTGTCGCCAGCCCATCGACTTCGGCCGACTTCGGCAACACGAATTGCCGCGACTTCGCCGCGCAGACCAGCGGGCCGGATTACACGGTGACCGCGCTGCGCTCGGCGGCGCTGACGTTCGAGTTGATCGGCTTCTCGACCGGCGCGACCGTGCAGGTGCTCGACGCGAACCCTGATCCGACGATGCGCATGCCAGTGACCGTGTACGCGTTCAACGGGTCGCCGACCGATTTCATTCAGTTCGCCGACGGCATGCTGCGCCCGAGCCAACTGACCGACCCGGAGGCGCGGCTGCGAGCGGACCTGCGCAACACGACGGCGGGCACGAACTACAACCTGCGCGTGACCGGCACCGGCACGCTGCGCGTCACGAATCAGGTGAACATCGCCACCGGCGCGACTCTCGCCCTGCAAATCGAGGGCGAACGATGCGACGACCTGATCGCCGTGCGGAGCACCAGCGCGAAGCGCGTGTTCGTCGGCACCGTCAACGCCCGGCCGCTCACGCCGGCGGCCGTCGGCACTCAGTACAACGACGTCGTGCTCGACGCACTGTTCGGCACGCCGACGATTTCACGCATCGAGATCAACGCGGGCGCGGGCAACGACGTCGTGCGCATTCGGCCGGAGATCCTGGTACAGAGCACGGTCTCAGGCGGCGCCGGCGACGACACGATCCGAGCCGGCGACGGCAAGGGCACGATCAACGCGCAGGCCGGCGCTGACCGCGTGCTCGGCGGGCTGGCCGACGACGTGCTCAACGGCGGCAGCGAGGATGATCAACTCTTCGGTCTCGACGGCGCCGACCGCGCCGACGGTGGCGACCACAACGATCTCATCGGCGGCGGCAACGGCGACGACCCGCTGCTCCGCGGCGGCAACGGAAACGACATCATCGCCGGCGGCGCGGGCCGCGACCGGCTCATCGGCGACGGCGGCACCGACACGATCTATCGCGACGTCAGCCCGGCCGACACGCAAGTATCAGGCGAGATCCTGCGCCTCGAATCGGACCCAGGCAACCCCGGCAATACGGCCGACCCCACGTCCGCCGTCAGCATCCTGCTCGCCGAATGGGACAACGACGCGGACCCGAACAACACCTCCGGCGCGATCGACACGTGGGACGAGTTGATCAATTCGCTGCTGCCATGACCGGAATCGCTGCTCACTAGCCGGAAGTTTCGACGACCGCCGAAGCCGACAGGTTCGACTTGGGTTTCGGTGAAGTAATCGGTGGGAACGGGTGTGCCGTCGGGGAACTTGAGCGGCAGCAAGATGAGGTTGGCTCACGCCGGGCGATCACAGTGACTCTCGGCCCACCGGTTCAAGACTGACCTCGCCCTGCTCGATGACGCGAGTCGGCACTTGGACAGTTCCTTTGCGACCAGCGATCGTGAGCACAGGCGGTACAACGTCTTCCGGGGCGAGTTGCTTCAGTGGCAGCTTCTTTTTTACGTACACGGCCACCGCCAGACTCTTTGCACCCCGCTGGCGCGTGGCGTCTTCTTGCTCCTCGACGATTCCCAAGCCCACGACGTTCTTGCGGCTGGCCAAGTCCGCTTCGTGCAGGTCCAGCGCCCGCATGCATTGCGTTTCCGTCGCCATCGCTCTGCCCTCCGAGTGTGCCATTCGCCTCGATTATGGCACCACGACGTTCGTCGTGACCACAGTGATTTTCAGCGCGTCAAGCACGTTGCTGATGCGATTGAAAATGCTGGTCGAGGGCGACCCGGCGAAGTGCAGGCCCACGACTCGTCGCTGCATGTTCAGCACCGCCGACCCGCTGTCGCCACCCGCCGTGTAGCGGGTGCAGAGGACTTGATCCTTCAGCCCCACACGGCCCGACCCGCCGCCGGGCTTCTTGTACGTCAACCCCAAGCGATAATGTCGATCCTTGATGATGCCAATCGTATGGTCAGTGGTGCGCCCGCACTTCTGAACCTGCTGCCCGCGGTTCAACGTGGTGCTCACGCCCGCCGGCACGCCGATGATCCGAATCGCGGAAGTCGCCGTGCCCGTCCCGGTGAGTTTCGCAATCGCCGCGTCTACCAGATTCGGAAACGTGATCGCCGTGAATTTGAACGGCTCAAAATCGGCCAGCGTGGCAATCACGTCGCCCGGCGCCGCACCGCCATCCAAGTCACCCATTTGGATGATGTTGTCCCCGACGCTTCCGACTCCCTCGTCGGCGAGCACGTGCGAATTGCTCAGGATGTACCAGCCGGTCGGATCGCTGGTGCGGCGGACCAGGCAGCCGAACGTGCCGGCCGTAATGTTGACGTGCCCGACGCTGAAGCCGGGAATGGCCGGCCGTACGCGCGACGTGTTTTCCTCCAACACCACCTTGCCGATCGCCTCCACGTCGGTCGGAATCTTTCCGGCGATGCCGGGCACTTTCACCTTCTCCGGCACGAGCGCCTTCACCTTGCTCTTGGGCAACTTCTTGTCGACGTACACTTTGAGGGCGAGTTCCTTGCCGACCTTTCCCGCCGTGATGCGTTCCGCGATGCCAAACCCTTGGATGCCTCGACCGGTCATCCACGGCTTGGCCGCTTTCCGCACCGCAACCGCCTCCGCCCGCATGGTCTCCAACCCCGCTTCCGCCGCCGTCCCACCTTCGGTCAACACGTCGAGTGCCTGCAAAAGTTGTTGCTCAGTCGCCATGATGCTTTCTCCTACGATATAGAGGTAACGTGTGTCACGCGGCGTTATTCAAGTTTCAGTTGGAACGATGATTTGGCGATTACGCATACACCGTGGCCACGTTGCTCGGCTCGCCGACGCGCTGGCCGCGCTGCGCGACGACGCGGTAGTGGCGGAGGACGCCGGGGACGGCGCCGACGTGCAGGAAGTCGGTGCGCGTGGTCGAACCGACCAGCGTCCACTCGGTCTGCGTGTCGAGGCGGCTTTGAATCAGGTAGATCAGGCTGCCGCCGGTCAGGCCGCTCCAGTCGATGAAGATGTTGGAGTTGGGCCGCACCTGCGCGATCACGTCGTCAACGGTCGGCAACTCGCCGGGCGACGGCGTGAGGTCGGCCACGGTCAGGCCGGACTGAGCCTTCAACTCGTTCGACAGGTGCCCGCGCGCAACACCGCCCAGTTCGCGGAGAGAATCCCGCCCGTCATCGACGGCGCCGCTGAAGACCTGTTGCGCCGCGTCCAACAAATCCGACTTGCTCTTGCGGTCGTCCTTGGCCGCGATCAGGCTGTCTCTGAGCGCGATGAGTATTGTGAACTGGGCCGCCGTGATGTGGCTGGCTGCCTGACCGGCCGTGTTATTCAACGCAGCGACGAACTGGTTGATCTTCGCAATCAAATCGTCCGGATCTCGTGGCACCCAATCGCGTGGCATGGTTCGTTTCTCCTAAAGTACTGTGAAACAGGTTGTTACAACGCGAAATGATGCACGGAAACACGCCGCCAAGCCGTTCCCCAACGGCGATGGGGCGTTCCCCAACGCCGTTGGGGAAATCCCCAGTGGCGTTGGGGAACGCCCCATTGCAGAAAGGGAAATCCCCAAGCGTGACGGGGAACGCCCCATCCACTGCGGGGAACTCACCCTTTTCGATGGGGAACGCACCGACGCGATCGTTCGAGTTATTGCGTGACGCGCGATTCGCCGAGCGACGCGTCGGCGAACGGAACGGACTCAATCCGAAAACCAAACGAGGCCCGATCAGGCTGGACAGGAACATCTCGCACCCCCGACCGCTCTCGACGCCACTTCGTCTCCAGGATGCACTTCGACGCTGGTCTCATTCATACCGACCGGCGTGCGGCTCGTCAAGCGCTCGGCCGAACAAAATTTCTTCCTTGACCCCAGCGAATCGCCGCCCCTATTAGGAGTTGGTGGGACTCGAAGACTCGGCCCACCCTACGGACTCGCTCCGATCCGAGTCGCGCGATCCGGCCTTTCTCCCACGAACAGCTTGACGCGCGGTTTTGCGGCAGTATCTTGCACGGTCGATCGGATCGGTTCCCAGCCAACATGGGCGAGGCGGTCGGCGTTTTCGAGATCGCCGCGCCCGTACCCGGAGAGACAGCCATGAGCGAAAAGACGCAGACGCCGCCGGAACTTTGTTTGGGCGCGGGGTTCGGGGCGGAAACTCCGTCGGGCGACCCGTGTGTCATGGTGATCTTCGGCGCGTCCGGCGACCTCACGAAACGGCTGCTCATGCCGGCAATTTACAACCTCGCGTGCGATCGCCTGCTGCCCGAACAATGTGCGATCATCGGCATCGCGATGGATGACCTGACGACCGACATCTTTCGCGAACGCATGACGACGGACATTCAGCAGTTCTCGACACGCAAGCAGTTTGACCCCGCGGTGTGGGACCGGCTCGTCAAGCGGCTGTACTACACGCCCGGCAAATTCGACGACGCCCCGGCGTACGACAAGCTCAAGGGCCTGATCGCGAAGTGCAACGTCGACCACAAGGCCGAGGGGAACGTGCTGTTTTACATGGCGACGCCGCCGTCGGTGTTCGGGCTGGTGTCGAAGCACCTGGAGCAGGCGGGCCTGACGAAGCACGACAGCGCGTGGCGGCGCATCGTCGTCGAGAAACCGTTCGGCACCGATCTGCCGTCGGCGCTGGAACTGAACCGCGACTTGCTGAAATTCTGGACCGAGGGGCAGATCTACCGCATCGATCACTACCTCGGCAAAGAGACGGTGCAGAACCTGCTGGCGTTCCGATTTTCCAACGGCATCTTCGAGCCGCTCTGGAACCACAAGTACATCGACCACATTCAGTTCACGGTCGCCGAGACGGTCGGCGTGGAGGGCCGCGGCAATTACTACGAGCGATCCGGCGTGCTCCGCGACATGGTTCAAAATCACATGCTGCAGATGCTGGCGTACCTTACCATGGAGCCGCCGTCGTCGTTTCGGCCGGACGCGATTCGCAACGAGAAGTCCAAAGTGCTCGAAGCCGTGCGCGTCATGACGCCGGAGGACGTGCGGCGTGACGTGGTGCGAGGCCAGTACGGGCCGGGCCGCAAGCCCAACGGCACGCCCGCAGCGGGTTACCGCGAAGAAGCGAGCGTTAATCCGCAGTCACGCACCGAAACATTCGCCGCGATGCGATTGTACATCGACAACTGGCGCTGGACCGGCGTGCCGATCTACCTGCGGTCGGGCAAGAGCCTGTGGAAGCGCGAGACGGAAATCATGGTGCAGTTCAAGAAGGCGCCCGAGGTCATCTTCCGCGGCACGCCCGCCGTGAACCACATGGAAGCGAACCAGTTGGTGTTCCACATCCAGCCCGACCAGGGAATCGAGTTTCGCTTTCAGGCGAAGACGCCCGGCCCGCTGATGCAACTGCAGAAGGTCAACATGCGGTTCAATTACACCGAAGCGTTTGAGGCGTCGCGCGGCACGGGCTACGAAGTGATGCTGTATCACGCGATGATCGGCGACACGACGCTGTTCTCGCGCACGGACCTCGTTGAGGCCGCGTGGCGCATTGCGCAGCCGCTGCTCGATCACTGGCAGAGCGAGTTCCCCACGGAATTCCCGAATTACCCGGCCGGCTCGTGGGGCCCGAAAGCCGCGTTCGACTTGATCGAGCGCGACGGACGCGAGTGGATGGAAATCATCAACCGCGACGTGCTCGGCAAGGTGCCGCTCTTCCAATCGTGCAGCCCGGTGTTCTTGAACTCGGTGGCCATGATGCTCAAGCCCGACGTGTACGAAACGGGCGACTACATCATTCGCAAGGGCGAGACCGGGACGCAAATGTACTTTCTCAATCGTGGCGACGTCGAAATCATCGGCGACGAGGGCAAGATCTTTTCGTCGCTCACGGACGGCAGCTTCTTCGGCGAAATCGCGCTGCTGACCTCGCAGCCACGCACCGCGTCGGTCCGCGCGAAGACGGCGTGCAACATCTTCGTTCTGGACCGAGTGGACTTCCTCAAGGTGCTGAAAGATCACCCGCAATTCGCCGACTCCGTGCTGCAGGCGGCCCGAGACCGCTACAACGTCACCGGGCCGGTGACGGACGCGAGCGAGTAGAATACCGTTCGCGGTGTCGCGCCTCAGCTCTTCCACACCGGCGGCCGCTTGTCGAGAAATGCCTGCATGCCCTCGCGCGCCGCGTCGGTCTCGGCATTTTCGACCATGATCCGCTGTGTGAGTGCGTAGGCGGCTGGCCGATCGAGCGCGAGTTGTTCGTAAAACGCCCGCTTGCCCAGCCCGAGCGTGTCGCCGCTCGATGAGATGATCTGTCGCGCGAGTTGCACGGCCTCATCCGCGAGTCGTTCGCGCGGCACGACGCGATTCACCAAGCCGACTCGCTCGGCCTCGGCCGCGCTGATCGGCGTGCCGGTAAGCAGCATCTCCATGGCCCGTTTGGCCGGCACCGCGCGGGATAGCGCGACGGCCGGTGTGCTGCAAAACAGTCCAATCTTCACGCCGGGCGTGGCGAACGTCGCGTCCGCGGACGCCACGACCAAATCGCACGTCGCGGCCAGTTGACAGCCCGCCGCCGTCGCCACGCCGTGTACCGCCGCGATCACCGGCTTGGATAACTTGCGAATCGTCTCCATCACGTCCGTACACAGCGCGAACAGCGACGCGTTCTCGTCCGGCGTCGCGTTCACGATCTCGCGCAAGTCATGCCCGGCGCTGAATGCCGGCCCCGCCGCGCCAATGATTACGGCCCGCACACCGGCGTCGTCCGCGATCCGGTCAAGGTGCGACTTGAGCGCGGCGAGCATCGCGCGGGACAGCGCGTTGCGCTTCTCCGGATGATTCATCGTCAGGACCGCGACGCGATCCACAACTTCGTACAGCAGGACGTTTTCCATGCAACAGACATCGTAGCCTTATTTCGTCTCGCCTTCAGTCCGGAAATCCGTGTCACTGCACGCGGGTGAATCGCCATACGCGGCAACGACGAGATCGACGACTGACCGGCACGGCGCGCCACTCAACTCTTCTTCTTCGCGTCCCAGAGTCGTTTGAGTTCGCCAAAACTGCGTGCAGGCTCCGCGCCTTCGAGAACGGCCTGCGGCAACGGCGGCGGCGCGGGTTGAGGTCGCGGCCGTCGCTCGGGCGGTCGCGGTGGCGGGGCGGGCCGGCGCTGCGGGCGCGGCGGCGGGGCGGCCGGCCTTGGGGCGGAGACGGTCGCGTCGGTGTCGGCCGATGCTTCGGCGGCCGGTGGCGCAGTCGTGGCCGCGCGCGGCGCGTCGCGGCGCGCACGTTGTGGCCGCTGCGGCGGACGCCGCTGCGTGCCGGGCGCAATCATCGTCAGCGAGACGCGCGAGCGCTCGCCGTCGATCGCCATCACCCAGACGCTGACGACCTGCCCGATCGTTACCGCGTCGTACGGCGACCGAATGAATCGCGTCGAGAGCTGGCTGATGTGCACCAGTCCGCTCTCCTTTAGCCCGATATCGACGAACGCGCCGAAATCGACGACGTTCAGTACCGCGCCGCGCAATTCCATGCCCGGTTTCAGGTCCGCGAGTTTGACCACCGTCGTTCGGAACAGTGGCGGCGTCTCGTCCTCGCGCGGGTCGCGTGCCGGCCGCGCGAGGTCGTCGATCAAATCGCTCAGGGAGCCGTCGCTCAGTTCGAGTTCGGTGGTGAGTGGCCCGAAGTCAGCGGCCTTCAATTGCCCTTCGATCTTTGCAAGCTCATCGCGGTTTCGCAGCACATCCGGCGTTGCCCCGAACTTCGCGAGCAGTTTTTCGGCCAGCGGATAATTCTCCGGGTGAACCCAGGTGGCGTCGAGCGGATTGCTGCCGCCCGCAATTCGCAGGAATCCGGCGGCCTGCGTGAAGACGGCGTCGGTGACGCCTTCAACTTCCTTCAATTGCTCGCGCCGCGCGAATGGACCGTTTTTCTGACGCCACTCGACGATGCGCCGCGCGGTCAGTTGATTCAGGCCGGCCATGTACCGCAGCAGCGGTACGCCGGCCGCGCTCAAGTCGGCGCCGACCATGTTTACACACGCCTCGACGACCGCACCGAGCGATTCCTTCAAGTGGCGCGGGTGCACTTCGTGTTGATTCAGTCCGGCGGCGAGATGCTGCGGCTCGATTTTGACGAATTCGGCGAGCGGGTCTTGCAACCGGCGGCCAAGCGACACGGCGACGCGAATCGTCGCATCGAGATCAGGAAATTCTTCCCGCCCGATTGCGCTCGTCGAATAGTGGCCGGTGCCGGTCTCGTTCACAATCGTGAACGACAGTTCCGGCAGCGACTCGGCAATGATCTCGGCGACGAATTCTTCGGTCTCGCGGCAGCCCGCACCGTTGCCAATCGCGACGACGTGTACGCCGTGCTGGCGCACGAGTTCGACGATCGCCTGTTTCGCCTCCGCCCGCTGCCCGACCGGCGGGTGCGGATTGATGAGGGCGTGGGCGACGAGTCCGCCGCGTTCGTCGAGCATCGCCAACTTGCAGCCGGTTCGGAAGCCGGGGTCGATCGCCAGCACGCGCTTGCCGCAAACGGGCGGCTGCAGCAGCAGGCATCGCAGGCTGCGCGCGGCCGCTCGCGCCGCGTGTTCCTCGGCCTCGTCGTGAAGCTGCCGGTGTACTTCGCGTTCCAGCGCCGGCCGCAGCACTAGCGTCAGGGCGTCGCCAGTCCACGCGCGGAGCCGCTCCAGGTGCGTGTGCCCGTCGGGCGGCAACAGCGACAAGACCGTTTGCCGCGCGGCCTCGTCGTCGATCTCGATTCGCGTCTCGAGCGCTCGCTCTTCCTCGCCGCGATGAATCACCAGCACGCGATGCGGCGCGATCTTTTCCAGCGGCTCCTTGAACTCGAAATACTCGCGAAACGCCTTGGCCTTCTCCTCGTTCAGGCCGTCCGCCTTCGAGCAGATGAGCTTGCCGCTCAGCCAAATGATGCGGCGCAGCGTCGTGCGGGTCGCGGCGTTTTCAGAAATTGTCTCCGCGACAATGTGCCCGACGCCCGCGATGACCTCGTCGGCCGTGTTCAGTAGTTTCGCCGGATCGACCAGCGTCGTGGCCACCGCGGCCAGATCGCGCGCCGACTCGGCGTCCTGCCAGACCGCGTCGGCGAGCGGACCCAGGCCGCGCTCGCGCGCGATCGTCGCCGGCGTCTGCTTCTTCGGCTTGAACGGCAAGTAGAGGTCTTCGATCCGTTTCAGGCCCTCGGCCGCGTCCACTGCCGCACGCAGTTCCTCGGTCAGTTTGCCCTGTGCCTCGATCGACCGAATCACCGTGTTCTTGCGGTCGGCGAGCACTCGCTGCAATGCGGCTCGCTGCTGCACGCGGCGCACCGCCTCCTCATCCAGCCCGCCGGTCTGGTCGCGGCGATAGCGCGCGATAAACGAAACGGTGTTGCCCTCATCCAATAGGGCCACGACGGCCTCAATTTGAAGGCGACGAAGTTGAAGATCTTGGGCGACCCGACTGAGGTCTAGCCGCGTCGGCTCTGCCATCGGGCGGACCACCTCAAAGACGTGACCAGCATGATTCAATGCCTCTCAAGAATTCGCGGCACTTTAAGGGGATTTTGGCGGAGTGTCAAGCCATCCGTTGAACGGTTCAACAGTTCAACAGTAACCTCACAGCCACACCTTCAATTTCTCCCGCAGTCCCGCCGGCACGCGGCGGTCGATGATCTTTTGGATTCGATCCGGCTCGTAGCGCGTGCTGAAATGGGACGCGATGACGACGTCGTTCTTGAACCGGCCGGCCCGTTCGACGAGGTCGTCGAGATGCGTGTGACCGAATTTGTGGATCTTTTCCTTGCGGTGGCTGGGAGCAACGAACGTGCATTCGAGGATCACGATCTGGGCCTGGTAGACCGCCGGATGCGCGTCGAGTCCTTCCGGCGCGGTGTCGCCGAGAAACGCCACGAGCGGCAGCCGCACCTCGCGCGTGACCTCCGTACCCGACAGGCGCAAATCGCGGATTTGCTCGCCCGTCAGCTTCTGAAACTCGTCCTTCAGCTTCTTGCGGCGGTCCCACACGATGAAGCCGAGCGACGGGATCGTGTGCTTCGTGGCGAACGCGGTCACGACCGAATCGCGCGACAGTTCCACTTCGTCGCCCGGCTTGAGGCCGCGCAGGTCGCAACGCATTCGGCCGCGGTCGAGTCGTTCCCAAATGCGCAGCAGCCGGTCGAGGTACGGCACGTTCGACTCAGGCACGTAGATGGTCGGCGGCTCCATCTTCATCATCCGCCGCCGCGCGACGTACACGGGCAGGCAGGCCGCGTGGTCGAGGTGGCAGTGACTGAGAAACCACGTCGGCGTGCCCATGAAGCTCCACGGCTGCACGCCGAGATCGAAGCCGAGCTTCAGTTCCGGCACGCGCCAATACGTCTGCACCGCCGCGCGCGAGTAGCCCTCGATCGTCAGGCCCTTGTGCTGAAATTGAATGACGGGAGCGTTGTCAACCATGCGATGCTTGTGGCCCAGTGGCGTTTCGAGTGCGGCCGACCGCCGCGAGCGCGAGCAATCGTAGCCGCGCCGCTGCTGGAAAGGTAGACACTCGCGGGCGAAATGCGTTCGCCGATCGAACCGCGGGCCACGGGGTGACGACAGCAGGGAGTCGCGCCGGCGGGATCGGGAGCCCCACGCCGAACCGCGGCGAGTCCCAGATGTTGGGCCGACCAAATCGTCCGCGCGACTTGCAATCGCTGGCCGAGTTGCGGTATCACATGCGGTCGGTTTCACGTCCTGGGGGCCAAATTCAAGTGACGTGGGTGTCGCGTCGAGAGTTGATTCGGGGCACGGCGGCCGCCGCCGCGGCGATGTGGCTGCGGCTGGGTCGCACCGCCGCCGATCAGACCACGCTGGAGAAACGCATGCCGGCTGGGCTGAAGCTGTCCTGCTCGTCGCTGGCCTTTTCCGACATGGAGTGGGACGCGGCGCTGGCCGAGATCAAGAAGCTGGGATTTCGCTACGCGGACTTGGCGATGTTCGAGGGCTGGACGCACCGGCCGTTCCCGTCGATGTTGACCGACCCGGACGGGCACGCCAAGAAGATTGTGGCCGCGTGCGGCAAGCTGGAGATCGAGCCGATCGCGATCCACGCGGAGTTTGTGCTCGGCGATCGCCAGACGTTTCCAGGGCTGACGGTGCCGGACGCGGCGGCACGCAAGACGATCTTGATTCAATTCGAACGCGTCGTGTCGTGCGCCCGCGCGGCGGAGATTCCGCTCATCAACGTGCAGGCGGGTAAGTTCATCGACGGCACGCCGCGCGAGACGTGCCTGAAAAACGCGATCGACTTGCTCACGCAGATGCACGCGATGGCCGCGCGACGCGGACTGACGCTGTCGTTCGAGAACCATTCCGGCACGATCGCGGAGCTGCCGGAAGACGCGTTGCGCATATTGACCGACGTGCCCGGGCTGCGACTCGATTTCGACCCCAGCCACATCGTCCGCAACTCGATCAGCCCGGAAGCGACCGTGTCGCTCATGAAGCACGTGGCCCACGTCGGCATCCGCAACGCGAAGCCGGGCGACTACAATTTGCCGATCAAAGACGGCAAGCTCTACTTCGACATCAAACCGTTCTTGGCCGCGTTCCAGGAGAAAGCCGTCAAGGCGTTCGTCTCGATCGAGTATTACGAGCCGTCGATGCGCGACAACATCCCGAAGCTGAAACAGATTCTGGAGGCCGAAGGCATCGCGGCGAGTTGAAACCAACGCTGACTCCCCGGCGGCCGGTTCCATAGAATACGGTGGGGAGGCTTATGGCCGGCATTCACTTTCTCTGAAGGAGTGGAAACCGCCATGAAAGATACGATTGTCGAGTATGGCGTGCCGGTTGACGCGGCGACGATGGTCGAGCCGCCGGACGCCAGCGAATTGAAACTCGAGCCGGGCCAAGCGGGACTCGGCGACGAGGCGTACGTGCGGCGCCGTAAGGAACTGTTCGCCCGCTGCCGCCAGCATCGATTGGGTCGCCTTGGCCCGCCGCCCATCGACTACACGCCAGAAGAAACGCGCATCTGGCGCGACGTCAGCCCGAAGCTCGATGAGTTGCACGTCAAATTCGCCAGCCGGATTTACTTGAAGGCCAAGCGGACTC
>Ga0247727_10005951_pt1 | contig 24259 bp, 19 predicted proteins | sample WisWelCaveWW1625_FD_202498 | JGI IMG/M metagenome (GOLD analysis project Ga0247727, IMG submission 202498) | Biofilm microbial communities from Wishing Well Cave, Virginia, United States - WW16-25 | ecosystem: Environmental > Aquatic > Deep subsurface > Groundwater > Cave microbial mat | place... | reverse complement strand
CAACCGGCGCGAACGAAACCGGAATTGTCGTCACCGGAGAAACGGTCGGAGGGATCACGTCGAGCCGGAGAATGTTGAAGTCGGCACCGTTGAGCGGATTGCTGTAATATCCATCCGAAATGAGGATGACGTCCGTACCGCAGGAATCCGCACCAATGGTACCCTTTGGCAATTCGGAGGCATAACTTTTCAGATACATCTGCGTGCCGACTGTGTAGGCCGAAAAGTCGACAAGAATTTCTGCTCGTTCACCGGTTGAAAGGCGCAGGCGATTGGTCGTTACCGGCGCAGACAGCAGTCCGCCGTCGCTGGCAATCAGGCTGAAGTCGGAATTGTCCTCGAGGCCGAAAAGATATGTGCGATCGGTCGAACCATTCAGTAAGCGCAGACGAACAACTTGTTGCGGCACTTCGAGAAACGGATCGATGGTTCCGTTGACCATCATTATACTGTCTTCGTGTGTGGCGATCATAAACTGGTACAACACATCGAAGGCTTTCGACTGAACGATCAGCGGAAAATCATCTACTTCATAACGTCTCGGCAAGATGTAAGCCGCTTCTACCGGGTCCCTGACAATAACCATACCGGCCAGTCCTTTCGACACCTGAATTTCTGTTTTGTTTTCGCCGTGCGGATGATACCACATCGTACAGGCGTCGTTCATCATTTCAAAGGATGGACTCCAGGTGTCTCCGGGAAGAATGATCTGGTGAGGGCCTCCGTCGTCTTCGGGAGGAACGTGAAATCCGTGCCAGTGAACGGTCGTTGCCGTTGTGAGATTGTTGGTGACATTCATCGTGACCACGTCGCCCTTGTTGATCAACAAGGTTGGTCCGAGTGTGTCGCCGTTATACCCGAAGGTTGGTGTATTGAATCCGGTGAAAAATTCAATGGTCCCTGGCTGGACGTTGAGAGAGAACACGGTCCCGTCGAGGGTATCAGGAATAAACAACGGATTTTGCCCGACCGCATTGGAAGACATTGCGATTGAAAAAATCGCAGCAGCAGCAATCCTCATTTTTTTTGTTGTCATTTAAGGCCGGTCACTGTACTTCACGCTAAACGCAAAAAGCCCCCATCGCAATAGCGAGGAGGGCTCTGATTCAAAATTAGTTTAACGCGCAACGGAAAATTTCTGAGTTGTCACATCGCCATTCACATTGAGGCGAATGAGGTAATTTCCGCTGAGAACGCCTGAAAGATCAATCGTCCGACTTACTTGACCGCTAAGCGATTTTTCGTCAATGACGACTGATACAACGCGACCCGTGAGATCGATCAGTTCAACCAAAACTTCTGAGTTTGAAGGAATGGTGAACGAAAGGTTCGTCGAATTGCTGTTGGCGGGATTCGGGAAAACCGAGAAATCCGTCATCGACGTAATTTCATTTATCCCTACTCCTGCAATCGCGTCATTGATGGCATCACCTAGTTCTAAAGTATCGATGACGTTGTTCTCGTTGTAGTACACGGTATGACTGGCTCCTCCGATTACAACCACTTTTGGCATTCCAGCGGTTCCGTAATCGGTCATAGAGATTGCCGCATCAGAGAAAGACGCATCGGGTGTCATACCTTCTCCGCTGATCCAGCTATCCAAAGCAGCACAGCCCGTATTCGCTAAATCGTCCACGACGTAAAAAAGAACGTTTGGATTTCCGATTCCGTCAACTGTCGCCTCGGCCATTGTTCCGCCTGAACTACACGCACCACAAGGCATCACCCAGCAAAGAACGACGATTTTCCCAGCGTCGAGTTCAGTAAAAAGTGTATGCGAAGTGGCTGCGCAATCATCCACCGTAAAATCGGTAGCAGTCTGAGCAAAGCCAGGGGCTATTGCCAAACCTCCAATAAAAGTGAGTAACGTTTTTTTCATACTTGTTTGTTTTTAGTATAATTAAAAAATAAATAACTCCTCCTTCAAAATAGCCCTCTAACGTGATACCGCTAATTTGTGCGTCGTCATCTCACCGTTGACATTTAAACGAAGTAAGTAACTGCCGTCAACAAGTCCTGAAAGATCAATAGCGCGTTTGATTTCCCCACTGATCGATTTTTCATTAAAGACAACCGAAACCCTCCTTCCGGTAAGATCAAATAATTCCAACAGTACATCTGAACTTTCAGACAATGTAAATGAGATGTTCGCTGCATTCCCCTTAGCCGGGTTCGGAAAAACTGTAAATTCGCTTACATTGAACTCTTCTTCAAAACCGAGTTCTGTGAAATGGTTCCGGATATCGTCTGCCATTATGGTCGTATCAGACGTTGAAAATCCCGTGTACGCCGCGCCAAGGACAAGATGTTCCGTTCCGCCACCAAGAATCACGATCGTTGGCATTCCCATTCCTCCATAGTAAGCCACTTGTGTGGCACCGCTGTCGGATGGGATGGACGTAAATGAATTCGTGGAAATCCAGGTATTGACCACTGAACAAGGAGTTGTGTTGTTGAATGCAAAGGCGTAGGACTTGATCATTCCGGGGAACTCTGATTCAAGCGTTGTCTTCATCTCTTCAAGCACACCGCCGGCCGTTACACAAGGAGTACAGGCATTCATAAAAAATTCGACAATAACCGCTTTCCCGGCATCGAGGTCTTCGAACAGGTGATGCGGACTGCTTGCCGCACAATCCAGAATATCAAAATCCATCGCCGTTGTTTGGGTAAACCCGGCTGCAGCAAAATTCAATCCAAGAAAAAGGGTGTAGATTTTTTTCATTTCAAATCCGAAGTTCGCTATAATCAATGGTCAATACAAGTGTGAAGGGCAGTTAATTTATCTCTGGGTTGGACTCCTAACTTTGGTGCTTTCCATCTAGCTTGTCCTTGGCACTTGTTCGTCGATCTGGCATAATGTCCATAAACACTTGAAATCCACATATCAATGATGACTTTTGCTCCCCTTGTGAGACACAAAGTAGGCATAGGGCAGCGAAACCAAGAAACCGAAACTCATAGCGAACAACATCATCTTAATTCCCGGCAGGGACCCAAGGTCCATTTGGTTATGTGAGGATTCTGGCGTCATTAATAACATCGTCACATTCTCAGACACAATCATCAAGAACATCGGAACCACGCTCATCTTAAAACTGTGTTGTAGCGCATCTTTGAAGTTTGCTTTATAAACGAACACTTCCCAAACAATCATAAAGACAATACAGGAAATCAGGCCCGCGACAAGAGATCCGAACAAAACGAGAATCCAACTAAGGTCCATCAAAAAATACGATGCGCTCAACGAACCCAGCGAGCAACCAACCAGGCAAATCGTTGTCGAAACCACCGATTTTTTCCATCTCAATACATTTTTCCAGTTCATACGGTTACCCGCGCAAAGGTGATTGAATCAATAAAAGGAGCCCTCTTCCGAGCGCCCCTTTTTTCACGAAATAATTCAGATTATACTTTCGCCACTGCAAGTTCTCCGCAAATAGCAGCACAAGTTTTGCACGCTTCGGCACAGTCTTTACAAGATGCGTGGTGAGTTGCGTGTTTTGCGCACTCCTTGGAACAAGCCTCGCAAATTTCGGCACACAAAGCGTGTAAGCCTTGTCCGAATTGAGATCCTCTGGCCTCAAATCTTGCACACAATGCACAGATGTCGGCACAGTCGCGGCACAAGGTGATGCATTCCTTATTGCCGGCTTCGATGCAATCTGTAATACACTTTTCACACGCCGACAAACAAGCCAGGCAGGCGTCAATACAACTTTTTGAGCTTTTCATATATCTCGCTTTTTAGATTTGATTACCAAGTAAAATTCAAGCTAAATTCGCAATCCGTTAATGACCGTTGTCATTCAAGGCGATGATTGATGTCATAAGGTTTGGTTCTCAAAGATCCCGAAAGGCCAACTCAAAATTCTTACACAATTCTCTCAATAGGTTGCAACATTTCATACAGCTCTGGCCAATACCAGTAAGGATACTAAACAAAATCAACAGAGTGCAATGCGCTGTTTTTCCGCTAAATTCCTTATTGAATAGCACTAACTGTCCTATGAAAAATCAATTCCCCTGCGTCTTGTGGAGTGTGGTTCAATCACGTCCATTAAAATGAACTCCGTAAAAAAAAGCCGCATTCAAAAGCACAACAAAAATGAAATGATGAAGCTATCGATGCCGGGATGGACGGTGTGAATATCATAGCCCTTTTGTGCGATTCGGACAACGACATTGCGCTGATGATGAAGACGCGTCACCAGGGTGGCCACGATATAACACAGTTTGGATTAAATTATGGGGAACCTCAAGAGATGAACGATATGCCCGTCACGACATCTTTGTGCTAATGACCGAAATTGAGGATCCGCAGGCTCGGCAATTGCTGCACAAAGAAAACCAAAACTACAGACCCTTTTCAACTCATCCCAGTAATCAGTTGCGCCGATTCAATCTACAGAAACCCTGACAACAACTGCCTGCTCGGTGAGAAAACCTGAAGATATCCATCTTTATTGTCTGATCAAAGAGATGCTTCCACTAACTGATTTTCCTTCCAGATTCAAAAAATACGTTCCAAACGGAAGGTCCTTATTTTCGATGATGAGTTCCGCATTTTCAGACGCATCGAAGCATCGCTCCAGAATAACCGCCCCTTTGGCATCCGTTAATGTCACGTTGAAAATTTCCCTGACATCAGTTGAAAGACTCCAGGTATACGAGGAGGGATTGGGAGATATCCTAAAAGTCGAAGCGGCACTTTTGGTGATTCCCGCACCAGGAAATGTCCCTTTGCGGTATTTCACTTTTCCATCCGTGTTGTTTTGCCATACCACGTGAATTTCGCCGTCACCAAGAACCACGTCGGCACTCACCACACTCTCTGTAGCGACAATTTCGTACACGGAAGAAAAGCCATCTTCGATGTCGTACGTGAACAAAATTGGGATTTCATTCGCGCCTGAAACGGTCTGTTTCCAAACCACGGCAACTGCATTGCCAAAATTCGAAATCCGTGGATAATTTTGAACCGTCAGTCCCGCGATAGATCCCGTCATCAGTGTTGAAGGACCCGTAGACATAGCAACCATCGATGCATTATTGAAGTAAACCCGATCGACACCGCTTTCACCATTCATAAAAACACTGTAGATGGTGTCGCCGAGAATGATTGCGTCGGGGCCAGACGAAGGACAAGAGGCAAGAATCCATCCGGTTTGGTCCATATCCATTCCGTCAGTGAAAGACACCCCGCCATCGTTAGATACGCCTACCCAGGTGTCGCGGAGATTACTGAAATTGTCACGGTAACTCATCGCAACATAATTTGCACTTGCGACAATCGATCCTGGACAGCAATCGCAAACATCTGAGGTCGGACTGCTCCACCCACTGGCCAAAGTATCAATTGTGAATGTGGCGCCACCATCCGTAGATTTTGAACCACCCATCTGGCACCCATAAAACTGGGATCAAACCGCATAAAGGCCGCAATCGGATTGCCGTCATCATCCGTAGCTATTGTTGGAAACCGTGAAATATCCATCATTCCCAAATACGAATCAATCTGTACCGGACTGCCCCACGTCATTCCACCATCTGTAGATGCCACACACCACACATCGCTCATACCGCTTCCTTCAGGTGTCTCCTTGTAAACAGCGTAAACCTTGTTTCCATTGGAGGCAATATCCGGGCCTTCCCAGGTCATTTCTGCGATGGTCACACCGGCTGGATTGATGGTAACGGGTGTTGTAAATGCGCTTCCATCCCATCGGCTGAATTGCATATCCTCCAGATATCCCCAACTTACCAATGGATTTCCGGATGCATCGAGTACTACACGGGGATAGTTGTTCCCATAGGTGGCCGGTGCAACATCCATTACCGGACCCCAGACGATTTGAGTGGTGCCATTGATCAGAGCGAATGATGTTAACAAGAGAAGTGCAGATTTTTTCATTTTAGGAGCGTTGAGTTTCTTTCAATTTAACTAACGCAAGGAGATGCCAATTAGTTAGTTAATGCAATCCCAAAGATACCATTTATCGCTAGAACGACACAGGTAAACGTAGATTTTCAGTTCGTCCGTTACGAGAAAAGCGCTGTTGACAATCAAATCATTCGTGGGCAAATTCGATTTCGAATTGACTTAATTTCAACCTGTGAAACGCTCCAAATTTCTGACGTCTGCTGCTGCTGCCGTAGTTGCGGCCCCTTTACTTTCATCCTTTACCAAAACCGAAATCGGCGCCCTGCCGAAAATTCTGCCCAGGAAACTAACCGCCGGTGGCCTTGTCGCGTTAACGGCTCCGTCGGGTTGTATTTGGATCAAAGAAGTAATGCCAAAGATGGAAGGCATCTTAGCAGAATTGGGTTTGAAAACGGTTACCGGCAAAACCTGTTACGAACAGTCCGGCTATTTGGCAGGTGACGACGATTTGCGCTCATCGGAGTTGATGAACTTTTTCGAAGACAAAAGTGTCAGTGCGATTCTGACAATGCGTGGCGGTTGGGGTTGTTCCCGCATACTGGACAAACTGGACTACGACATCATCGCGAAAAATCCAAAAATTATTCTCGGTTTTTCGGACATTACGTCGTTGCTCAATGCCATTTACCTCAAAACTGGAATGATCACTTACCACGGCCCCTGTGGATACTCTTCCTGGGGCGATTTCACGAAGCAACACGTGACGAAAGTTCTTGTCGGAGGCGAGCCATATACTCTGAAAAATGCAGTCGATCTGGATCTTAGTCTCACTCCGAAATCCTTTACGCCCGGCAAAGCACAAGGAGCCCTTATCGGCGGTAACCTGACAGTAATCGCTTCAATGATCGGAACGCGTTACGAACCTGACTGGAACGGAAAAATTCTGTTCCTCGAAGACATCGAAGAGGAGCCGTACAGCATCGACCGGATGCTGTGGCAACTGAAACAGGCGGATGTTTTTGAAAAAATTTCCGGAGTCGTTCTGGGTGCATTCACCGACTGCATTCCGGAAGAACCGGAAAAGTCGTTTACGTTGGAAGAGGTACTGGATCAACATTTTTTGGATGCCGGATTTCCCGTTTACGGTGGGGCGGCGATTGGACATCTTGCACCGAAATTTACCGTGCCCATTGGGATAAAGGCGGAGGTGGATGCGGATAAACACAGCCTTCGGTTGTTGGAGCAGACGGTTAGTTGAATTACCCGTAATTTCATCCGCACAAAATGGCTTTCGTCCAAATGATAGAACGGAAAAGAATCCCTGAGCTGCTCGCCGTTGGAGTATCGCTCATTCTGCTTTTCATTCTGTACGGCGACGTACTGATTCACCCCAACGATTATCTTTTTTCTGCAGTCGGAGACGGTGTAAAGAATTATTATTCGCTGATGTATCACGCGAAATTTGATTCGGCCTTCTGGGAATTTACCGGAATGAATTATCCCTACGGCGAACATATGGTTTACACGGACGGGCATCCCTTGTTGTCGTGGCTCATTGGCACCTTCGGATTGACAGATTATGGAATTGGAATTCTTAACCTGATGATGTTGTTTGGTTATGTCCTCTGTGCATTCATCCTCCTGAAAATTCTCAAACACTATGGCATTCCGGCTGGTTGGTCGGTTCTGGCAGCGGTTGCCATCGCATTTTTGTCGCCGCAGGTTTTCCGGATGAGTGGCCATTTTTCACTTTCTTATCCATTTGCCATTCCGGGAATGTGGTATCTGCTCATTCGAAGTGGTGGAGCGAATGCCTGGCGCTGGGTTTTTGGAACATTTCTGTTTGTCTTGATTTTTTTCTTTACACATCCATATCTCGGTTTGATTCTCGCTGCCTTTGGTTTTGCGTACTGGCTTGTAAAATTTCTGACGGCGTCGGAAAAAGGTCAGACCATACTTAAACTCTCGGTGGGAGTTTTACTGCCGGTTTTTCTTTTTCAGTTTCTGATCTGGATGACCGATCAGCACGCAGGAAGGCTCAGTAATCCCCAGGGATTCTTCGAATATTATGCAGGTTGGAGTTCGCTGCTTGTGCCACACCACGGCCCGATGAACTACGTAAAAAATGTCTTCGGATTTACGTTGCTCGACTGGGAAACCTGGGCCTACATCGGATCGGGAACAATTTTACTTTGCCTGATTTCCCTGGCGCTATACCTCAGAAAATTCACGATGTCTCACTTTCGAATTGGTATCAGAAGCGATCTGAACGCTTTTGTCTTTGCGGCCTTCCTGATCCTTCTGTTTTCATTCTGCATCCCGTTTAAATACGATCTCATCAAACCGCTCCTCGAGTATTTGGGTCCGATAAAGCAGTTCCGCGTTTTGGGTCGCTTTGCCTGGGTTTTTTACTACATTGTTACAGTCAGTGCCGTCGTTTGGTTTTACCGAATGACGTGGTCTCAGGGCAAAAAAAAGTTGTTCGCTGTGGTGTTTTCCGGCGCGATGATTTTTCATTTTTTTGAATCGTTTCCGGCACACAGGGAGCTTGCCTTTACAAACGCAGCGTCGCAAAATATGTTCCGGAAGGAAAATCTAGCGCCACCGCTTGAGGAAGTCGTCGATTTCGTAAATGATCAGGAGCAATGTACGGCTTTGCTGGTTACGCCATTTCAGCATATGTCCAGCGAGAGCATTGTTCTCCTGGCTGACGAAGTTTCGAATTTCGATGCACTGATGCTCAGTTATCATTGCCACAAACCCCTTGTGAATTCAATGTCTTCGCGTATGTCGCTCTCTGAAGCCATCAAAGTGAATAACTTGTTCTCTCCAGATTATGTCGAAAAGGAATATGTCAAAGATCTCAAGCCGGAAGATAAAATTCTGATTGTGCACCGCAACGTTTTTGTCAAAGAAGGTGAGCGGCGTATGCTGGATCGTTCAAAAAAAATATTCGAAAACGACGGTTATGCAATCTATGAGTTTGACGTAGCCGACTGGAACCACCGCCGGTATTTTGACACGCTGATGGCGTTGGACAAATCTGCCGCCTTTCCGGTAGGTGCCGGATTCCGGTGTGACACCGCAGTTGCCTGGTTTTTGTATGAATCCTACAACAGCGACAAAGGCACGAGCTTGTCGGGAGAAGGTGCGCTTCACGGCAAAAAAGAATTCACGAACATCCTCTATAAAATGGCCGGAAAAATTGACCCGGGGACGTATGTTGTAAGCTTCTGGTATTATCTCGGAGCCGATCTGCCGAATATGCTTGCTGTCGTGGATATGGATTACAAAGGAGACCGCGAAAGTGTTTGGCTCACCCAGGCCGACGTCAAGGAATCAACCCATATCGTCGGCGATTGGTGTCGCATCAAAATGACATTTGAATGGACATCGGACAGCGAGGCGGCAACGATTTTTCTCAACGGGAACAACAGCCAGAAGCCTTACGTGGTGGATGAATTGCTCATCCAGAAAAAAAATGACCGGGCTCTTTTCAAACACGAAACTTTGGACGGTATAGATTACGTGGTTTACAACAACGACCGCGTGAAACTGCATTCCTTTGTAGAAGATTGAAGCAGATTATTGGCCATTCAGCGCCTGAAAAGTACGCGCAGAAAATTAAACGCTTCACGAAATAAAATGCCCAAATGCACTTTGGAAAAAACAATGTTCGGTTTCAGATCAACCTCCACCTTTGCGATGTCAAGCTTGCGCTTTGAGGCCAACTTGATAAACTCCATATCGAACAAAAACCGGTTGATGCGGGTATCTAAAAAAACTGCCGCGCCTTTTTTGTTAAAGCCTTTCAATCCACATTGCGAATCGTCCGTGGGCAATCGCAAAAATGTTTTGAGCGTCCATCTCAGAAATTTTGAAACAACTTTTCGGAACCAGGGCGTATTGACGTAATAGTTTTTTCCGCGGTGTCCCAAAACCACATCGTGATTTTTCCGTAGCCCGTTAAAAACGCGTATCATACTTTCTTCGGTGTATGGAAAATCAATGTCGGTGTAAATGATTTTGTTCTGCGATGCGACCTCGACCCCCTTTCGCAGTGCGTAACCCTTGCCCTTGTTTTCGGTGCAGATAACCGGAACAAAGGCTTCGCGGCTTTTGCGGATGTAATTGACACTCTCTTCGGTCCATCCACGCTCTGATCCGTCGTTGACAATGATCAATTCGATCTGAACATTCAGCATTCTCGAAATGGAAACAACGGCCGAAACCACAGTTTTTTCCCATCCCTCCGGTGGATTATAGCACGGCAATATCAGGGAAATATTTTTGATCTGGCTGCCGGACACCGCTATCTCCTTCTCCAATGTTTCTGAAAGCGCGATTGTTCGAACATATTCGGTTTTCGCGACTGGTTTCGGCGAAAAAAAGCGGTGAGTATTCTCCAAAGAACAATCCCGACAAACAAAATCAGCAGCAACTGACCCAGCAGTTTCATCATCAGATATTCCTCGTTGGCGACGCCGCAGAGGTATTCTCTCACCAAAAGGCTCGATTCAGGATCCATTGCTTACGGCATTTTCCAAACATTGGCCAAAGCGATACACATCTTCGAAGGAGTTGTACAACGGAACCGGAGCAATTCGGATCACGTTTGGCTCACGCCAGTCCGCTACAACACCTTGCTCAGACAAAGCGGTAAACACTGCCTTTCCTTTGCCGTGAATAAGAATGGACAACTGGGCACCGCGGAATTTTTCTTCTTTTGGCGTGATGATTTCGAGGCGACACCGCTGGCTATTTCGTTTTGAAATATCCAGAATGATTTCTTCGAGATACGCCGTAAGTTTGCGACTTTTCGCAGCGAGATTTTTCATCCCAGCTTCGTCGAAAATTTCCAACGATGCGAGATGAATGGCCATCGCCATCACCGGGGCATTGCTCAACTGCCAGCCTTCCGCCGTCGGCATCGCACGGAATCCCTTTTCCATTTTGAACCGCTCCGATTTATCGTGACCCCACCAGCCGGCAAAACGGACAAGCGAAGTATTGGCCGCGTGTTTTTCGTGAATGAACATTCCGCCTGCCCCACCCGGACCTGAGTTCAGGTACTTGTAGGTACACCAGGCGGCGAAATCGACCTCCCAGTCGTGCAGTTGAAGTACGATATTTCCGGCAGCGTGCGCCAGATCAAAGCCGACGATTGCGCCAACCTTGTGGCCGCTCTTTACAATGGCGGGCATATCAAAGAGCTGACCGGTGTAGTAATTCACTCCTCCGAAAAGAACCAATGCGAGTGAATCGCCCAGTTCGTCAATTTTTGCAAGAATGTCCTCGTTGCGGATCAGATGCTCTCCGGAACGCGGAGCAACTTCAATCACCGCTTCGTCGGGATCAAATCCGTGAAAGCGCGCCTGTGATTCCAGCGTATACATATCCGAAGGAAAAGCTTTTTGTTCACAGAGAATTCTGAAACGTTGTTTCGTCGGCCGGTAAAACGAAACCATTTGCAAATGCAGATTGGTTGTCAGGCTGTGCGTCACGACCACTTCATTTGGTTTCGCCCCGACGAGCCGGGCTGTTTTGTTGGTCAGGAATTCGTGGTAAGCGAACCAGGGACGAGGCGCATCGAAGTGCCCTTCTACTCCGAATTTGGCCCAGGCGTCCAATTCCTCTTCAATAAATTTTCGGGCAGATTTTGGTTGCAGACCAAGCGAATTTCCAGTGAAATAAACAACCTCGCGGTCTTTGTGTTGCGGAAAAATAAAGCGCTCGCGAAAATGCCAGAGCGGATCGGACTGATCCATCTCACGGGCAAAGTCGAGGCTGGTTTTGGCGGCGGTCATTGCGGACAAAGGTAAGGAAAAGGGAAAATGAACGACATAGGTACACAGATCACAGAGCGATAAAAAAACTGAACCACGGAGACACGGAGAACACAGAGGGAAAAAAGGAAAATTAAGTACTCCGCCATTGCAGAGTTATTCAAAATGTTAACTGAATTATTGGTCCGTACTATCCACCCATAAATAACAGAAAAAACCACCTGGCTGCTCGCTCTATGCTCTATGTGGTTCAAAAACTGTGTCTGCAGTGGCTATCAATCGGGCAAATTTGCAAAAAGCTCATTCACCATCGTTTTCAAACCATTTTTCATAATGTTGGTTGAATTGAAATTGATGAGGATCCCCTTCGGCTTTTTCAAGAGCTTCATATAGGTTAGCAACACTGCCTCGTGAATGGGTAGAAGGCCATCCATCGCTTTCAGTTCTACGACAATCAACCCTTCAACGAGTACGTCGTAGCGCAGATCAACATCGAGGTCAAGGCCTTTGTAATTTAAGCCAACCGTCTTTTGAGATCGCACCGAAAGTCCGGCGGCGATTAATTCGTGAATAAAACACTTTTCATAAACGCTTTCGAGTAAGCCTGGCCCTAACTCGCGATGGACTTCAATCGCACAGCCGATTATTTTATAGCTCAGTTCACTTAGGTGTGCTTTCGTGATTTCCATATTTGAAGAACGAAGTTGCATAAATAAAGCCTTGGTGTAATCATTAGAGGAAAAAATTGAACCACGGAGACACGGAGAGAAAAGGATTAAATAAATCAATCTACGATTACAAATCTATCCATTAGAAAAGTTTTCCTAAATTGCAGGTCCTAATGAAAGAATAAACTATGGCATCTGTATCTACAAAGGTTCTGAATAGACTTGCTGATGGATTGAAAAAATTTCAACCAATCGTTGAGGCTGCAAAGATCAGAGACGTTAACGAGTCGGATACTGTTGTGCTTCTGACGGGAATTCTTTCGGATATTTTGGGCTATGATAAGTACACTGATATCACCACAGAACTTTCCATTCGTGGTACCTACTGCGATTTAGCGATAAAGATTGATGGAAAATTCAGCTTTCTCCTCGAGGCGAAGGCTATTGGGATTGAATTGAAAGAACAGCACGTTAAACAAGCTGTAGACTACGCGGCCAATAAGGGAATTGAGTGGGTAATTTTAACGAATTCCGTCAATTGGAAAGTTTTCAAAATAATCTTTTCAAAGCCGATTCAAAATCCACTGATTTTCGAGCTGGACTTTTTAAAACTCAGATCCAAAGCGCCAGAAGATATCGAGGTGTTATCCGTCCTATCGAAAGAAGCCGTTACAAAATCTTCTCTTGACGAGTACTTTATTCAGAAGCAGGCGACAAATCGCTTTATGGTCGGAAATCTCATTTGCGAGGAACCGATACTGAATGCAATAAAGAAGGAACTTAAGCAAGTATACCCGGATATAAAGGTCAGCACAGACGAAATAAAAACAGTACTCCTTAATGAAGTTATAAAGCGCGAACTATTGGCCGGTGAAGATGCGGACGACGCGAAGAAAAAAATCGCCAAGGTCAATCGTAAGAAGGAAAAAGTTAAGGCAGAAAAGTCCGCGGCGCACTCCTTAACCAACTCAGGAATTTCGGGCGAAGTCGAAAATAATCCGGTTTCTGAAAGTGCGGTCGCAAGTTCATCCGACGTTGTTACCCCCTGAGATCTCCGTGTTCTCCGTGCCTCCGTGGTTCAAAAATTGTGGTGTCAAATTCGACGTTATTGTTAGCCAATGCCAAACTCATTAAGAAATGATCTCCCGCAAAACCTCCGCTGAACTTTTCGAAACGGCCAAAACACTCTTCCCCGGTGGCGTCAATTCACCGGTGCGGGCATTTCGGTCGGTTGGAGGCACGCCGTTGTTCATCAAAAAGGGCGATGGCTGTCACATCTGGGACGAGGATGAAAACCAGTTTGTCGATTTTTGCTGCAGCTGGGGACCTTTGATTCTAGGCCACAATCATCCGGCCATCCGTGAAAAAATTTCTGAAACACTGAAGAACGGAACATCCTTCGGCGCTCCTACCCGATTGGAAAATGAACTTGGTGAATTCATCGTCTCCCGAAATCCATACATCGAAAAAATACGCTTTGTCAGCTCGGGTACAGAGGCCGTAATGTCCGGTATTCGTCTGGCCCGCGGGTATACCGGCCGCAACAAAATTGTCAAATTCGATGGCTGTTATCACGGACACGCGGATTCCCTGCTGGTGAAAGCCGGATCCGGTCTCGCAACGTTCGGAACCTCCTCGTCCGCCGGTGTTCCCGAAGCTTTTTCAAGGGAAACCATCGTTTTGCCGCTGAACGATATTCCAACTGTACAAGACTGTGTTGCCCAACACGGAAAGGACATTGCCTGCATCATCATCGAGCCCATCCCGGCAAATAACGGCTTACTTCTGCAGGATCGTTCATTTCTCGAATTTCTACGCAAAATATGCACAGAGAACGGCATCCTGCTTTTTTTCGATGAAGTCATTTCTGGTTTCCGCGTGGCGTTTTCGGGAGCCGCAGAATGGTACAACATTCAGCCCGACATTGTCACCTACGGAAAAATTATCGGCGGCGGACTACCGGTCGGTGCGTACGGTGCTTCGGACAAAATAATGAACTGCATTTCGCCTCTGGGAAACGTCTACCAGGCCGGGACGCTCAGCGGTAACCCGGTGGCAATGGCCGCAGGATTGGTCCAGCTTACAGAGTGCTCAAAACCAAATTTTTACCAGAAATTATCCGATAAAACTAATTCTTTCGTTAATGTGATTTCCGACCATTCACAGGTCAATGAATATCCATTCCACATCGCCAGCATCGGGTCCATTTTCTGGTTCAGTTTTGGTATGCAGACCGAGATCAGAAAAGCAGAAGAAATTGATCCTTCCTCAATGATCCAGTTTTCGAAATTTTACAATCATCTTCTGGATATGGGCATTTATTTCGGCCCATCCGGTTACGAGGTTGGATTTGTTTCCGCTGCGCACGACGAAAAGACGCTGGCTGAATGTGCGGATAAAATATGCAAGGCCTTGGATCTTGTGTTTCTTAAATAGCTCCTTCGCCCGAATCGCTATCTTTAGAGCGCGAATAAATGATGGCAAAACGAATTCCAATTCTCCTTCTGTTCCTGTTTGTCGTAAAGGCTTTCGGTCAGGCCCCCGAAAAACCTTCATCCGGTGAGATTTTCAAAAAAATTCAGAAATTAAACTTTCTTGGATCGGTGTTGTACATCGCTGCTCATCCGGATGATGAAAACACGCGACTGATTTCCGATCTTTCAAATCACCACCACGCTCGGGTGGCTTATTTGTCGCTGACACGGGGCGATGGCGGGCAAAATCTGATCGGATCTGAGCTCGGCGATTTGCTCGGCCTCATCCGAACACACGAATTGCTGGAAGCCCGAAAAATTGACAACGCCGAACAGTTTTTTACGCGCGCCGTGGATTTTGGCTATTCAAAACATTCCGATGAAACGATGTGCATCTGGGACGAAGCGGAGATCCTCTCCGATATGGTTTATGTGATCCGCACCTTTCGACCGGATGTCATCATCAACCGCTTTGACCACCGCTCACCGGGAACGACACACGGACATCACACCGCTTCGGCGATAATGGGTTTGAAAGCATTCGACCTCGCTGCCGATTATTCGGCCTACCCGGATCAACTCACCGATGACTGTGCAACCTGGCCGGCGACGCGTATTTGCTTCAACACGTCGTGGTGGTTTTACGGTAGTCAGGAAGCTTTTCAAAAGGCAGACAAATCAAAACTCATCGAACTTCCAACCGGAGGGTTTGATCCGATAACCGGGTTAAGCAACAATGAGGTGTCCGCCCTATCGCGCTCGCAGCATAAGTCGCAGGGATTTGGCAATACCGGGTCACGCGGTGAAACAGTCGAATACCTCGAAGTACTCAAAGGTGAAATGCCTGTGGACAAAACAAATCTCTTTGAAGGAATCAACACATCCTGGCTGCGCGTTGAAGGCGGTATGACTATCGGTAAAATTCTTAAAGCCGTTGAAGCGAATTTCGACTTCAGAAATCCTTCCGCTTCCGTCCCAAAACTTCTAGAGGCCCACGCGCTGATTCAAAATCTGGCCGATCCTTTCTGGAGAAAAATCAAGAGCGCCGAGATTAGTGAAATTATTTCCGATTGCCTTGGACTTTATCTCGAAGTGAGTTCGAAATCGCAAACTGCCGTTCCGGGCACCAATACACGGGTTTCTGTTGAAATGATCAATCGGAGTGCGAACTGCAGTGTTGAGGTGAGCAAAATTTCATTCGGTGTCGGCTCACTGGAGCTGAATGAACACGTGTCGCTCAGCAACAATGTCGTCGTTCGGCGTGATACTGTGCTTGCCATTCCCGTTGATTGTAAGTTGAGTGCGCCCTTCTGGCTGACCAATACGCACCGAACGGGTTTGTACAATGTCTCCGATCCCGATCAGCGAATTTCGCCGGTTTCGGATCCGCCAATTGTCGCAACCTTTGCAGTCAAAGTGAACGCTGGAAACGCCATCGAGATCAAAGTGCCCGTGGTGTTTAAGGAAAACGACCCCGTACTCGGTGAGGTGTACAAGCCCTTTGAAATTGTGCCACCGGTGAGTGTTCGTTTTGAAAAGAGCGTTTATTTGTTTGACCAGTTGGAAGAGCAGACCGTAAAAGTTATTCTCGCTGCGATGACGGATTCAGTGCTGGGCATTGTAAAATTGTTACCGGACGAAAACTGGTTTACGGAAGTTTCAAGCGCTGCATTCTGGCTTGCAAAGAAAGGCCAGACGACCGAACTTGTTTTTCGCGTTTTTTCTCCAGAAATAAATGATGAGGCAACTCTTTTCCTGACGGCAGAGGTTGCACGAGTGAACGCTGGCTTTGAGTGCAAGCACGAGATCATTCCGTTTGGCTACGAGCACATACCTTACCAAACTGCACTGCTTCCGGCAAGTGCACGATTCATTAAAACCGATTTCGCAACAAGCGGTGGAAAAATTGGCTACATCGAGGGTGCAGGTGATGATGTTCCTACGGCGCTGGCAGAGATGGGATTTGCCGTTGAACACCTTTCCGCAGATCAAATTTCGGATGAATCTTTAGCGAGATTCTCAGCAGTCGTTCTTGGTATTCGAGCATACAACACCGTCGACAATCTTGGCGCGAAGATGTCAGCGCTTTTTAAATTTGTAGAAAAAGGCGGCAACGTCATTGTTCAATACAACACAACCGGAAATCTCAAGGTTCAGCAACTTGCCCCCGCCCCGCTGAAAATTTCCCGCGATCGGGTAACCGATGAAAATGCCCCTGTAAAAATTCTTGTGCGCGACCACCCTTTACTCACGTATCCAAATAGCATCTCCGCCGGGGACTTTGATGGATGGGTCCAGGAACGTGGTTTATATTTTCCGAACGAATGGGATTCTGCATTTGTACCGCTGCTTTCCTGCCACGATCCGGGTGAGACGGAATTGAAAGGAAGTCTGCTCGCGATGAAACACGGCGAAGGGTATTTCATTTATACGGGCCTCAGCTTTTTCAGGCAACTTCCGGCAGGCGTTCCGGGAGCCTATCGTCTTTTTTCCAATCTCGTAGCCGGAGGCAAGCGATGAACGAGCCGCGCTGGAAACCGGTGTATGCGGCAATCCTGATCATCAATGCCGTGCTGATCGTATTCTTTTACGTTCTGATGTCGACGTTTGCCTGATGCATTATATCGATTGGCTTATATTAATCGGCACGCTCCTCTTCATCGTGCTCTACGGCACCTGGAAAACCCGTAAAAGCTCTGGTACCAACGAATTCTTTCGCGGCAACAACGAAAAATGGTGGACTATTGGATTGTCCGTTATGGCAACGCAGGCCAGCGCCATTACCTTTCTCTCAACTCCGGGCCAGGCCTACGAAGACGGAATGGGATTTGTGCAATTCTACTTTGGGCTTCCGCTGGCGATGGTCATTATCTGCCTGGTGTTTGTCCCAATCTACCACAAGTTAAAAGTTTACACCGCGTATGAATTTCTGGAAGAGAGATTCAATCTCAAAACAAGGACACTCGCCGCAGTGCTCTTTTTAATTCAGCGTGGACTTTCCGCAGCCATTACCATTTTTGCTCCATCCATTATTTTGTCAACCATTCTTGGCTGGGACCTTTACCTGATGAATTTTCTGATGGGCGTTCTAGTGATTATTTATACGGTGGCTGGCGGAACAAGAGCAGTCAATGTCACCCACAAGCAGCAAATGGCCGTCATTTTTGGCGGGCTGATCGTGGCATTTTTTGTAATCCTTTCGCTCCTGCCTGACGACATTACTTTCGACAAGGCACTTTCTATTGCCGACGCAAATGGAAAAATGAATGTCCTTAATTTTTCATTCGACCCTTCGGACCGTTACACTTTCTGGAGCGGAATTACCGGTGGGTTGTTTCTGGCACTCGCATATTTCGGAACCGATCAGTCACAGGTACAGCGGTATCTTTCGGGCAAATCCATCCGGCAAAGTCAAATGGGATTGATGTTCAACGCCGTATTGAAAATTCCGATGCAGTTTTTTATTCTGCTTATTGGCGTGATGGTGTATGTTTTTTTTCAGTTCAACCCGGCGCCCTTGAATTTTAACCCCCGCGCCGAAGAAGCCGTTCTGAAATCAGAATATCGCGAGGAGTATCAGTCCCTTCAGCAAGATCAACGTGACTTGTCCGAAGTCAAAATAATCCATCACCCTGGGAACGAACGCGGCGACAGGTTAGATTCCAGAATGGCGCTAAAGTCACTGAATGGAGTTGAAAAAGGTTATCGTGACAAAGCGAAAGAGTTGATTCAAAAAGCCGACCCTTCGCAGGAAACCAACGACAAGGATTACATCTTCATTTATTTTATCCTCAATTATCTTCCCGTAGGTTTAATTGGTCTTCTGATTGCCGTCATTTTTTGTGCAGCGATGTCCAGCACTGCGGCGGAGCTCAGTGCGTTGGCATCCATTACAGCAATGGATCTCTACAAGCGGCACACAAACAAAAGTGACGAAGATGTTTTGAAAATGTCGCGGTGGTTTGTTTTGATGTGGGGTGTCATTGCGATTCTCCTCGCTTGCTTTGGAACACTTTTTGAAAACCTCATTCAGTTTGTCAATATTGTTGGTTCGATTTTTTACGGAAATGTGCTAGGAATTTTCCTGCTGGCGTTTTTCTTCCGGTTCGTCAGGGGCAATATTGTTTTCTGGTCGGCCGTCGTTACACAACTGGTGATTTTCGGTGTGTTCTATTTCTGTGTTTTCAGGGAAGAAGTGATCGGCTATTTGTGGCTGAATGCCATCGGCTGTGTTTTGGTAATGTTCCTGGCGATCGTGTTAAATGCGGTTTGGCCACGAACTCAGACGGAGGTGACACAAGTCTCTCCCATTGAGCCAAGGTAGAAGGAGTGACCCCAGTCGGACAAAAAAAGAAAGAGACCTTCATCAGGTCTCGATCTCATTTGAAGAATGCAAACGGTAATACTATCTCAATACCGCTACGTGGCCTTCGAACTGGTGTCTTTCCGATTGTTCGTCCCGCACCAGAATTTTCCAAACGTAGACATCGTCTTGTACCAGATCGCCGTGATAGGTTCCATCCCAGGAATCTTCGATGTTGTAGGTGGTGAACACGATTTCGCCCCAGCGGTTGAAGATCAAGAATTCATACCCGTCAGCCGAAACATTGGTCATTACTGGTTTAAATTCGTTGTTGTAATTGCTGCCGTCCGGCGTGAATGCGTTCGGGACATACACCAGAAAGTCTCCTATTACATTTACGCTGTGCGTCACTGTGTCGGAACAGCCGTTGTCATCGATTACGATCTCCGTAACCGTATACGTGCCTGTTTCTTCGAACACCCACGAAGGTCGCTCAACTTCTGCGATCAAAGTTCCTTCCATATACCATTGCCACGATGCCGGGTCGCCGTGTGAAATGTCGACGAACTCTGTCTCTTCACCTTCTTTCGCCGGATCCGGGTTGAAGTAAAAATCAGCTTCGGGACTCTCGAACACCGTCACACCGATCATTTTCGAATAATCGAAAGTACATCCGTTCGAAAAGGTAAGGCTTAGTTGCGCGTTGATCGTTGTCGATTCGAAGACTACCACAGAGGGTGAACTGACGGCGTATGTGTCGCCCAACAGCGTCCACAGCCAATCGGTGAGCGGATACGGGTCTTCGTTTGCGGTGAAGTCGAACTCGACAATCACGGAATCACAAGCCTGTGTCGGATTGGTGTTGATTTCAGCTGTAGGCGGCATATGCACGTTCACTAAAATGGACTTGCTCAACTCTTCGCCGCAGATGTTTGCGATCGTTATTTCATACCAGGTCGGTTCAGCCGGATGAACCAGATGTGGTCCATATCCGGTAAGGGCAGGAAAGTTCCACCAACAACCGGTGATCCAGGTCATATCGCTCACCGAAGCGCCAATGCTCGCGTAGTTTCCAAGACAAAGGGTGTCTGGAGTTGCAGTCAGTGTTAGGGTGGCGGGATCGATGAATATCGGTTGAATGAACAGGGTATCAAAAATTGGGTCGCAACCGGCATCACTGTAGAGTGCTATAGTAAAGAGTGTGGCTGTATCAACGACCCAGGAAAATGTACTTCCTGTATACATATAGAGGCCGTTAACCGACCATTGATAGTCATATAACCCGAAGACATCATTCGTCAGCACCACCAACGTGAGCGTTTCTCCGGGACAGATCACCGTGTCTGCAACAATTGCCGCGTAAACCGAATCGAACTGGACTACCTTGACCAATGAGTCGACGGAACATCCGTTGGCATCAGTAACCGTCACAAGATAAAGTCCAGCGGGTAGATCGAAAAGGGTATCTGCATAAACAGAAAAGTCATTCCAGAAAACGGTGTATGGTGCTGTACCTCCACTACCGCTTGCGGCAATAACACCACTGCTGTCACCGAAACAGAGGTTGTCCGCCAACACTTCTGGATGAATCAGTACCGGTGTCGGCTGAACAACTGTGACCATCATATCTTCGAGACATCCGTTGACATCGGTCACCGTTACGAAATATACGCCAGCTGGAATCCCACTGGCAGTTGGGGTGACCTGAGGTGGCGCGGTGCTCCAGAGGTAGCTGTATGGGGTGGTGCCACCACTGACCGAAATGCCCGCTGACCCGTCCGAAAATCCATAACAGCTCGGTTCCGTAATTCCTGTAATGAGTAAGTTGAGCGGCGGGACTTCACCGATGACAAAATTCAGTGTGTCGATGCATCCGTTGGCATCCGTTACCTGAACCCAATATGTTCCTGCACTTAGTCCGGAGGCCGTGTTGGTGACAGAGGCCGAACAGGACCAGAGGTATTCGAATGGCGCAGTTCCGCCCATCACTGCAACCGTTATACTGCCATCCTCACCGTCCGGGCAACTGACCGGATTCAGATCTGCAACCATCACATCGCCTGTTGCCTCATCCGGTAGCAAAACGGTAGATGTATCCACACATCCGTGATCGTCGGTGACCAGCACATCGTACGTTCCGGCGGAAAGTCCGGTAGCAACGGCAGTTGTACTCACCGAAGGCGTCCAGCTGAAAGTATAAGGTGAAAATCCACCCGTAATAACCGCCTGTAGAATTCCGTTCGCGTCCGAACAAGTTTCCGGTTGCACGATGACAAGTGATACACTAAAAACAGGTGGTTGAGAAACCGTAAATGTCACCGTCGCGATACAGCCGTTGTCATCCGTTACCACAACAGGATACGAACCGGCGAATAAATCATCCACGACAAGTCCACTGGAAGCGATGGTCGGCCAGTCGATGCCGTAGGGCATTGTTCCACCGGAAACAGCTATTTCTATTTCGCCGTCATTACCTCCGTAACAGTTTACGTCCTGCAAACTAATCGGTGAAATAATCAGTGGAGCCGGCTCAGCCAAAAATGTATTAAAGACTCCGCTGCATCCATTGGCATCGACGATTAATACGGAATAAGGCCCTGTTCCGATTCCGGAGAGGACCGGACCGGCAACCGAAGGCGAAAGCCAAGTGTAGGTGAAGGGCGCTGTTCCGCCTGTCGCGTTGACAACGATCGATCCATTTAAGCTGTCGTGGCAAAGCGGTTCGTTCAGGACAAAGGTGGCGCCGAGCACGCCGGGTTCCGCCAGGTTAAAAAACTGGGTGTCTATACAGCCAATTCCATTGGTTGCTTCCAGCCAATATGCTCCGACAGTCAGACCCGATATTGAATAAGCTGTTGATGCCGTACTCCACACATAATCCAATGTGCCGTCGGCCGGGACAACACTGGCCGATCCGGTTGAAGTTCCCGAACAATTCACTGAATCCACAGTGATCGTAAATGTGAGGGGATCCATAATTTCGAAGGTGAATGTTGCTGTGTCGGCACAGTTGGTCCCTTTTTGGACGATCAGAGTGACTGTATAGACGCCAGCCGCCGCATAGGTAAATGTCGGCTCAAAAACGAGACTGGAGTCAGCGGGGTCACCTGTACCGAAATCCCACCAGAATGTTGTTGCACCCGCACCACTCGTATTGTCAAAATCGACGGTGAGGCCGTTGCAAACGTCGGGAGCGCTGAACGCCGCATCAATCGGTGGAGGACAGTTGAGCACATTGAACTGAAAGTCGCGCGTGATTCGTCCGATGAGCACACCATCCCGGTATTCGTCAATCATTACCCCGACAACAAATTGACCGGGAGCAGCGGGCGTTCCGGTAATAAGGCCTCCTGTGCTGATGGCAAGTCCTGGCAAAAGTCCCGGAGCCGGATCAAGCGGATCCGTCGCGCCAAAACCCGCCAACCAGGTAACCGGAGAAATGTTGATGTTGTTTGGTGGGGTAGCAGCCGTGTAAGTAATTCCTGCGCCGCTGAATCCGTCAAAGGGGGTATAGAAGGTATATACCAGGACGTCGCCATCCGGATCCGTTGCAGAAAAATCGAGGTTTAAGTCTTCGCCCATACAAACATAGACCGGAGGCATCATATTAAACACCGGACTTGAATTGGTGAGCCAGATGTTATTGTCTGGTACGTAGGCATAATATGTTTCCCGGGCAGTGAGCGGACTGTTGATGTTTGCGATGGTTGCGTTCCGGCAGCATATTGTAAAGTAGAGGTGGTAGCCACCGGTTCCCGGAGAAAGTGAAACGATATCCTGGTATATGGCTTCCTCAACACAAATTCCTGGATCAAAAACACACGGAGGAATACCGGGAGCCATTACATAACTATCGATGAGTGGAAGGTTGAAAGAACTGACGGCCGGAGCTGTTCCGTCTCCTTGACGTACCTCGACATCAACACTCGCTGCAAGGGGAAAAGTTCCAGGTGAGCAGTCGCGGTAAAGTTTCAACGTGAGTAGATACGAGTTCCCTTCGAGGTGCGTGTAGGTTATTCCGCCTCCCACCACGTGTGTGGCCGAGGAGAAGAAAAAGTTCATTGCCAGAATCGCAAGGACTATCCAGCGGAGAAAACCTCTGAATTGTCTGAATGTCGGATTTTGTGTTTGTCCTGTGTTGAATGGTCCGTAGGCTGATTTCCGAAGTAAGTTTTTCGTTTTCATAGGACTTGGTTTGGCGAACCTTGGCCCCGAGGTGGGAATCAGACTGGATAAAGCAGGGAAAAAGGTTCGTGGTTCTACCGAGAAGTTAAGTAATTTAAACCTTACGAGTCAAGTGTCGATGCGCTGAAAAGCGACGATTTTAAAAGTTTTAGCGACGATTTACCGAGATTCGTCAGGAGCCACATTTATTATGCGTGCATATTAAACGGTTTAGGTATAATGGTCAAAAAAGAGTGTTTTTGAGGTCCTGAATTGGTGTAAAATCTCCCTTACTTGTTGAAAAGGGGAACGCTTGATTCAGGATTGTGAGAAAATCAGAACAAAAAAAACCCATCGATTTGGGCCGATGGGTTTTTCAAAGCGTTTTGAAATCGTTTAGAACAAATCCTCTTCTAGTTCCTTGAGCGCACTAGACGCAATTTCATTGGTGTCATCCTCGTACGTTGAGCTGTACTCATCAGAGGACTCCTCAAACTTGCGACTCGCTTCAGCAGATGGCCGAAGAATATTTGTTTTTGACACGTTGAGTCTTATTTCTGTTTTGATGCTATTGTCTTCCTGAAGATACCCTTTTGCGAATGGGGTTCCGCAGACTTCTACGAGTGTGCCCTTTTTGAGGAAGTCGAGGATGCGCATATTCGAGCCGTCCTTTTTCCAAATGGTGCAATTCACCCAGGTCGTTTTGGTGCGCTGTTCACCGGTGCGCTTATCGCGCCAATTTTTGTTGTGTGCTACCGGGAAATTAACCGCAATGACGCCATTTTCGACTGTTTTTACCGAGGCGTCCTTTCCGATGTTTCCGATCATTCGTGTTTCAAATACCGTTGCCATATGTTTGTAGTTTTCACTTGGTTTTACGCGTAATTTCACAGCAAGTTAGGTCAATTTTCCGAAACGTCAAAAAAATCCCCAATGAATCCGTTTGTGGCATACGAATTAGCCACGAAGGCGCGAACCTG
>Ga0247727_10005950_pt1 | contig 24261 bp, 19 predicted proteins | sample WisWelCaveWW1625_FD_202498 | JGI IMG/M metagenome (GOLD analysis project Ga0247727, IMG submission 202498) | Biofilm microbial communities from Wishing Well Cave, Virginia, United States - WW16-25 | ecosystem: Environmental > Aquatic > Deep subsurface > Groundwater > Cave microbial mat | place... | reverse complement strand
CACCTCTTTGCAAGCTCATCTCGATAAACCACGCCGCCTTTCATCACGAAGCCGACGCGTAGCAGCAGCGTGATGTCTTGCAGCGGATTGCCGGGCACGGCGATGAGATCGGCGAATTTGCCTTTCTCAATGCTGCCGACGCGATCTTGCCAGCCGATGATTTCCGCATTGAGACTCGTGGCCGCGATGATGGCGGACATCGGCGATTCGCCGAGTTTCACGCGCAACGCCAGCTCTTTCGCATTGTCGCCGTGCGGAATCACCGCCGAGTCGGTTCCTAATCCAATCGGCAGTCTCGCGGCAAGCGCGCGTTTGAAGCCAGCGATTTCTATATCGCGCAGCTCGCGATCGCGTGCGATTTCAGATTCCGGAATGCCGTGCTGCGCGCCCTCGGTTTGAATGATTTCACTCGTGTAAAGCGTCGGCACATAAAAAGTTTTCCGCGAAGCTTTGAGCATGGTGACGGCTTCGTCGTCGAGAAACGTGCCATGATCGATCGTGCGCACACCCGCGCGAATCGCGGCTTTGATGCCGTCGGCCCCGTGCGCATGCGCGGCGACTTGCCGGCCCCAACGATTCGCCTCGATCACCGCGGCTTGAATTTCTGCATCGGAATATTGCTGCGCGCCGGGATGAATGCCCTTCGAGAGCACCGCGCCGGTTGCGAGAATTTTGATGAAATCCGCGCCGTGTTTGAAGTTGGTGCGCACCGCTTTCGTAATTTCTTCCGGCCCGTCGGCGAGATTTTGGACGATAGGCACGTCGACGTAAATCGAAAACTGCCGCGCATCGCCGGCGCCGCCGGTTGATGAAATATAATTGCCCGCGACGAGCAGCCGGGGCCCGATGACCGCGCCTTCTTCAATCGCCTGCCGCAGATCAACATCCACGTAAGGCCACGTCGGCCCCATATCGCGGCAAGTGATGAATCCCGCGAGCAATGTAACTCGGGCGTTGTGCGCGCCCCACAGCGCGTTATGTCCCGGCGTCGTTTTCACCAGCGCCTCTTCCCAATGGGTGCCGTAGCGGTCGGTGAGATGCGTGTGCAAATCGATCAAGCCCGGCAACAGCGTCGCGTTGCCGAGGTCGATGAGTTTTGCGCCAATCGGAATTTTCAGTTGCGTTCCGACTTCGGCAATCTTTTCGCCTTCGAGGCGTACCATCGCCGGTTCGAGCGGTGCGCCACCGCGACCGTCGATCAAGCGTGCGGCTTTGAGGATGATGGGCGCGTTTTGGGTTTTCGAACTTGAGGCGCAGATGAATAAACTAAAGAATAGAATAATAGGCGTGAGGTGGGAACGCGGCATATGAATTCTCTTTGCTAATTCAGCAACAGCCAAATCAAGGAAAGGTTTTTCTGGTCTTGGCGTTCTTGTTGGCATAAACAGTAAACTGGCTCATCAAAAGCTCCTCAATTCGTCGCTGAATACGCTTTGCTTTTCGACAAAACGGTTATAAGCCTGTACTGCTTTGGCGTTCTGTTTACGCCAAAGCTCGCGTCGTTTTTGTTTGAGTTGCTCGGTAAGCGCCTCCTCCAAAGTTGCTGAAAGATTGAGGTTTAATTTGCGCGCTTTGCTCAGCAAATCATTGTTGAGGCTAAGATTGGCCGGTTTCTTTGGCGCCTCGGTGTCAAAGAATTGGATCATTTCACTTGGTCCTTTTCTATTGATGATGCGTATAGTTTATGCGCATGAACAATGCTCATCAATATGCTCAAAATAGAGTTGTGCTGCAAACACTTTTTTTCATCATTCCCACCGAAACGCTTTGATCGCAATAAACAACGTGATCACCGCCCAGATGGAAAGGCCGAGCAGTTGCGGGAACACGCCGGTCAAAGTTGCGCCTTCAATGGCAATGCTGCGCAGGCCGTCGGCGAGATAGGTGAGGGGAAAGAAATTGGTGACAACGTGCGCAAAACCCGGCAAATTCGAGCGGCTGAAAAAAACGCCGGAGAGCATCATCATCGGCAGCGTAATAATGTTGGCGAGCGGCGCGACTTGATCTTCTGATTTCGAAATGCCCGAGAGCGCAAACCCGATGGATAAAAAGACAACGCCGCCGAGCAACCCGACGATGATCATGTTGAAAATGCTGCCGATAAAATGCAGATGGAAAAACCAAACGCCGGCGCCGATCATCACGAGAATCTGCATCAGCAAAACGAGCAGACGCGTCGCCACTTGCGCGATGATAAAATCGTTGGTCTGCATCGGCGTGACGAGCAGCCGCCGGAGAATGCCGCGCTTTTTCAAAATTACAAAACCGAACGCGACGCCGAAAATGCCGCCCTGCATGATGGACATAGCCAAAATGCCCGGAAGCAGAAAATCGATGTACGAGAGATTGCGGCTATTGACCATCTCGGTGCGGAGGGCATGGCGGGGGAGATGGTTTTGCCGGAAGACCAACTCGTCCAACGCGCGCTGCAGAATCAATCTGCCTGCTTGTGTTTCCTGCGGTTTTTCGGCGTTGACATAGAGGGTCAACGAGTCCTGCCCGAGGGGTTGAAACGAAGCGGGAATGACGAGCACCATGGCGCGTTCGCCTTTTTTTAAGCGCGCGAGTTCATCGGCTTCGCGCCCCGTTGAAATTTTTAGCGCTTGAATCGGCCGCAGAATGTTGACCAGCGTCGTATCCGGCGAATGGTTGACAATGCCGACGGAGACGTGTCCAAGTCCGTCGAATTTGACGAAGCTGAACAGGAAGACCATGAACAGCGGCAGGAGGATCGTCCAAATGATGGCTTCGCGCTGCCGGATGAACATCTTGAATGTCGCTGCCATCAATTTTATTTTGAGTCGCATTTAATCTTCCCGTAATGAGTGTCCGGTCAAATCCAAAAACACGTCTTCCAAATTGGCCAACCTTTCGACGCGCTCTTTCTTGAAGCCTTTGGCCAGCAATTGCCGAATCAATTCTTGCGGCGGCGCATTGGCGACAATCTTGCCGGAATCCATGATCGCCACGCGGTCGCACAATTCCTCAGCTTCTTCCATGTAGTGCGTGGTGATCACGATGGTTTTTCCTTCCGACCGAATGCGTTTGATCACACCCCACAAATGGCGGCGCGCCTGCGGGTCCAATCCGGTCGTCGGCTCGTCGAGAAAAAGAATGACGGGATCATTCACCAGCGCGGCGGCGATGGAGAAACGCTGCTTCTGTCCGCCGGAAAGCTGCGCCACATAAGACTTCGCTTTATCGCGTAGTTCCACTTCATCAAGCAGCGCCAATGCCTCGACTTGCCGTCCGTACATTTCGCCGAAGAGGAGCAACAATTCCGTCAGCGAAAGTTTGTCAAAGAATGATGACGCCTGCAGTTGCACGCCGATGCGTTGTTTGACTTTCTGCGGTTCCTGCTGCACGTCGATGCCGTCGATGAGCACGCGGCCGGAATCAAGTGGGCGCAACGTTTCGATCATTTCCAGCGTCGTAGTTTTGCCGGCGCCGTTCGGCCCGAGAATACCGAAGACTTCACCGCGGTTGACGTTGAAACTGACACCGTCAACGGCGACGAGATCGCCGTAACGTTTCTTTAGATTGGAAACTTCGAGGACGTGATTCATTTTAAATTAAAAAAATTTTTCCAACGGATTAAAAAACGACCAACGGATTTCATGGTCAAATCCGTTGGTTGCTTTTCCATCAGTTGGCAACATAAAACTTTTAGAATTTTTTTCTAACTTTTGCGGCCTCATGGCTTAACGGACGTCTCGAACGCAGCGAATACCGATAAAGTGGCCGCTCCTGACGTCGGGTTTGCGTCCACGGCGAGCGGCGCAACGCATGGAGTTAGCTTTGTGGTACCACGAACCGCCACGCAGCACCCGATATCTGCCATTCTCCGGCCCTTTGGGATTACGCGCCGGACTCGTCTTGTAATAGTTCGGATCGGACCAATCGGCGCACCACTCCATTACATTTCCGGCCATATCGTAAAGCCCATAACCGTTGGGCGAATAACTGCCAACGTCTTTTAAATAAAGTTTGGCAAGTCCCCACCATTCTCGCTGTCGCCCACGACTACTATCGGCATCAAAATTCGCTTTTGTGGCGCTCGCTTCATTGCCCCAGGGATATTTGTAACTCGGCTTTCCTGCCACACCGGTATTGCCGCCGCGCGCCGCATATTCCCATTCCGCTTCCGTGGGCAGACGCTTGCCGGCCCATTTGGCGTAGGCATTCGCATCATTCCAATCTACGTTCGCCACCGGACGGTTGGGATTTTGCAATTGCTCATTGCAATTTTCCGGCGGGCGATGGCCAGTGGCCTCGATGAAACGTTTATATTGCGCGACGGTGACTTCGTATTTGTCCATCAAAAAAGCATTCACATAGACTTGGTGTATCGGCTTTTCGCCATCCGTACCATCATTGCTGCCCATCATAAAATAACCGGCGGGAATTGCAACCATCGCGTCCGAAGCAGGTTTTACTTGCTCCGAAGCAAGGCCTTGAATCGTCAAATAAAGTCCTAAAATCGTCACAGCCGCAAAGGGAACGGCGCTTATATTAAAACGTTCCCAATCGGTTTGCGATTTCTTCGAAGTAGATTTTTTTCGCATGAATTTCATGTTGTCAAAATAAAGAAGGAATCGGGCAAAATCAAGCGGCGAGTTTTATCGAAGCGTGAGCTTGACTTCAACGCCGACACAAATCTGCGTATTTCAATCCCGACCCCGTATTGAAAATCACCACACGATCTTGCGGTTTAAGCCAGCCGACGTCAGCAAGCGTTCGGGCGGCGAAAACCGCCGCCGCGCCTTCGGGGCAGAAGAAGATACCGGTGAGTTGGCTGCACTCATAAGTCGCCGGCGCGATTTGTTCTTCGGGAACAGCGACGGCGGTGCCGTGGCTCTCGCGAATCGCGCGCAGCATGAGAAAATCGCCGATGGCACGAGGCACACGCAAACCGGCGGCAATGGTCGCGGCGTTTTCCCATTCGGGCGCGTGATCGAGGCCTTGATCATACGCGCGAATAATCGGCGCGCAGCCGGTGGATTGAATCGAAACCATGCGCGGACGTTTGCTATCAATCCAACCGAGTTGTTCCATTTCATCGAACGCTTTCCACATGCCGATGAGGCCGGTGCCGCCGCCGGTGGGGTAGATGATGACGTCGGGCAGTTCCCAATCAAATTGTTCGGCGAGCTCGTAGCCCATCGTTTTTTTGCCTTCGACGCGATACGGCTCTTTCAAGGTTGAGACATCGAACCAACCTTGCGTTTCTTTGCCGGCGATAACTTTTTTGGCGCAATCGGTGATGAGGCCGTCGACGAGCTCGAGCTTCGCGCCGTAGAATTCGCATTCATCTTGAAACGGCTGCGGCACATCTTTCGGCATGAACACGAAGGCGGGAATTCCGGCGGCAGCGGCATATGCTGCGGTGGCGCTGCCGGCATTGCCGGCGGAAGGAATCGCTAACTTTTTCACGCCAAGTTCTTTGGCGCGCGAAACCGCCAAACACAAGCCGCGCGCTTTGAATGACGCGGTGACATTCGGCGATTCATCTTTGATCCACAAATTCGGCAAGCCGAGATGTTGACGCAGGCGCGGCGTTTCCAATAACGGCGTCCAGCCTTCGCCGAGCGTGAGTTGATTTTCTTTCTGCTGCACGGGCAAGATCGGCGCGTAGCGCCAGAGATTGGAGGGCGCGTCGCGCAAAGAATCTCGCGACCAAGTTTGCCGAATGGCCGGCAAATCATATCGCGCGAAATAAGGGCCCTCGCAACTGCACAAATTCAGAAGTTTGTTCGTCGGCTCAGTTTTGCCGCAACGCATGCATTCGAGGTGGGTGAAGTGGGACATGTCATTGGGTTTCCTGTTTCATCTCGGGAGGGAGTCGATCCAATACGAAGGGTTTGATGGTCAAAGCTGTTTCGTAAGCCTGCTGTGTTGTCTCGAGATCAGGCCAAAACTCACTGTCATAACGTAATGCTACTGCATAGGGCGTTAGCTCTTGACCGAGAGTTTTGATGCTGGAAAAAGAGGGGTCACGCCCCGCACACAATTCGATCAACTTTTCTAAATTATGGATCAGGGGGAAATCAATTTCCTGCTCGGTGAGATAGGCTTTGATGAATCTTTCGGCAGCTTGTTGAGCGTGAAAACATGCAGTGTCGAGAGATTGATTGTTGGTCAAACACATTCTCACATTGGACAAATCACTTTCTGCTTTTAAGAGCCAGCCCTGAACCAAATCAGCCTTGCTTTTCATAAAGCACTTTGCCCTCTCTAACCGCAGTGGTGACAAACGCCTGTCGAACCCCGCTCCACGCTTCAACTTCTTTTGGGGTAAAAACTAAAATGTCCATGGGAAGCAGAATCTTGCTCAAAGCGCCATAAAGAGAGGCGGCGCGGCGGTGGCGAGGAATCACCGAGTCTGCAATCACTAACAAATCAATGTCGCTATTTGATTGCGAATCGCCTCGCGCCTGGCTGCCAAACAGGATAATCTTTTTCGGGTCAGCCGTGGCGACAATGTGATTGACGATCTGTTCAACGAGTTTTGGTGTCAATGTCGTCATGTTGGTGTCAATCCATTTTTTTACATTACAATCACAATTTAAAGAAATCAAAATAAAGAAACAAATTATTTTTTTCCAGCAGCCAGTTAGAAATACAAAAACGCCGCAATCACCAGCGCCACGGCCACCATCGGCCAAATGTAAACCATCGTTAGTTTGAGCATGTCAGCCGTATCAACTTTTATGTAATTGGCGATCCAAACATTCGCGGTGTTGGTGGGATCACAAACGCCTTGCAGAGCGCCGACGGAAAACAGCATCGCCATAATCGCTTCAGGATGCAGCGCGCCGGTGGTGAGCAAAATCGTGGCGAAGCCGGTTCCCATGCCCCAAATGTTGAGCGGCCCGCGATAAAGCGCCAGCGGCGCGAGGAGAGTAAAAACGATCACGAAAAGAATGCCGTTTTGCAGCGCTAAACTTTGTAGAAAAGGCTGCAAGGCATTTTTGATATTCTCATGATTCACGGCGTTCAGCAGCATGCCGATGCCGATGATGAGAATCGCCGTGGGCGCCACGCTTTCAAAACTTTCCAACACGGATTTCGTGAACCTCTGAACGGTGTCCCGGCGCGCGGTGACGACGAGGGCCAGCAAAGAACCAATAAAAAAACCGGAAAGCGGCGGCCAATGCATGACATGATGCAGAAACAAGGCGACAAACGGCGTGAGCAGCGCTAGCTTCCAGCGCCTCGAGCGGTTTTGACGAATGGCGTTGCGCCAAGCCCAAATTTCCCACAGCAAAAAAACGATAATCGTGGCTAAGCCCCCAACGACAGCGTCAAAAACGGTCGTCCCCGGGCCGGCGTGCATTTGGAGATTAGCGGGGGCAAATTTCGCCATCAACCAAATATTCAGAAATAATATGAGGTGCGCAATAATGGCGATCTCGCCTTCAGCATTCGCGGTTAACAACGCAAAAATGAGGCCGGCGATGAATGCGGGAACAATCGGCCATTTCGGGATATCGAACGGCACTGACACGCCGAGCGCGTTTTGCGTGAGCTCGACTAAATTCGGAATCAACACCAGCAGCAGCGGCACAATCGGCGTGAGCAAGGCGAGACGGCGCACCGTTGGCGTCGACGGGCTTGAGGGTGCCCCGGTTGACGCCGGCCCGGAAGGGGCAGGCCAGAAACGCCGCAATTGGCTGCGGCGCAGCGACCACACGCAAAAAATCAAACCGACGAGGAGATGCAAACTGAACATCACCAGCGCGAAAATTTGCACGTTGGTTTGCGGCACGTTGAGCACGCTGATATAAAGCTGCCAATTGCCGATGTTCAACGAGCCGCCCATCGAAATGCCGATCAACATAATCCCGGCCGCGGTGAGCGGCGGAATGCCGAGATTCAGCATGATCGGCAAAATAATCGTGCCGATCATAATGACGGCGCCGAGACCGCCGAGCGTGGTGAACAAAACCGCGGTGGCGAGCATCAAGCTGATCGCAATGGTTAAAGGCCGGTCGCCGCCCAATTCCGCCGCGTAACGGATAAACACGGCGGCGATGCCTTGGTTTTTGATAAACAACGCGAGCATGCCGCCGAAGATGGCGGCCATGAGCGGATGAATCACCGGATCCGCGCAGTCTTCAATAATTTTTTGCAGAATATATTGGCGCGGAACGTTGGCAACCATCGCTAAAAGCAGCGCCATGATCGGCAGGGCTAGCATGGCCGACACGCGTTTTAAATACATCAGCGCGGTGAACAGCAAAAAAATGGCGATCAGAGCGATTCCAACAGCAGTCACATTTCCTCCTCCGCTTGAACTTGCAATAAAGCATCGCTAAACGCGCGCGCCGCCATTTCTTCTTCGCGATCGTTTAATTTGGGAATGGCAAAATCGTGAAACGGCAGGAGGCGGTAATTTACGGAAGCCAGGCCATGAAACAACTCATGCGCGCAGGCGCGCTGAAGCGTTAACGACGAAACGCCGAGATAGCGCTGCAGCATCGGCAGAAAAAGCCGGATCGTCCGCTGCCGGCCGTCCCATTCCGCCAGACGCGGCGGTATGCCGGGCTGGCGCTCCTCTTCATTTTCCAAAACAACCCGCCAACCCAACTGCAGCGCGAGCGCAAAAGGGTTCGGCTTACCCTGTTTGATTAAATAAGCCGCAAGCGATCTTCCCCACTTGCCGGCGCGAGCGGTGTTCATGAAATATTGTTGCCCAAGATGAATGATTGCATGGCTGATATTTTAGAAAAGAAAACGCAGTCTGTCAAGTGTTTTCTTTTTTGCGCGAAAATAAAAATCCTTCGGCAAGCCGAGGCTCACCGAAGGATTTTCTGGTCTTACAAATTTTAGGGGCGTCAAACTTCAGTTTGACCGCATATGTCAAGCTGAAGCTTGACACTCCGTTAGTTATTTGATGAACAGCAGGCGTTTTGCCGCACGAAAATCGCTGGCGATAATTTGATAAATATAAATTCCGGAGGCCACCGGCTCGCCGAGTTTGTTGCGGCCGTTCCACTCGATGGCGTATTGACCCGGCAGCATCGTTTGATCCATCAACGTCCGCACCAACTCGCCTTTCATATTATAGATGCGCAACTGCACGGCCGCGCCATCGGTTAAATGCGCCGGAATGCCGAAACGAATCGTCGTGCTCGGATTGAACGGGTTCGGATAATTTTGCGACAATTGAAATTCGCTCGGAATCGGCTGCAGTTCCAATTTGTGATCGAGGTGGTGCCTCTCATCAATCAGCAGAAAATCCGCGGTCGCGCCGGCCGGACCGTCGATCTCGACTCGCATGATATTCTCGCCGTCGCGCAGATACGGCTGCAGATCGAGCGAAATTTCGCCGTCCTTCGGCATGCGATAAGCATTCAACGTCCGCGCGCCGCGCGGCGCTGCGGTATTCAGCTCGAATTTATTTCCGTTCAGCTCGATGCGAATCGAAGATAAGCCGTGATTGTTTAAAACGAGGTAACGATCGATAGGACGAAACCTGAACGTGTAGTCGCGCGTCTCGCGATCCAACGTGAGAATGGTCATGATCGGATCGCAGACATGCGTGTTGCCGCACACGTCGGTGATTTTGATATCGAAGCCGAGATACGAATCCTGGCCGAGGCCTTCGAGGCGGAAATTCACTTGCTTATCGCCGGGGGTGAATGGATCGACGATCAAGTTGGCGTTGTACAAATACAACGGCTCGACTTTAGCGATGCCGCTTTCGTTATCCGACAAAAATCCTTTCACGGTGCTGATGCCGCGAAAGGTAAAGGTACACTCCGGCGGCGTTTTGTCGCGAATCGACTGCACGCGCACGGTATCACTGCAAGTTGTTCTCCGTCCGCAACTATCCGTTACGGTGCACGCGGCAATCAGTGTATTCAAGCCCAACGTCAGCGGCACCGTCGCCGCGAACGTATTGCCGGATACGATCGAGGGCATGCCGTTAATCGTGCAAGTGAGGTTGTAAGGCGGCACGCCGTCGACAATTTTTGTCGTCGCTTTCACTTTAATACTATCGGCGCAAATGACCGCGCCGGCGCTTGGCGAAATAATATCAACCGCGCAAACCGGCGACTTCGGACACGTCACGCGAATCGTGTCGCTGCAAACCACGGAGCTGTTCGCTGCGTCGGTGACTTTACACCTCGCGATCAACGTGATCGTCACACCAGGATCACAACGCACGGGAAGCGAAAACGTGGAATCCGCCACGGTGACCGGTATACCGTTGATGTCACAAACGCGCGTGTAAGGCGGAATGCCGCCGGAAATGCTCGTGATACCTTTCACAGTGAAAGTATCTTCACAAATTTTACTACCATCTTTTGGCGAAACAATATTGAGCTTACACGCGAGCGGTGGGATCGGTCTAATCGTCAACTTGAAGCCTCTCGAGCTTGACAAAGACGGCGTGCCGTTGTCAGCGGCAACCAATGTGATGGGAAAATCACCGGTGCGGCCGACATTGGCTTTGACACAAACCGTAAAGTTGCCATTGCCATTATCCGTGAAGCGAACGGTATAAGGCACCGAAACACCCGGCGGTTGTTCACTTAAGCTGACGTTGTCGCCATCCGGATCGGAAACGGAAACCGAAAAACATTTTTCCGCGCCCTCGTCAAGCACCACATCCGCAATCGCGTTGATCGCCGGCGGACGATTGACGTTCCGGACGGTCAAGGTGAATGCCGTCGTATCGGCTAACGCCGGGCTGCCGTTATCTGTCGCAATGATTTGGAGATTCGCAAACACGCCGGCATCGTTGAAGCCCGGCGCAAAACGAATGAGGCCATTGCCATTGCCGTTGTCGACCAACGTTGCAAATGGCGGCAAATTTTTTCCCGTGAGTTGAAGGCCATCCCCATCCGGATCGGTCGCCGTGACGCCGACATCGAGCGTCGCGGCCTCATCCATCGTTTGATTCGGAATGTTCGTCAATTGCGGCGGGCGATTCACATTCTTGACGGTCAAGGTGAATGCGGTCGTATCCGCCAAACCGCCGTTATCCTTCGCGATAATTTGCAGATTGGCATAAACGCCCTCATCATTAAAACCCGGCGCAAAACGCACGAGACCGTTGCCGCCGCCGTTGTCGATAAAGGTCGCAAAACCCGGCAAGTTTCTCGCGGCGAGCGTAATCGGGTCGCCGTCGGGATCGGTCGCCATCACGCCGACGTCAAGCGCGGCGGCTTCATCCATCGTTTGATTCGCGATGTCCGCCAATTTCGGCGGCCCCCCGAGGACAGTTATTTTTCCATCTCTCGTTTTGACCAGCCCGACAACTTTTTTCAAGGTCGAGGCCGTCATGTCGGAAAATTCCACATCCAGCAATGTGCTGGAGCCGGCAGCGCCCACGACTTTGAAAGTGAAGTTGATAATATTATTTTTCGGGCCATCGGTGCCGCCGGCGCGAAAGCCATTCCACTCAACTTTACCAGCCGCCGTATTCGCAGGATTGACCGTAGTGCCGGTCCACGGGTCGGCTGTGCTAAAACTCACATATTGCACGACCGCGGGATTCCACATCAAGGTCGCTTGATAGCCGGAGAGACGATGGTCGGGCGGCTGCACGCCGCTCATGTCGACGTCGATTGAAACTTGAACGGCGTCATTCGGGCGCGGCGTGGCGTTGGAAGGTACACTCGCGGCAATGATAGAATCCGCCGCGATGGGAAGCGTTTTGCGTAGCGTCTGCGTCCAACCGACAGTCGTGCCGATCACCCCAAAGCTGAAAACAGCGGAAAAAATCACGGCGTGTTTAAACCGAATCGACTGTAACCATTTCATGATGACCTCCTGTAAAAAAATCCTTGACAGAAAATTCCTCTGACGACCAGCGCACCCCGATGGGTGTTGCCAATCACCCCGATTTTGCGATGAAAATCGGGGTTTTGTTTTTAAAAAGCAAAATTAAAGAATTACAAATTAAACGTGCAATAAACGCCAAAAAGATTATCCAAAAGAATGTCATCAATTGGAAATCTGAAAATTGCGCCGGGCACGACTTTCGCGAAATCAAGCTTGGCGCGCAGCGTCACCTGGTTCACCGAGCTGGTGCCAAACGATGCGCCGGAGGTGAGCCAGGTGCGCGCGTTATAAGCACCGCCGAGATAAAACTTGCCGAACTCCAAGCCGCCTTCGCCGCCATAGAGCAGGAAAAACTCGCCATCGTTGGCGCGCGTGCGGTACACTGCTTTCAAATAATCAAAACGCAGTTGATCGCGCTCGATTTTGACTGTAAACGTCGCGCCACCGTACGGGCGAATGCTAAACTTGCCCAAACTGAGCTTGGTTTTTATCATGCCGTAAAGCGGAATGATATCCGGCACAAACGCTTCTTGGCGATCGATGTCGGCAAGCGCGCCCACAAAACCGGCAAATCCGGTTTTCGCGAATGGCAGGCGCAAACCGAAATCGAGATGGAATTTCTCATGATCGAGACGCAATCCAAACGCCGGGTTGCCGATGGTATTGCCTGGCGCCGGTACGCGCCCGTCTTTCAACTCCGCGTGAGCGAACGGCAGTTGGCCGACAAACTGGAAATGTTTATATAAAGGTATCTGCAGCGTCGCAAACCAAGCCGTGGTGGAAAAGGTCGGCTTGGCACCGGCAAACACAAATTGCGGCTTTAACACTTCGATGCTTAAAATTTGCGCCTCAACCGCAAACGACGACAACAACAAAACAACCACGACACTCATGAGACGTTTCATAGAAGAACTCCTTAAGGTAAGTCTGAAGCGAAGGTTTCATGGGCGAAACAATGATGATGCAATCAAGAACTTCTTACGGCAAGTTTTCGTCTATGAGTGTAAGCTTTTTTGCGAAAATGTCAAGCTATTTTTAAACCGTTTGCGCCAATGCGAAAAGAGATTTTGCCAAGTACGTGTTCGCTGCGGGAGGTGACGTCGGGACGATACAAGACTTTTGCTGTCCCTGAACATTTTTAAAATACGCACGCTCGTTGCGTTTGCGGACTTGCCAAAATAAAAAAGCAGCTCAAGACGCGAGCTGCTGGCCAAAGCAAAAAAACAAATCCGGCTTTGCAAAAACTATAATTCCTCGATTTCCTTCATCGAGAGACCGGTTAATTCGGCAATCATCTTTGGATCATAACCTTTTTGCCGCATGGAGCGCGCCACTTCTATCTTGCCTTCTTTCTTGCCTTCTGCACGGCCATCTTTCCACGCGGCGGTAACCATGCCGCGCTGATCTTGCATGATAACGCTCGCGGCGTCATAGGCTTCCCATTCTTCTTTGGTCATATTGGCGCGGTTCGCCATTTCAAAAGCCTTGCGAAAAGGCTCTTCATTAAGTTTTTCAGGAATCATTTGCAGGTGACCGGCATGTTTCAAAAAATAGCACCATTTTTCAATGGTCGTTTCCAAAGCGGCTTCGTTCTTGGTAAATTTCGGCAATTCGATGAAGTAATGCCGGATTTCATCGAGATAACAATTATTGGAGAAGGTTTCACGAAATTCGTGGCGCGAAAGATAGTGTTCGAATTCTTTGAACAAAACGAAGTCGACCACGGTGATGCCGACAACTTGATTGAGCTTGGGATAATCGGCGCCGCTGGGAATCTGCCCGACGTACGCCTTGCAGGCGTTATATTGAATCCGCTTCTCGAAGCCCTCCGTATATTGCACTTGCATCTCGACGACAAACTCGACGTTGCGATGGTCGCGGCATTTCACATCGAGAAAGCTGTGTTTGAGCGTGGGAATCTTCGGGGCTTGATAGGGATTGAGAATGGTGACCTCGGCAATCGCATGGATGCCCGCGAGGCCGAGCACGGCATTCAAAAAGCTGATCAGCACTTCTTTGGCTTTGTCATTGCCAAAAATCAGCTTAAACGCGAAATCAGTGCGAGGATCGGCAAATTGCATGGTTTCTGCTCCGTTAAAAACTTTGGTCATGAAAAGTTTCTCCTTCTAAAATACGCATTTCTGCACGCTTTGTCAACAGGAGAAATTTCAGCAAGACATGCCGCACCCGCGATTATTTTTTGCCATGCCTGATCATCATTGTTGCGCCGCCGACAACTGCACTTCAGTGGTTGGTTAGTTTCTTTAAAGTTGAATCATTGCAAAAAAAAGCAAAGCTTTTCTGATATAATATTATCGGACCAACAGCATCTTCCGGCTCTGCACAAAACCCTGTCCCGAGCCTGCCGAAGGATTTCCAGCGCGGAGCTGATAAATGAACACGCCACTCGCCACAATTTGCCCGTGCTCGTTGCGGCCATCCCAAACCATGGCATAGCGTCCGGCGGGCTGGCGCGTTTTCACTAGCGTGCGCACACGCCGGCCCAACATGTCAAAAATTTCAATACTAACTTCGGCCGGTGCAGCGAGATTATACTTGATCAACGTCGAAGGGTTAAACGGATTGGGAACGTTGGGATACAAGGCAAAGGTTGTTGGCACGAGATCGTTTGGGCGCGACGCTACCTCCAGCACGAGATCTTTGTTCGTAACGTTCACTTGTATGGCTTGCCCAAGCGAATCAAGGGCGGTCGCATTTTGTAAATTCAACGACACGGTTTGTCCAACTTGCGCTTGATTCGACACATGCATCTTGATTCTCGCGACGACGCCCGAGCCACTCATTCCGCTTTGTCGCAGACGCCGCGCCACGCGGTGCGGAACTTTGCGTGAGATGCCGATACTGATTTTGCCGTTACGCTTGTCGATATTTGGGAAGAAGATCACGTCGTTGCCGAGAAAAGCTCCGGCCTCCGTCGTGAGCGGATCCACCAAAGTCGTGGGTGCATAAAGCAGCTCAAATGCGATGCCGAAAAGATTGGCGACTTGATCAACTTTTACGTCAATCCAAAAATCCTGATTCGGATTTGTATCGCCGGTGATGGCGGTGCTGAGATTCGCGGTTGCCGTTTTGCTCAAAACATTCGCGTTGTCCGTTTCGCTGACAATGAGCGCTGGAGAAGTATGCGTCCTGCCCCAATTCAATCCGATGGGTAGAATGTCAGCTTGATTCACAATGCCATCGCCGTTAGCATCGGCATGCGTGGCGGCTGCTGGTGACCACGACTCGGCGACTTGCCCTTTCCAAAGGCTGGAGGCATTGTCGCGCTTGGGTCCGGTTTTGTTAAAATACAGACCGATCGGCAATACGTCAGCTTGGTTGACGAGCCGATTGTTGTTGGTATCTCCCGGCCAGACGGTGTCGCCGAGGACAAAGGTCTGTTCGGGCGCAAATTCAGAACCGGCAAAGACGTTATCAATCGCTTGCGCGCTCCAGTAATATTTTCCTTTTGGCAAATTCTTAATGGTCCAGCGCGTATTGTGATTCGTATTGCCGAGCTGCGCGACGCGACGATAACCGGTATTCACGTTTGCCATCGGCGAAGCTTTGTCAACGCCGCGGGGAGTTGTGCCGAGGCGCAAATTGTACGTCAAGCCATTCGGTGCGGTTTGATTGTCGTTGGATTGGCTCCACGACAACGCCGCCGAATTTCCGGCGAACGTGGCAATGAGATTGGCCGGCGCGGCGGGAGCGGTATTTTTCGCACCGAGATTGCTGCGATAAACCGTGGCGATGAAGCCGCCCAAGAAACTTATGCCGTTGAAACTGTCTCGCAGCCACTCGCGGCCGCTGAGGAGAATATCGAGGTCGCCGTCGTTGTCATAATCACCCCAAGCCACGGCGCTATTGGTAACGCCGCGCAGTCCAGCCGCGATGTCGACGAATCTTCCATTCTCATTCCGATACACCGTGGTGAGGCTGGTAGAACTAAAATTAGAATACCTTTCACCGGCCAATAAAATATCCAAATCGCCGTCGTTGTCATAGTCACCCCAGACGACGGAGCCGCGATTCACGGCATCGAGATCTCGCACGGCCACAAAGCTGCCGTTATCGTTACGGTAAACACGTGAAATATTTCTGGGAGGCAAGTCGTCGCTGTAATTTCCCATTAATACGATATCCAAATCGCCGTCGCTGTCATAATCGCCCCACGCCGCAGAACTGGTGCTCACACCGATCAGCGGCGCCAAAATTTCCACGAAGGTTCCAGCCTCGTTTCGATAGATTTTGGCAATGCGGCCCGAATGGCATATTCCCGTCAACAGAATGTCGAGATCGCCATCGTTGTCGTAGTCACCCCACGCCGCCGCGCCGGCGCTGATTTCATTGAGCGGGGTTGCAATGTCCACAAAATTTCTGTCGCTGCCAGCGGGATCGTTCCGAAAAATTTTGGCAATAAACGACGTGCCGGCTCCGACAAACAAAATATCTAAATCGCCGTCGTTGTCGTAATCGCCCCAATAGCCGGCGCCGGCGCTGAGGTTTCCGAACGTTATGTTCGTCGCCACAAAGCTGCCGCTATCATTGCGAAAGAGTTTCACGCCGGAGAGAATGTCCAAGTCGCCGTCGTTGTCGTAATCGCTCCAGGCCGCTTTTTCTCCGGTGAGGGTCGCGCCGATATCAACAAAAGCGTCCCGCCCCGGAGCGGGATCATTGCGATAAACTTTCGCCTGCGTCAGAATATCCAAATCGCCGTCGTTATCATAATCGCCCCAAGCGCTAATGTCGCCGGTGAGCGCCAGCGTTAGGTCGGCAAAGGCCGCCATCGTGAGCTGCGCACTCACTTCGTTGGAAAACGGGCTTTCCTGCAGGGCTTGATTGACGGCGGTGATCCGGTAAAAATAAGTCGTGCCGCCGGTCACGTTGCTATCGGTGTATGTCGTCACGCCGGCCGCCATGCTATCAATCATGACGTTCGCCGGCGGGGCGATGCTGCGATAAATGCGGTAGCGCAGCAGATTGCTCTCGGTGTTGGCGGCCCAGGCGAGCTTGATCTGCGCTTGTTCCGCGGCGGCCAAAAGATTTTGTGGCGCTGAAATCGGCATCGTCACGGCAAAGCTTTGCTCGGCGGCAAAAGCCGATCCCATGAAACCAGGGTCGACCGCTTGCACGCTCCAGTAATAAATTCCTGCCGGCAAATTTTTGATCGTCCAGCGCCGGTTCAGATTGGCATTGCCAAGTTGCGGCGTCTGGCGATACCCGGTGGCGCCGATGGCCTCTGCGCTCACGATCTCACTGCCGCCAGGCGTTTTCCCAACACGGAGGTTATATGATAAAGCGTTGGCCGGCGTTTGACCGTCGGTGGCTTGACCCCAACTGAGCGCAACCGAATTTCCGATGACCGTAGCGGCGAGGCCGGTTGATACGGTCGGTGAAGTATTCGCCGTGGCGCTATTGTTCCGCAGGAGCCTGGTGAATGGATTGGTTCTAGAGCCGAGGTTGGTCTCCAAAATATCCAAATCACCGTCGTTGTCGTAATCGCCCTTAACGGACTTGCCAGCGACGATTGAGGTGAGGACAAAAGTGCCGTTATCGTTGCGATAGACCCTTCCGGCCAAAATATCCAAATCGCCGTCGTTATCATAGTCTTCAAAGGCCACGGCGCCGCCGAGAAATTCCGGCAACGCCCCGGGAATTTCGAAAAATGCGCCGCCCTCATTGCGATAGATTTTGGCCACGGACGTCACAATTATATCATTTGGAAGAAATCCCGAAATAATGTGATCGGCCCATAGAAGATCCAAATCGCCATCGTTGTCATAGTCGCCAAAAGCGACGGAACCATCTTCGGTCCCGGCCAGAGAAACGCAACCTCCACAAAACCCCGCCCCTGCCGGACCTCGTTGCGATAAAGTTTGGTTGCCCTGGTGAATCTGCCGGCGAGACCGGTCAACAGAATATCCAAATCACCGTCGTTGTCATAGTCGCCCCAAACGGCAGAACCGTCTGATACTCCCTGCAATGCCGCGCTGATGTCGATAAAACTACCGCTATCGTTGCGATAGACTTTGGAAAAATAGTTGGAATTGCTGTAGCCGGTCAACAAGATATCCAAATCGCCGTCGTTGTCGTAATCGCCCCAAGCGCCTCGGCTTCCCATCAGCGCCGCCGCGATATTCACAAAATCCCGCCCACCCGCGGCGGGATCATTGCGATAGATTTTACTGCCGTGCAGGATATCCAAATCGCCGTCATTGTCGTAGTCGCCCCAAGCGACCGCACCAAAGTTACTCCCGTCCAGAGACGGGACAATGTCGACAAAATTTCCGGCATCGTTCCGATAAATCTTTGCGGTGCGGCTAAAGCTTGCGGTTTCCCCGGCCAATAAAATATCCAAATCCCCGTCGTTGTCATAGTCTCCCCAAGCCACGGAGCCGTTGCGAACTCCCGGCAATGGCGCGCACAAATCCACAAACGTACCGCCATCATTCCGATAAACTCTCGAGGTGAGTTCACTTCCCGTGTCTCCGGCCAATAAAATATCGAGGTCGCCGTCACGGTCATAATCGCCCCAGGCTAGTGCTTCAGTAAAAAGGCCAGTCGGGCCGCCGGCAACTGCGCTAAAAGATTCGGGCCGTGGTGTGGCGCTGACTTCGTTGGAGAAAGCGCTTTCGTTCAAGGCGCTGTCAACCGCGGTGATGCGGTAGAAATACGCGGCGCCCAAAACGACACTGGAGTCCGTGTAACGTGGTTGAAAGAAAAATCCCGAAATGCTGTCGATCTTTGTCATTGCGGGCGAGCTGGTGCTGCGGTAAATGCGATAACGCAACAGATCAGGCTCGGTATTTTTCGTCCACGAAAGCCCGATCCGATTTTCTACTGCAGTGATGTGAAGATTTTTCGGCGCTGCCGGCGCGGTTTGAATTCGGAAGCTCTGCTTGTTTGCAAAAGCAGAGCCGGCAAAGGCGTTGTCGATGGCCTGCACGCTCCAGTAATAGGTTCCGTCCGGCAGATTTTTGATCGTCCAACTGTTGTTGTGGTTTGTATTGCCCAATTGCGGTACGCGCCGATAGCCGGAACTGACGCCGGACATCGGACTCATAATCTCGCTGCCGCCGGGAGTTTTGCCGAGGCGCAAGTTGTAAGTTAGCGCGTTTGGTGCCGTTTGGTTGTCGGTGGATTTGTTCCAACTGAGGGCAACGGCTCTTCCGGTTACAGCAGCAAAAAGACTCGTGGGTGCCGTAGGAGCTGTATTCGGCGTGCCGATGTTGTTCCGATAAATTTTGGCAATTCGCCCTGAGCCGCCGCCAGTCAAAAGGATATCCAAATCACCGTCATTATCGTAATCTCCCCAGGCGACTGAGCCACTCCTTGCTCCCGTTAGATTGGCGTTAATATCGACAAAGGTTCCGGCGTCATTGCGATAGACTTTGGAAATAGGGGCCGAACCGCTCACAGAGCCTGCCAGGAGAACATCTAAATCGCCGTCGTTGTCATAATCTCCCCAAGCGGCCGAACGGTCACCAACCCCCGGTAACGCTGCGCCAATATCGACAAAATTCCCGCCTTCATTCCGATAAATTTTGCTAACAAGGTTTGGATTAGGAAATGGGCTCGAAAAACCCGTCACAAGAATATCGAGATCGCCGTCGTCGTCATAATCACCCCAACGACCCCAAGCCGAAAGGACTCCGGCTAATGTCACATTGCTATCCACAAAATTGCCGCCATCGTTGCGATAAATTTGGGGCGCGGCAAGAACATCCAAATCGCCGTCATTATCGTAGTCGCCCCACGCCGTAGCGTTTCCTCCCGTCAGCGCAACGCCGAGGTCGACGAAACTGCCGCTATCGTTGCGGTAAACTTTTGGACCTAACAAAATATCCAAATCTCCGTCGTTGTCGTAGTCACCCCACGCAACTGAGCCACCGGATGTCAGGGTTGCACGAATGTCGTTAAAACGGCCACCATCATTTCGATAAACTGCAGCAAAAGGAATGATCGGATCACCAGGGTTTCCAAAAGAATATGTACCATCGACTAAAATATCCAAATCGCCGTCGTTGTCATAGTCACCCCAAGCGAGAGAACTATTTGACACTGACCTTATGGTGGAGCCGGTGTTTACAAAATTCCTCCCGCTGCCAGCGGGATCATTTCGATATAGAGCTGAAAAAGCGCCATTAAAGGTCATGCCGCCGGTTAAGAGAATATCCAAATCGCCATCATTGTCATAATCACCCCAGACGGCTGATGAGCCAAATTCAACTCCAAACAATGGCGTCGTGATGTCCGTGAAAGGTTCCAGGCAAGAATCACCGCTAATGGTCACGTCGTCAAAATAGCCGGAATCGTTATATGAGCCAAGACCGATTTGGCCTTTGCCGAAAAAGCTATCGGAGACGGAGAAAAGCTGAGCGCCGTCAAAAAAGGCGCGAATCTGATTCCCGGTTCGTTCGACACGAAGCGTGTGATAATTGCCATCTACAAACGTCGGTTGATTGTAGGTAGCCAACGTTACTTGATTGCCATCATGAATGCGGTGCAATTGCGTCAGGCCCGGCGAGGCGTTGAAATTGATATAGTAGTAGCTGTCGGAATCTTGATACGCAAAGGCGATGCACAAATCGGCCGCGCTATTGCCTTGAGTGACGTCAACGCTTTTTGCCAAACATGCAAAGACAAAATCGCCCCACGGGCCGCGGCTCGACAATGAGATTTCGCCCATGCGAATGCCATCGGGCGAGTCATAATCGCTGGTGTTGAGAAAGTAGCGCAAACTGCCGGCATCGGCGAGCACCTGCCAACGGCTCGCGGCCAACGGCGTCCATTCATCGGCAGTGCCGTCTTCAAAATCGTCGGTGACGCACGGCGCTTGGCTAAAACCGGCGCGCGGCGATGCCACGACGAGCGTGGCTAAAATCAACATGGCGACTTTAAATTTGAATTTCAGTTTCATAATCTTGACCCTTTAATTACTCTCAAAAGTTGCTAGGAAAATTAAGAACACGATGCCAGTGGCAAGACCAGCAACGCCATGGCCGATCAGTCCGGCAGAAGATCCGGTTTTCATTCCGATATAAATGCCGGTGTCATGAACTGTTTTGGTGACGTAACGAACGTTGCCATACGAATTCTCGCTACCCGGAGCACGCCGATACTCAACAAGCACATTCAGCGCAAGCCACTCTTTAAACTTTAAATCCAAGTTCCCGGTAAAACCTGGCGTAGGAAATCGCAGAGCCGTGTCCCACAAAAGTATTCCCGGAGAGACATCGACACTGGTCCCATTGGTAAACCATTTTCGTACTCTCAGCTTTATGCCGCCTCTGACCTCGCCGCGCTCTTCGAAACCAACAAAATTGCTGGCGCCCAGTGCATAGCCGGGACTCAGGTTTTTCATAAAACCCAAGTCGGAGGTGAAATAAAGTTGTTGCTCGGAACGATAAGCAGAGTGATCCGTGATCGAACCATCCGTAAATGTGAACGTTTCGAATACCGGTTTTGAAGAGACTCTGTAGTTAAAGCCGATTTCGGTGATCGGAAAGGTCCGGCAAGCCGGCAATGGTTTGGGGGTCCAACAGAATTGCGCTTGCGACGGCGCCAAAGCGCCTTCGAGCAAAGTGACAGTTGCAATAAAGCTGATGAAACGTTTCATGATTTATGCTTCCTTAGCATTTTAGCGTTTACTGTGAATTTCGTATTTATTGCCACACAACAGGTTTGCAATACGCGTCCCGTCTTTTTGAAAATTCCGCTTGTCAAGTCCGTGCCGTCGCGTGTTTGTTTGCATGAGAGTTTAAAAACGGTGCCAGGCGACAAGAAGAGGTGAAGTGTTGAAAATGCGCAGTGCCCGACCCGAAGTGGTTCTGTGAAAAGACCGAGAACCCGAAAAAGAGATGATGAAATTTGTTGACTTCCTTCAAAGTCTCTTGGAAAGAGCCGGACCCGAAAGTCTCTTCGTGGCTGAACCGCTGAAAACGATATTCCGTTCTCAGAGCCACACGCTCAATGACGAAGATCTTCACGCCGGCGCCAAGATTGAGCAGACTGATATTCAATTCACCGGAGGATCGGAAAAACAGCCGCTGAAAAAGAGGATGGCGTTCCCGGTGCCATAGCCGATGAGAACGAACGGCGTCACGTGAAATTTCGGGACGTTGAAGTTGTAAGCCAGGTTGCCGCTCAGGCTGAAGCTCGGCTCAGTTCCTTCTACTGCCGTCCAGAGAATTTCCGGCTCCAAAACCAGTCCGTCGACGATATAGAAACCTGGTCGCGCGGTTAATGCCAGAAACCCCCGCGCCTCTCCTTTAGATTCAGAATTGCCAAAAGAGCCTTCATTCATGCGGAGCACGTTACACGTTAAGTATGCAACGCGCTCCGGTAGCGCGGGCCTCCTGCCTGCTTCTTTTGCAGACTGGAAGTCGGTGCTATGCGAAATCACTTCATCAACACGAGCCGCCGCACCTGCCGCATTTCACCGGCCTGCAAGACCGAGAAATACACGCCGCTGGTGAGCCGAGACGCATCGAAGGTCACCGTGTAATTCCCGCGCTCGCGCCTTTCATTCACGAGCGTGGCGACTTCCTGGCCCGCGAGGTTGAAAATTTTCAGCGATACCTGCACGGCACTCGGCACGGAATAGGAAATTTGTGTCGTCGGATTGAACGGATTCGGATAGTTTTGCTGCAGCGCAATTTTATCCGGAATGATTGCAGCAACCTCTTCAGCATTCGTTTTCGCCAACGCGCTCGAAGCAGCGTAAACTTCCACTTCATTCAGCCGTTCGGTGCTGCCGTTATTTTGCGTCATGCGAATGCGAACGTAGCGAGCTGAAACCGCGGTAAAAGTCACATTATCGATGCCGCCGTTGCCCACGTTGTCCGCATAAACCGTCGTCCAACCGCTGCCGGTAAGCGAGACTTGCACCGTATATTTCTTCGCGTAAAAACTGGCTCGCCAGTTAATCACGACGTTGTTAATGTTATAAGTCGCGCCCAAATCCACACGCCACCAGACTACGGTTGCGCCACTGACAGTGCCGCTACGCCAATGCGTGCTCGTGTTACCGTCATTGGCGTTGCTCGGTGGGAAACTGCTGTTGCTGCTCGACGCCGTCGCCGTTTTGTTGAGCGCAAGGTTAGCGGGCGTAGCTGTATAGACCCAAGTCTCATCGTAAAAACCACCCGCACCCGCATTAAGCCCGCCAAATACCAGCACCTGGGCGCCGCCGAAGGAGGCCATCGCATGACGCAATCACGCCGAGGGTTTCGTGGCCGGACTTTTCAGCGTCCAGGTGTTGTCGCTCAGATCATAGACCCAGGTCTCATCGTCTCCCGAACCATCGTACCCGCCAAATAACAGCACCTGGTCGCCGCCGAAAGAGGCCATCGCATGAACATATCGCGCCGAGGGTTTCGTGGCCGGGCTTTTTAGCGTCCAGGTGTTGTCACTCAGGTCATAGACCCAAGTCTCATCGTCAGCACCCCCCGCATCTTCCCCGCCAAATAACAGCACCTGGTCGCCGCCGAGAGAGGCCATCACATTAGCTCGCGCCGAGGGTTTCGTGGCCGGGCCTTTCAGGGTCCAGGTGTTGTCGCTGAGGTCATAGACCCAAGTCTCATCGTCAACACTCCCATCGTTCCCGCCAAATAACAGCACCTGGTCGCCGCCCAGGGAGGCCATCGCATGACCAAATCGCGCCGAGGGTTTCGTGGCCAGGCTTTTCAGGGTCCAGGTGTTGTCGCTCAAGTCATAGACCCAGGTCTCATCGTCATCAGCACCATCGTATCCGCCAAATAACAGCACCTGGTCGCCGCCGAGGGAGGCCATCGCAGGATGCTGCCGCGCCGAGGGTTTCGTGGCCGGGCTTTTCAGGGTCCAGTCATCCTGGGCCTGCAGGGCCGGGCGAGGAGCAAGCCCAGCCCGCAGAGAATGGCATTCATGGTTTTCATCATTCACATCTCCTTGGTTAAAATTAAAAAGGTTAAAGTTTAAAAGTGCCAACTCCGCACTTATGGATTATGAGAAAGCTATTTCAGCAGCACGAACTGGCGCTGCGCCATGTGTTCGCGGCTTGAGAATCGCGGACCAATGCCTCGGCGGCTTGTTGAAATAAATCTATTAAAAGCAGGATGCTGACCAGCAGCAATTTTCTCATAACGATTTCGCACTTATTTTAAACCGCGGTGAACTGATGTTGCGACGTTGTTTCAGATTCTCGAAGAGGGCCAAAATTCTTTGTCGAAAGTGCCTTGCTCTTTTCCGCTCGTCAATACGGAAAAGCAAGTCTTGTACCAGCAAGTGTTCCGCAGGAAAATGTCGAAGTAGCGCTTACAATTTCAGAGATTTAGCCGCGTGAAATTCTATGTTTCACCCAATCGCATGTATGAAGAGTATTTACAAGCTTGTGCATCTCGCGCCCAGCCAACTAAGTGGAGTCGTCGCCACTTGAGTGGAATCGCTTGCACCGAACTTCGAGGGTTTTATCCCGTTTTGTCC
>Ga0247727_10005949_pt1 | contig 24262 bp, 16 predicted proteins | sample WisWelCaveWW1625_FD_202498 | JGI IMG/M metagenome (GOLD analysis project Ga0247727, IMG submission 202498) | Biofilm microbial communities from Wishing Well Cave, Virginia, United States - WW16-25 | ecosystem: Environmental > Aquatic > Deep subsurface > Groundwater > Cave microbial mat | place... | reverse complement strand
TGATGAAGGAAATGAAAATTTCCGGATCCGTGCGGACCGGCCTTGCCGTCCGGGGCGCCATTCCGGTTTTCATCGGCGTCGATGATCCCGGGCATTACCTGGCCAACGTGGAGGCCTACAGAGAGTCCTCAAAGCAAATGGGGCGCCGCCGAAGCGAATGGCTCCGGCAGGGAACCCACATTCAATCCGCAAAATCCCGAGTCTTCAATCCGTCCCTTCTGGCCTTTGACCAAAAAGTTCACGCTTATCGGGACGGGGCACTGCCCCTCGGCGACTACTTGAGCTCTCTCGCGGGCCAAAAAAAATCCGCCCTGGGCCCGCAAACGGATGCGTTCATCAAAGCACTGGCCCTGGAGACCGCTCTTGACTTTCAGAGAGTGGAGAAAGAACGGCGGGAGTTGGCGCAAGCCCTGGCGCAAAATCTTTCCAGTGTCCAAATGTTCCGTTTGGCGGGGGAAGGCCTGGCTTTCCGGGCGGGGGGGATTTCCCCCGGCGCTTTTTACGGTTTCCTGGAAACCTTCTGCCGGGAAAACGGTATTGACCTGAGGCGCTTCCCTGAAATGAGGGCCTACATCCGCTACGCTCTCTTGAGCGACAGGATCAACGCGGAAAGTCTTTTTCGGGAAATGGGCCGGTTGGAAAAAAAGGCCTACGATTCGCTCGCAATGGCGACGGAAGAAAAAACCCTGGTCAAGCGGTCCCAAGCGCATGCCCTTTTGGGAAAACTCATAAATTTCAGCCTGACCCCCGACGAATGGAAAGAATACAAAGGCGGGAAAACCGGCGACTTGGCGTCCTTGTCCTCCTTTGAGGCCTTCTACCGTGAGGCCGACGCCCGGGACGAAACCATGACGTCCGGGCTTCTCAAGGCCATGGCTCAAAACAAAGTCCGGGCGGCGGCGCTTGTGACCGGCGGATTCCATGCCCCCGGAATCGAAGAGCGTCTCCTTAAGGCCAATGTCGCCGTCATCAGCGTGGCGCCCAAAATCACCCGTGTGGACACGGAGAACGGCGGCGCCTATTTGTCCGTGTTCACCCAGGAGAAGACGCCCCTGGAAAAGCTGTTTGCGGGACAAACCCTCTTCCTGGCGGACGAAGCGCTGAACAGGGCCAAGAAGGCCGAATTGGCCCTCGCGGCGATTGCGGCCACCGGAGAGGAAGGGTTCCTGCGCAGCGGCGCCGATTTTTTCGGGATCTCCGTTTACAAAATCTCTTTCCGGAAAGGGCTTGTTTTTTTTCAAGCTTTATTGAACGGGTTCCCAGTGCCGGTCGAAGCCGGTTTACAACAATCGGGCCCCGCAGGGAAAACCACCATTGAATTTCTCACCGTGGGAGCGACGAACAAAATGCAAAGAGGAACCCCCTACTCCGTCCGGGAGCAGTGGGTGAAAACCTACGCTTATGGAATTGGGGGGTTTCTCGCCGCGATGATCCTCGCGCCTGTGTCGCCCGAATGGCTGGTGATGGTTTCCGGCCTGCCCTTGGCCCTGGCGGCGCGCCATTTCCTCGAGGCCAAAGCCGCCCAGGAGGAATTGAACATACTCCGGAAAGTCACTGAAGAGGGATTTTCCGAGGCGTCGTCCGGAAAAATGGAAATGATAAAAGGAGCATTTGAATCCCTCGGTTTTTCCCCCGTTTTCTCATCCCCGAATCAACTTTCGCTGACGATAGGGAATAAAAAAGTCACCGTCCGGCTCCCGACCTACCGTCAACTGGGACACCTTCTCTCCCAAAACAGATTGGCCGCGACCGGCGCGCCGGGCCGAATCGCGCTGATCGACCGGCTGGCGGAATCCCTACGCGCCCATTTCCTCGGGACGAAAGGGAAATACGCCCACATCGTGGTCGCGCCCATCAACGACCCCGTCCTTCTGCGGCGCGTGATTCTCACCGAAATTCACCGCGTCTCCCCCTGGCAATCCCTGGCGGCCGGTATTTCAAAGCGTTTGAAACCGGGGCCGCGGAACATCGGACTGGAGGGCAGAGACTTCATCGGAGTGCAGCTTGCAAAATCCGTGGTATTTTCCCTGGCGGCGGTCATCTTCGGGATCGTGGAATTGGCCGGCGCGGATTTTAACGGCGCCGTGCTCCTCGCCTTCCTGAAAGACCTGATCCCTCATAAATGGCGGGCCAACAAAGACGATTCCCGGTGGGAGGCCCTATTTTCAATCATCAAGGATCCGACCTTAGACATCGACCCGGTTGTGAACGGGAAAAAATTGAAGGACTTCGAGGATTTCATTTCCCTCCAAGGTCATATCCAGGACAATTGCGTCATCCGCGATCCGAACACAATCATCGCCATTTTCAGGGACATGGACAGGATCGCCAACGGGAAATTGCCCGAGACACTCATGAATGTCGAGGAACTGGGAATGATCTACGGAGGAATTTTTGACCAGGCCGATTTCATGAAAAAATATACGGAAGCGTCTCCTTTGGAAATCGTTATTTTCCGCGGCGGACGCGGGGGAAGCTCCCTGACCCGGCATTTGGCCTCCCTTCCCAATGTCCGCGTCAAAGCCGTCGTCCCCGGGACCGATTCCGGCCGAAGCTGGTTTGTCCCCGCCAAGGAATTTAATATGCCCGGGGTTCCGGACATCGGCAAAGCTCTTTTGGACCTGGCCCGGAACGACGGCCTTCGGGACCTTCTCGAACTCCGATTCAATCCCTTGGAAACGGATGAGGCCTTGCGCGGGGAATTCCGGGAGATCATGGCGATAGCGGAGGGGCGGAAGGTGGCGAGCGCCCCGTCCAACGAACCGGGACGGCCCCTAGCGGCGGCCGATTCGCGGGTGGTCCGCGAGTTCAGCCGTCTCTTCGCCGGACTCAATGCGGAGAGCCGTCTAGAATTTGGAAAATTTTTGCACACCTTCGACAGGGTCCTCAATACAAAGCATTTGGACGTCAACATGAAGTTCCAGAACGTCCCGCTCCGAAGCATCGCGTTTTGCGGGGCGGTGTGGCACCATGGGAATCTGGGAAAAATCGATCCCTGGCAGGCCGCCATCGAGGCTTTTCAAACGATGCTCAACGTCAGGCCGGGCAACGGAGTTTTCTTGGCCTCGGCAACGCCCCAGCATTTGATGGGAATGAGCAAGGACGGGCACATCTTCCTGGCCGAAACCGCCATCAATGAATTTCCAGCTTCATCGGAAATCACCGATTTATGGTTGGTGGACAAAATCCTTTCCCCGGACCAATTGAAAATAGACATCCTGAAACACTGCGCGGTTGACGTGGTGGAGCCGGATGTCAGCGCGATAAAGGATGAAAAACTCCATCCTGAAGTGAAAGCCACTCTTTTGCGCATCCGGGCGGATCAAGCCACGCTTGCAAATATCCAAAAAGTGGCGGTGTACCTCGCCGGTCGTTCCCGGACCGCTCTCAGGGCCGGCGCCATCAATCCGGTCACCATCCATGATGCCACCTGGAACGCCGTGGCGTCGCCGAAAACGCGGATCGTGGTCTACGGAAACGGGACTCCCGAATCCAACATTGTGAGCTCCTTGCTGGTTCCCGGCATTCCGGCCGCGCTCCGGCGAAATCCCGGCGCCGTGAAAGTCTTTTTGGCCAACCCCGACCGGGAAAACGATCCGCCGGGGACGACGGGGTTGAGCCTCCTCCGTCGGTGGTACGGGCCCTTCAGGGGAGAAATCGGCGCGGGGAAAAAAATGGAATGGACCCCGGCGGAGGTGCATCCCTACATTGACTATGCCCTGGGGCGTAAGAAGCCCGCCGGGAACTTGGACCCCGGGAAAGACATCCCCTTTGATCCGGACGAAATCAACGAGAACACGAATAACACCGTCTGCGCCATTGCTCTTGACCTGGAAGGCCGCAACGCGCGCTCGGAGGTAAGGCCGGACGACGGGGCCGCTCCCGTCCCGCAGGCTTCCTTTAATGATCCGTTCGTGACGGAAAGCCTGGTGGCGCTCTTCGCTCTTAGGGAGGCGGGCTATGAAATCTCTCCGGAGGGGAAGCTGATGCCGGTTTCCCGGATCGCGGCTTCGGCGGGGCCCACCATTGAGGACCTGGAAACCCACAAGGGGTTCATCCGAGAGCGGCTCAAGGCCGCCGGGGTGGAAGATTCCCTGCGGGAAACGCTGGTGTCGGAAATCGAGAACCTTCATTCCAAGGGCCAGCGCTGGTTCTACGCCCGCCTGATGCGGATCGCCGGAATTCCGCCCGAACAATGGTACAGATTGAAGAAAGGTGAAAAGCCCTTCTCACCCGAATGGGCGGAGATGGGCGGTTACAAAGTCCAGCTTTTGAACCAAGTGACGGAATTTCTGGCTTTCGACAAAGACGACACTCTGGACAAGAAGGACACGGACTTAAGCGACGATATGGCGAAACTCCTGGCCCGCCGCATCTCCCGCGGCCAAAAAATCGCCATCATCACCGCGAAGTCCCGGGAAGAGTTGAGGAAAATTAAAAACCGCGTCCGGAATGAAAGAGGCATTGAAATTTTCACTCCCCTTCGCCGGGCCCTTATCGAAATCCTTAGGGAAGAAAGGGGCGGAAGGTCCGAGACGGAGGCGGTCGACGCCGCGGACGATCTGTTGAGGGACCTTTTCTTCCTTTATATGGACACGGGAGCCACCTTGGCGCGGGTCAAACGCCGCGGCATTGAGCGGGAAAGGGACTTGGCCTTCGACGAAATTTACTCCCGCCTCTATCCCCCGGAACTGGATGAGGAAGTGAAAAAACTTCTTACCCCCTCTGATCCCAAACACCTTCCGGACATCCTTAAATCGGCCATCGAGGAGGGGAAAAAGGCCATCCGGGAAGCGGCTGAACGCGAGCCCGATCCGAAAAAGGCGGCCGCCTACCGCGAGGCCGCCCGGGCGGAACCGACCTTGGAGGTCTATTCCCTCACTTTGAACAACAAACTGTCCTTCAAGGTCAAGATCATCTACCGGCCCTTCGGCGAGACCGAGAGCCCCCGGCCCATTCGCCAAAAGGTCGCCGATAGGGTCAATGAAATTTTTAAGTCGAAGCACTTGCCATTGAACGCCAACGCCACGGGCACGCGGAGCATCGACCTCAACTTGCTTGTGGATCAAGAACTCATCGTCAAGCGCCGGGCGCTCGAACATCTTTTCAACCAAGGCCACAGGAAAGGCACCTTTTTCGACAACGAAGTGTACACCGGCAACGCCGTTTCTTCCCGGGCGTTGCTGGCCGACATGTCGAAATACCCGGAAGAATACAAGGGTTTGTCCCTCCGGGTCGTGTCGGTGGGGGAAAAAGTCTCCCCGGACCAAATGCGCGGAGCCCTCCAAAAAGAAAACAAAGATGGCAACGTGCCGATCATGACCGAAGATACCCTCCGCAAGATCGGCATTCGGCCTCTGGAAGGGGTCAGCTTGGTGATCATGGGGGGAAAAGACGGGCCGGCGGCCACGCGGAAATATCTCGATAAAGTCCCGACGCTGGCTTTGGGACCTTCCCCCCGCTCGTTCAAGGCCGGTTCTTGGAAGAAGGACCCGGACTACATCCGCCATCACGCCTGGAAGGAGACCTGGATCGCGGCGGCCTTCGCCCTCCTCCCGCTCGCGGCGGCGATCCTGTGGCCCTTCGTCCTGGGCGAACCGGCCCCGTCGGCGCTCCTGCAGGCGATTCCCTATATGGCCTTAGCGCCGCCAGCGGTTTTCTATCTCGGGCATTACCCCGAAAACCGGGAAGCCCTGTCGTCCCCCGCCGTCAAACTGTTGACCCTCGAAAGCTTCCTCGCCGTCGCGCCGCTGTTTCTCGTTTCGCTACTCCCACCCTGGATCGTTTTGACCCTGTCCCTCATCTTGACCGCGCTGTCCTCCAGACATCATCGGGCCATCAACCTGCGCGCCGGAACGAATCAATCCGCCGCGGAGCCGCCGGCGGATAATTTCGCCCCTCGATTGCGCACCATGGATGAACTCCCCCCGGCGATATCGGCGTTTTTAAAAATCAATCTGGACATCGGGGAAGAAGGGGGCGAAGAGAAAATCCAGCACACAGTCTCCACGGTGAGGGACGCGCTCGCCAAATTCCAAGTGGTGTTCCTGAGCACCCATTTCAAACGTCCGAAAAGAGAGGATCTGGCCGATCCTGAGGCCAAAGCCGAGTTCAGCGTGGACAAAGTCCTGAAAGCGGCGGAGCCCATTTGGAAGGAAGCGGGCATTGACGCGGAAATCGTCAAGCTGCCGGAAAACTTGGACCAAATACCCGAGGCCATCGCCCGGGCCCGCGACGCCAACCCCGGAGGGCGGTTCTTGTTCGTTTTGGAAAACAGCCGGTTCTACCCTGCGGAGAGCAGCCACTATTCCGGGGTCCAGCCCACGGAAGAGGCTCAAGATGCCTTCATTGATGAGTTGCTGATTAAGCTCGGAAATCCCTCCGTCTACATCAACGAGGCCATCGAAAGCCACGCCACCGACGCGACGGTCCGGATGGCCCAACACTTCAAACCCGAGGCGCGAGCCGCCGGAGGGCTCTTTGCCGGCGAGGTGAACAAAGTCCTTGCGTTCGAGGCCAGATCCCGGGGCCCCGGCATGATCCTTTGGGGCGGCACCAAACCGGACAAGATTTACAAGCACCTCCTCAGCTATTTGAAAAGCAAGAAGGTCAAGCCGGGGGACCTGATAGTCATCGCGGGAGCGTTGGCTTATCCCTTCCTCGAAGCCCAAGGGATTCCGGTCGGCCTCTCCCGCATGCCGAAGGGAGCGGAATTGATCAAGGTCAAAGGAGCGCTCCCGATTATCTTTCAGGCGGCAGAACGCGCCCGCGCCCGACTGTTGTTGCCCTTGGATCACGTCCTTGTTCGCCGTGACAAATCGGTTGTTGACGGATCGCCGGCGATTATCGGAAACGACCAGGCCGCCATTGATATTGGAGAAGAATCGAGGGCGGCGATCGAGAGAGAAATCGACGCCATCATGGATCGGCACCGTTTGACCGGTGAGGGATGGATCATCGCCAACGGCGGCACGGGTGTTTTTGAGGAGAATAATGGCCGGCAGGGGACCCGGCGCTTCCTGGAAAAACTTGAGAAAGCCGCCCGGGCCGGGGTTCCCGTTCTTCTGGTGGGCGGCGACATGTTCAAAGCGGTTCAAGCGGTCCGGGAGAAGGATTGGGGCGGCCGCGAATTGGAGCCCGTCATCGAAACCACCACTGCGGGAGGCACGATCCTGGCGTCCCTGGGGAAAGGAATTGGAAATCATCCGCCCGTCCAGGCCCTTCTTAAGCCAGCCGCCCCGCCCGTCAATTCACTGGCATATCTCATCACCCGGGACTGGCGGTGGGGGGGCTTGGGGCTGGTGGCGGAAGCATTTCTCCTGACGGCGGGCGGGGCTTTGCCGTGGCCGGCGACCGTCGCCCTGTTCATGGCGCCCCTCTTTTTGGCCCACGCGGCGGTGGCGACCCCGAGAAACCCCGAAGAACCCCTTTGGCGATACATCCTCCGTCTGGCTTTGACCCCCCGGTTCGCCCTCCACATGATCATGGCTTCCCCCTATGCCCTCATCGGCACGCCCGCCTGGGGGGACCCCGCGACAATGATCGCCGTGGGATGGCACCTGATTTACGACGCCGCCTTGATGGCCTGGGACCAGCGGCTGTTGGCGCGGCGGGACATGAGGGCCTTCGGCGCGGACGTTCCGGAGCCGTCCTCCAACCCTGTGATGGACTTCCTCATTCCCCCGGCGGAGGATTTGAACATCCAATCCATCGACGGCCGCCTGGCGCTGATGAATGACGTGGCCGGTCGCTTTAAGGCCGGAGGCCCCTATGTCGCCGAATGGACCCGCCACGTGAACACACTGGCCCGGGTCCACGTGGTGGGTTCGTTGGAGGAGGCCAATCAAATTCAAAGGACACTCGAGATCTTGGATGGGGCATCTCCAGGCAGCGTCCAGACCATCCTCATCCCCGGCAGGAACGAAGTTCAATTGATCGAGCGATTGAAGGCCATGGCCTCATCCGCGCGCGGGGTGTCCCTGGCGGGGTTTGATTTCGATGACGCCGGCGTCACGCTCAGCCACCGGTGGTTCCTGGAATGGATCAATGGGAAAGGGTCCGTGGCGTGGCTGACCACGAAGGGGGAAAACACGCTCACGGTCCGGACGGACGCTCCCAATCTGGATAGTTTCCCGGCCCTCAAGGCCCTGATGGAACTGCTCCTGACGGCCCCGCCCATCACCTCCGTCAACCTGAACGCCATCCGCGACATCGCCCTGGCCTTCCTCCGGGCGGCGTAATCAGCAGTTTGCTTCCCGTTTACCTTTCACTATTTCCACGTGTCAGTTTAGCCTTCCGAGGTGTCCGTCGGGAACCGTTCGCCTTGTGTGTCTCTTTAGCCGATCGGCGGGAAGAGGGAGGGATTGTGAGCGCCGTGCCCGCGCGCGAGGCAGGCGGCGGCGATGGCCGGGATGACGGGACGGCTTTGAAGGAAAAGCGTCTGGATGATGGAGGTCAAAACGCCGTGGGCGTCTGCGCCGGCATCGGTTCTGTTCTGAAACGATCGGTTGCATAGGATAACGTGGGGTCGAATGGCGCGCTCCGCGCGGCGGCTGGCAGGCGGCCGCAGATTGGGCCATCCGCGCCGCGGCCACCCGGGCCTTGCCGCTGGGCCTCTTCGGCGCGAGCACCGGCGCCGTAGCGGGGCGCTCAACGTGGCGGCGGAACGTCCGCGCGATGTGCGCGCCGTGGTCTGCCGGGGAGGGCGGGTGGATTTGGCGGACCGTTCCCTTCGGAAAATCCCCGCGCCGACGCTCTTGATCGTTGGTGAGCGGGACGAACCCGTCCTGGGGTGGAACCGTCAGGTGTTGGCGCGCCTCGGAGGGGAATCGGAACTGCGCGTTATCCCCGGCGCCACCCACCTCTTTCCCGAGCCCGGCGCCCTGGACGCCGCCGCGCACCTCGCGGCGGAATGGTTCACCCGCCACCTTCCCCGGCCCGCAGTTCGGGGTGCAGGCGATCGCTCCGGCCCCGCCTGCGCACAAAATCCTCCGTTCGCAACGCCCCGCCTTGAAATCCTCTCGTTGAAATCCTCTCGTTTCCCCGCGCTTCCGAAAAGTGATGTAATATTCTTCGGACGCCGATGTGGCTCCCCCGCGGTTTTTTTGCCGGTGTAGCTCAATTGGTAGAGCAACCCCTTTGTAAGGGGTAGGTTGTAGGTTCGATTCCTATCACCGGCTGATTTTATGATGACTTCCTGTTCCGCTGTGAAACACGGCAGGGCCTTCGCGGCTGGCCTCCTTCTGTGGGGTTGCGCGACCGGGCCGGGGATCTCCGCGCCCCGGCTGGAGGAAGACCCGGCCAAGCTTCGGGCCGACCGGATCGTCCGGGCCGAGGCGGCGGTCACGCCCGTCCTCGTCAAACTTTTGGATGAGGAAAAACTCAAAACCCTCCGCGTGGAGGATTTCCGGGAAACCTCCCTGAAAGACGTCGTCGCGCTGACGACGCCCGAGGGGTACCGTCTCAAATACCGGTTTTTGGAAATCGGGGTGCCCGTGGCCCAGGCCCTCTCCCTGTCGAAGGACCCTCAACTCCAGGCGCGGGTGCTGGAGGCGGCCCGTTGGGTGGGGGGACGGCGCGCCCGCTCGGAAGGCCTGCTCCTCCTGGCCTCCCGGAAGAACCCGGAGCACTTCAAATATTTCCGTGAGGCGCTCCTGGACAAAGACGTGGCCCTCCAATTCGCCGCCTTGGAAGCCCTGGCGGCCTGGGACCTTCCGGACGCATTGCCGGCGCTGTTGGACGCCGCCAACCGGGGGTGGTCGCCCTTGACGCGGGTGTTCGCCGCCCAGGCGGCCTACCGCCGGGGCGCTCCCGAAGGGCGCCGGAAGCTGCTGGATTTTCTTTCCAGCGCGGATTGGTTCACCCGCGCGCTGGCCGCCCGTTATTTGGGCGACTTGGGCCAGGGGACCGACGCGGACCTCGTGATTTCCCGGATCGGGCAAGAGCGGGGGAACAACTTCGCCCTGGCGGAGTTCTGCATCGCGGGGTTGAAACTTCTGGCCAAGCGTTCGCCGGCCGCTCCCCGGCCGAAGCCGCCGCCTTTCCGCCCGCCTGCCCCCCGTCCCCCGGCGGTCAATGATTTGTTTGAATTGGAGCCGCTGGTGGTGACGGCGCCGCGCGTGAAAATTTCGGGGCAACACCTGGTGGATGTCCGGATTGACAACGAACTCGTAGACATTTTGGAACAGATCGCCACCACGCCGCCCCCGGAAGTGGTCGTCCTGGACCCGGCGCTGGCGGAGGTGAACCAATTGGTGACACCCCAGGGTTTCGGATTGAAGATTCGCTATTCGGACATCGGGTTTTTGATCACCGAAGGGCTCGCTGGCACGACAAACCTGACGCTGGTGGGCCGGCTGGAGACCATCGCCCGCCAAAGCCCCAACACGCGGGCGCGCGCTTCGGCCCTCGTGGCCCTGGGGCACGACCCCACCCGGTTCGATTTGCAGATTTTCGCCGACGCCCTGCGGGACCCCAGCGTGATCGTTCGGTTCGGCGCCGTGGAGGCCCTGGCTTCCCAAACAAACCCCATGGCCCGGCCGGCGCTGGCGGGCGCGGCCACCACCGACGCTTCGGCGGTGGTGCGCCTCTTCGCGGCGCAGGCCCTTTCCCGGGCGGGAGACGGCCAGGGGACGGAACTCCTTCGCCGCAATCTGAGGGATTCGGATTGGGTGGTCCGATCGATCGCCACCTATTGTTTGGGCCAATTGGGGGACGTGTCCGATTTTGAGGCCGTGTTGATCGGCCTCAACCGCGAATCCGAGGACCGCGTGACGGCGGAAAACGCCCTGGCCGTTCTGCGCCTCTCGCAATTATGATCTCGGGCGTTCTGCGTCTTCTGGTGGGTTCCGGCGGGACCTGGGTGATCTTCGGGCTTTTCGCCGCGTCGGTGCTGACCTTGGGGATCCTCATCGAGCGGGGGCGGTTTCTATACCGGGAGCGCCAATCCCTGGACGCCTTTAAAAAGAAAGCGGGGCCGCTCCTGGACCGCGGCGAATGGGCCAAGGTGATGGACGCCGCCGGCGCCGCCGCAGGCGTGGCCGCAAAAATTCTGCGCTCCGGACTGGCGCGGGAAGGCGCCTCGCCGGAGGCCGTGGAGGAACGCATGGCCGCCGCGCGGATCGAGGGGAAATACGTCCTTGAGCGCAGGCTCTGGGTTCTGGGCACCCTCGGCAACAACGCGCCCTTCATTGGGCTCTTCGGCACGGTGCTGGGCGTCATCAAGGCCTTCGGGGACCTGGCCTCCGCGGCCTCCGCGGGCCCGGAAGTGGTGATGGCCGGTTTGTCGGAGGCCCTCGTCGCCACCGCGGTGGGCCTCCTGGTCGCCATCCCCGCGGTCATCGGTTTCAACTATTTCATGAAGCGGGCGGGGGAATATCTCGCCGAAACGGACGCCCTGGTCCGGCGCCTTCTGGCGGCGTTGAAGGAGGCTTAAAAGACCTTGGCCTCACTGAACGAGGACGCACGCGAGGGATTGATCACCGGGATCAACGTCACGCCCCTGGTGGATGTGGTGCTGGTGCTCCTCATCATTTTCATGGCCACGGCGCCGCTCATCACCCGCCGGGCCCTGGCCGTCAGCGTCCCCAAGGCGGCGACGGGGGAACGGGCCACCCAGTCCCTGCGCGTCACCCAAACCGGCGACCGCCAAGTCCTCCTTGAAAAAGCCCCCCACACCCTGGCCACTCTGGCGCGGGAATTGAAACTCCGGCTCCGTTTGGAGCCCGACCTGGCCGTCTCCGTGGCGGCGGAGGAGGGCCTGCCCTACGGCGCCGTGGTGGAATTGCTGGACACAATCCGCGCCGCCGGCGTCAAACGGGTGGCGCTGGAAGTCCGGCCCGCGGCCAAGAAGTAACCCCGGAGGGCGCGATGGTCCTCAAAAAAATGTCCGCCTTCGAGGCGGGCCTCTTGATTTCCCTCGCGTTCCACCTGGGGGTGTTCTGGGTGTTGTCCCGCCACGGGGGGGGGGATTTCAACCCTTTCTGGGCGGCCCCGGAAACCATCGAGATTGATCTTACACGCCCCTTTCGCCTCACCGCCGACCCCCGCCTAGCCCGCCAGTCGCCCAACCCCGGAACGGGGGCGCCCTTGGTGGCCGTTCCCAAACCCGGGGAAACGAAGCCCGGCGGCGGCCTGGCGGCCAAGGGGACGGAATGGACCCTCCCTGGGGCCAAAACAACGCGCATCGACCTGCCGCTTGTCGATGGCAGCGCCGTTTCGAAATCCACCGTCTCGACCGGCGCCGGCGGCGCCGAAGGGGAGAGCGGCGGCTTGGGCGGCCTCGGCACGGGGGGAGAGGGGGAAGTGGACTGGGTTTATCTCACGGAGATGCCGCGCCTCTTGAACCGGGAGGAGATCGCCAAAAACATACGCCGCTTTTATCCCGAGGCGGAGCGGCGCGCGGGCCGGGAAGGCCTCGTGGTGGCCCGGCTCCATTTGACACGGGAAGGCCGGGTGAGCGGTCTGGAGATCGAGCGCTCGGCCGGCGACGCCTTTGACGCCGCGGCCCGGAACGTCCTGTCGCTCGCGCGGTTCTCCCCGGCCCGCGCCGGAGACAGGGTGGTGGCCGTCAAAATCCGCCAAACTGTCGATTTCCGCCTGCGCGATTGAATCCGGGGCGCTCATTCAAGCGGCCATTTTTCAAAGCGGTCCTTTTCAAAACCCATATTTTGTTGTATAAATATGGCGGACGTAATTAAATCATGTTTAATAGACTGATATCCTTCCATAAGACCCGAAGTTTCTTCCTTTTTGGCCCCCGAGGAACGGGGAAAACCCATTTGCTCAAGGCGTTTTTCAGAAACCTGCCCCACCTTTACGTTGACCTGCTGGACCCGGACATCCAACAGACCCTCATCCTTCGGCCGAAGGCCCTGGAGGAACAGATCGAGGCCTTGGACCCCAAGGTCAAGTGGGTTGTCATCGATGAAGTTCAAAAGGTTCCTTCTCTTTTGGATGTCGTCCACCGGCAAATTGAATCGCGGGCCGTCCATTTTGCCCTCACCGGATCCAGCGCGCGGAAACTGAAGGCATCGGGCGCGAATTTATTGGCTGGGCGGGCTTTGATGAATTTCCTTTTTCCCCTGACGTCGCGGGAGCTGGGGGGGGCCTTTTCCTTGTCTTCCTGCCTCCAATGGGGGAGCCTCCCGGAGATATTTTCACTGACCATGAAGGAGGAGAAACGTGATTACCTCCGGACCTACACCCACGCCTACCTCCAAGAGGAAATCACCCAGGAACAGGCGGTCCGAAAGTTGGACCCCTTCCGGCGTTTTCTAGCGACGGCCGCCCAAATGAGCGGCCAAATCATCAACTTTTCGAAAGTGGCCAGGGACGCGGGGACCTCGGTCCCCACGGTCCAATCCTATTTCCAAATATTGGAGGACACCCGGATCGGGTTTCTGCTGGAACCCTTTCATGAATCCATCCGAAAGCGGCAGCGGGAAAACCCCAAATTCTATTTCTTCGACACCGGGGTGCAGCGGGCACTGGAAAACACGCTCACCGTTGACCTTCTCCCGCAAACGTTCGCCTACGGGGTCGCCTTCGAGCATTTCATCGTCAACGAAATCGTGCGTTTGGCCGCCTATGCCCGGAACGATTATCGATTTTCCTACCTGTGCACCAAAGACGGGGTGGAAATTGACTTGGTGATCGAACGGCCTGGCCGGAAGAAAGCGCTCGTGGAGATAAAGTCAACGGAATTTCTAAGGCCGGAGGACATTCGATCCTTTCGAAAACTGGGGGCCGATGTCCCAAAATCCGACCTGTTCTGCCTGTCCCGGGACCCCCGTCCCAAAAAGATGGGGGGCGTTCTTTGCCTCCCCTGGCAAAAGGGCTTGATGGAATTGGGCCTAGTTTAAAGAAAGCCGGGGGGATGTCAAGGATATTTCTTGATAGTGATTTGGGTTCTTGTCTTGGCATGGGATGGAGAGGGATTTTCGCTGCGAGAGGCCCCTTGTTTTCCGTCGGCGTGTGGTATAATTCTACCAATGTCGTCCGCCTTCGGCGTCGCCTGCCCTTCCTGCCACGCCTTCCTTGCCATCAGTTCCGAGGCGAAGAGCGTGCTGACCTATAAACTTTCCAAGGCCCCCAAGCCCGTCACCGATTTGACCGAGGCGGCCCGGGCCCTGCAAAAGGACGCGGAGCGGCGGGAGGGACTTTTCAAGAAGTCCGTCGAGTCCGAAAAGACCAAGGCCGACAAGCTGAAGAAATCTTTCGACGATCTTTTGAACCGCGCCAAGGACGAGCCGCTGGAACGCCCGACGCGGGACATGGATTTGGATTAGCGTGTCCCGGATTATCGCCGTCGCCAACCAAAAGGGCGGGGTGGGAAAAACCACCACCGCCGTCAACCTGGCCGCGTCTTTGGCCCATCTCGGCCAGGAGACCCTCGTCATCGACATGGACCCCCAGGCCAACCTCACCTCGGGGCTCGGGATTGCCCGCGACGCGCTGGAAAAGCACATCTCCCACGTGCTCCTGGAAGGGGCGGAGTTGGAGGAGGTCTTGCGGGAGAGCGGCGTGGAATGGCTCGACGTGGCGCCCTCCCACATGGACCTCTACGGGGCGGAAGTGGAGCTGGTGAACGCCGACAACCGGGAACGCCGCCTGGCCGACGCGCTCAACAAATTCCACCGGGCCTACGCCCACGTGATCATCGACTGCCCCCCGGCGCTGAACCTCCTGACCTTGAACGCCCTCGCCGCGGCGGACGCGGTGCTCATCCCCATGCCCTGCGAATACTACGCGCTGGAAGGGCTGTCCATGCTCGTGCGCACCATTGAGAAGATCCAGGGCGGCCTGAACCCCCGGCTCGAGATGGACGGCGTTCTCATCACCATGTTCGACGGCCGGGCGAACCTGTCCCAACAGGTCCTGGGCGAAATCCGTAAATTTTTCGGGAACAAGGTTTATCAGACGGTGATCCCCCGCAACGTCCGCCTGGCCGAGGCCCCCAGCCACGGACAGCCGGCGATCGTCTACGACCGACAATCCTCGGGCGCGTCCGCCTATGTGTCGTTCGCCCGGGAATTCCTGGCGCGACAGGGCGTCCCTGTCCCGGCGATGGTCGCGGCGGGGGAGCCCGTGTCCGCGGGTTAGGACTTTAGGAGGGAAAATGGCACATAAAGCGTTGGGCCGGGGTTTGGAAGCCCTGTTGAAGCCGGTGATGGGGGGCGGGTCCCAGGACCGTTCGGGGGCCAACAAAATCGCCCTGGACAAAATCCGTCCGAACCGCCATCAGCCGCGGACCCGCTTCGCGCCGGATTCCCTTCAGGAACTGGCGGACTCCATCAAGATCCACGGCCTCGCCCAGCCCCTGCTGGTGTCGCCGTCGGCCGTCCCGGGGGAATTCGAATTGGTCGCCGGGGAGCGCCGCCTGCGCGCGGCCCGGCTGGCGGGCCTGGTGGAAGTCCCCTGCGTGGTGCGCTCCGTGACCGACCGGGAGCGGCAGGAGCTGTCGCTCATCGAAAACATTCAGCGGGAGGACCTGAACGCCGTCGAAGAGGCGGAATCCATGCGGAAGCTGATGGACGAGGCCGGCCACACCCAGGAGGAGATGGCCAAGCGTCTGGGCAAAAGCCGCTCGTCCGTGGCGAACAAGTTGCGGTTGTTGGAACTGTCTCAAATGATCCGGAACGCCCTCATGGAGGGCCTGCTGACGGAGGGCCACGCCCGGGCCCTCCTGGGCCTGGAGGGGAAGCAAGACCAGGAGGAGCTGGCCAAGCGGGTGGTCCAGGAAAAGCTCAACGTCCGCGAGGTGGAGCGGATCGTGAACACTTGGACGGGCGCGGCCCGGCCCGGCGCGCCGCGCGGGGCGAAACGCAAGAACCCCGACGAACGGCATTTGGAGGAGGAGCTTCAGCGGCACCTGGGCCGTCGGGTGGTCATCGATTCCCGCGGCAAGGACAAAGGGTGGATCCGTTTGGAGTTTTATTCCGTCAGCGACCTGGAGGTCCTCAGCCAACAGCTTCGGGGCCGCGGCCATCATAAGTGAAAAGCGTCTTTTTCGGGGCGGCGGGGTTCTTATTTTTAACGGCCTGCGCCGTCCCCGCTCCTAAGACGACGCATCGCCCCGCGCCGTCGGTGCGGACGGCCGTCCCTCCTTCCCCGCCGCCCCGTCCTCCGGTTCCCGCGCTCGTTCGCGCGGGACCCCCGCGCGCCGAGACGCCGCCGGAAGTTGTTCTTCCTCCGCCCGAGCCCCCGCCCGCGGGCTTGGCCCTGCTGTCGCCTTTGCCCAATTTGAACGATTTCACCCTGCTGGCCAACGGGGGGTGGAACGCCAACTGGTACGTTGGCCACAACACCTGCTGGGTGCACCGCCTGCCGCCGGCCCCGCGGGGGGATTACCGGCGGGCCTTTGTCGGGGCCAAGCTGGGCGCCATGAAAACCGAACCCATTCCCAGCCGCCCCACCTGGGAGCGCCGCCCGATTTCCGGGGAAGTGTCGGTGGGCGTGTCGCCCGAGCCCCTGTGGCCCCAAAGCCGGCGGTATTTATTGACCGCCGCCGAAGACATTCCGTTGGAAGGCGATCCCGACAACGCCCTGGACGGCGTCGGCGAAGCGCGGTGGTTTTGGGTCGAAATCCCCCTCAAAGCCGTGTCCTTTGATTCCCCCAATTACGTCGCCCTCTACTCTCCCGACGACGCCCTTCGCGACGCGCGCCACGCCCCGATTTTGGCGGCCGGTCCCTCGAACGGCGTGGTGGACACCTGGCTCAACAACGGCGTTCGCGGCGCCCCGCCCCTGACCGCCGCGGAGGCCCTGAAAACCCCGGTGGTCTCCTACGAGCCGGCGGTCGCGATCAAACTGATTCCCGCGCAGGAGGACCGGCCGCAGGTGTCCTGGCGGAACCCCCCGGCCGCCGGTGCCGAGGTCAACCCGCGGCTCATCGTTGAAGCCGAAGTGGTCGGCGCCGACGTCCAATATGCCTGGGTGGAATTTTCGACCGACACGCGCCGTTGGCTCCCCCTGGGGCGGCCCCAGTGGGGCGCCCCCTACACCTTCACCCTGTCGCGGGAGGCGCTCCCCCGGGGGAACGTGCAGGTCCGGGCGGCCGCGAAGGATTTCTGGGAAAGCATCGGGACCACCGCCCCTCTTTCGCTCAAAGTTCCACGGAAGTGATCCGGAGGTTGATTATGAAGCGTCTCGTTCCCATCCTGCTCGTTCTCTCCGCCTGCGCCCCGAAGTCCCCGGAGCCCGCGGCCCCGCCACCGAACGCGGAGACGGCCGTCACATCCGACAATCCGGGACGGCCCCTAGCGGCGGCCGCCCCTCCCCGCGTGGACAACGTCGCCATACGCTACACCGACAGTCTCCGGTACGACGTGGAGAAGGCCAAATCGGCCCAGCAGAAGGCGAACCAAGCCATCGCGAACGAGCAGAACACCGCCCAGCAGCTCAGCGATCAGATCCCGTAAGCTTCCCCTTGCGCGTCCTGCATGTCACGGAAAGCCGCGGTTGGTCCGGCGGCGCCGTCCAGTTGTGGAGTTTGTGCCGTGGCCTCGCGGCGGCGGGCCACGAGGCGGCGCTTTTCTGCCCGCCGGACGCGGAGCTCGTCAAGCGCGCCGCCGGCGGTCCGGTCCGGATCGAGACCTGTCCGCTGCGCGAAGACTACGATCTTCGCGCTGCCGGGCGGCTCGCCCGGCTGGCGCGGGACTTTCGGCCCGACATCGTCCACGCCCACCATCCCCGCGCCCACGCCATCGCGCTCCTGGCCACGTTCCTCACACCCCTCCCCCGTTTGGTGGTGTCCCGGCGGGTGTCGTTCCGCCTGAAAAAATGGAATCTCTTCAGCCAGTTGAAATACCGCTCCTCCCGGATCGCGTGCTACGTGGCCGTTTCCGAGGACATACGCCGGGTGCTGGCGGCCGGCGGCGTGCCCAACGCCAAAATCGTCGTCATCCATTCGGGCGTGGACGTGGAAAAATACGCCCCCCGGCCCCCGGCGGAGCCCGTCCGGCGGGATCTGGGCTTGCCCGCCGACCGGCCCATCGTGGGAAACCTCACGCACTATTCCTGGTGGAAGGGGCAGACCTATTTCCTGGAAGCCGCGCGGAAGGTCCTGGACGCCGGGGTGAAGGCCCATTTCCTCCTCGTGGGCAAGGACACCGATGGAGAGGACGTCCGGCGGCGCGTTCGCGACCTCCGGATTGAATCCCACGTGACTTTGGCCGGTTTCCGCGCGGATATTCCCGAGGTACTCTCTCTTCTCTCGTTGAGCGTCGTGTCGTCCCTGGCGGGGGAGGGTTTTTCCGGAGTGTTGCGGGAATCCATGTGCCTGGGGGTGCCCGTGGCCGCGACGGACGTGGGGGGGAACGGCGAACTCGTCCGAAATGAAAAAACGGGCCTGCTGGTCCCGCCCGCCGACGCCGAGGCCCTGGCCCAAGCCATCCGCCGCCTGCTGTCCGACCGCGACCTGTCCCGGAACGTCGCCCGCGAAGCCCAGGAAAACGTGCGGGGGAACTATTCGCTGGAGAGCATGGTGTCCAAAACCATCGGACTCTATGAAAGGCTGGTTCAAGCGTGAGCGGATTTTGGCGGGCCGCCCCATTCCACAAACGGGGACGGCCCCTGGTGTCGGCCGCCGCCGCGCTGGCCTTCGCGGCGGCGTCGGCCATCGCCGGCGAGTTTTCGCTGCAAGGGGTCCCCCAGGCGCGGATGGAATACGAAGGCACCGGCTTTCGCCAGACGCCGAACGGCTGGGAACTTAAGGTCAAACCCTGGACGCCGGCCGCGGGGTTTCGTTGGAGGGCGTCCGTGACCCCAAAACTCGCCTGGCAGGCTCAATATTGGGTCAACAGGTCGGCGTATTTCATGGAAGACGGTAACACCCAGGCTGGCCCCCTGCGCCAAACCGGTCAGACCCGCCAGTCCCTGGAGGCCCTGTGGGTGGATCTCCGAAGGCCCCTGGGCGGTTCCTCCGTTGAGGCCGTGGCCGGCGTTCACGGCGTCCACCAAAGCTTCCGACGGAAAAGCATCGTGTTCAACACCCTCCCCGAGGCGGAAACGGCGCTGGACACCCAAACCGGCGCAGGTCTCCATCTGGGTTTTCACGCCCGGCGGGGACCTCGCGAGGGCCGCCCCGGTTACTGGGAAGGCGAAGTCCTGCTGGGGCACCTGGTTTGGACTCGAAACAACAACCCGACCGAGGGAGGTTCCATTCACCGTGGGGGCTACACCTACGCCGTTCGGCTCGAGGCGGGGCGGGTCTTCGGCCGCGCGCGTTTGGGCCTGGGATACACCCGCCAGCTCTATGAAATCCTTGTCCCGGGCGGCCGCGCCCTTCCCACCGGTGCGGCGGCCTCTCTTCCCATCAACAAAACCGACTTCTTCGGGCCCTATTTGTCCCTCGGTTGGACCTACTGATGTTTCGACGCGCGATGGTCGTTCTCGGGCTCATCCTGTTGACCGGGCCGTGGGGTGTCGCCTCCTCCCTCGAAACCGGGCGGCCGACATTGTCGGTCACTTTTTTGCCGACGGCGGTGCTCCGCTACCGGGGGGAGGGAAAGATCCTTCCCCAGGGCTACGTCAACCGGACCGAAAACCAGCGGGCCCCGCTCTACCGCCTGGAGTGGCGACAAAATCCGGGCCCCGGAGGATCCTGGGGAATTTCCCTCTGGCACACGGGCGTGTTTGGCGGTGGACTTTTCAAACCGGAACGCGTGCCGGACGCGGCGCCCGGCTCGACCTACCAGACGAACTTATTGAACGTTGGGTTCACGAATCTCTTCGTCACCTTTCACAGGCCCTTGGAGGGCTGGCCCCTGGAGGCCGAGATCAGCTTGTCCGTGGCCCGGGAAATATTCAAACGGAAATCCTTCGTGGTGCAGGGGGTGCCGGCGCCCATGGGGTTTGACGATGTCAACGAAATTTCGGCGGAGGGAATTGGGTTCGGCCTGTCGGGCCGGCACGGCGGGCGGCTGTACCTCCGATGGCGCGCGGCCGCGAATTATTACGTCCAGATTTTTGACGCCAAGACGGACGCTTCGGCGGGCCAGATTTTTCAGTCGGAAGGAGGCGTGGGGTGGCGCGTCGGACGCTTCACTCTCGAAGCCGGAGGCCTGTATCAGTTTTGGTTCATCCTCAGCCAGGGCAACCGCCGCCTGGAGGTGCCCGGAACCGCCGGAGCCGTCATCTCCTACAACCGCCAGCAAACCACCCTCGGCGGCGCCCACCTAAAAATAAACGCCCGCTACTGATCCCTCCTACGGCCCCGCGGTGACGCGGACCGTGACGGTTTGGGGGACGACGGTGTCCGAGGCGGTCGGCATGTCCATTCGAATCCAGAGACTGCGGGTTTGGCCCGCGCCGACCGCAACGCCGGTTTGGCTGCCGTCAATGGAATAAACAGCGGCGCCGGCGGTCTGGTTGACGGTGGTGACGATGTCCTCGGCGCCGAAGGCGCCCAAGGCCGGGCGGGTGGCGTGAAACGCCCCGGAGACCACCACCACGTTCGGGGTCGCGGGCAGGGCCGTGCCGATGGACCAGGGGGTGCCCGGCGTCGCCGTGGACGCGGACAGGGAGAACGATTCGGCGGCGTTGCCGTCGTTGGTGACGGCCACGGCCACGGCGCTGTTCGTGCTCGTGTTCACGGGGATGGAGCCGAAATCATAGGGAGTGCCCGTCAACGTCACGGACCGCGTGAACGGGGGCACGACGACGCTGGCCATGTTGGAAATGTTCGAAAATTGGCCCACGTCGTCCTGGCTCCAGAGAACGAAATGGTAGGTGTCGTTTGAAGGCGCTGCGATGATGTAGGTTTGCGCCGTCCCCGGAAGGGTGTTGGTCGGCGCCGTGACGGTGTAGGCGCCCGGCGGCGTGGTGGAGGCGCTCCAGACCGTGGCGGCGTTCGAGGAATATTGAATTCGGAAGTTGCCGGCCAGGGGGGCCCGCGTTTGGTCGTCGCCGGCGGCGTTCCACGTCAGCGTGACTTCCCCCGGAAGGGACCCCGCCCCCGCCAAGGTCGACGTCGCCGGCGCCACGCCCGTCCAGAGGGAGGCGCTGGGGCTCAGGCCGCTTTCCCGAAGGCCGGCGTCGAGGGTGCGGACGCGGTGATAATAGGTGGTGTCCGTCAATAAGCCGGGGTGAGCCGCGTTGGCGGCCCAGGGGGAGGTGGACCGTAAAAGGACCCCGTGGCGCGTATTGCCGTCAAAAATGAGGGGCGGCCGGTGGTAATTCCCGCGCAAGGGGCTCGCCGCACGGAGAGGAAGGGTGGTGAGCGGGGCGAAACCCGGGGCCGTCGACACTTCTATATCGTAAGTCAATAAACCGAGAGGCGTGAATCCCACGCCCGCGTCGGCGGCTGGGTCCCACTTGAAAGTGGCGGTGGAAACGTCGGTGGCGCTGAAGGTGAAGGTGGAAACCAAGAAGGCCGGCGCGCCGGGAGGAGTATTCACCGTGGCCGTATTGTTTCGGTACAAGCGCATTTGCCGGACCCCCGCGTTGTCGATGCCAGTGACGGCGAGGTCGATTTTGCCGTCGCCGTCGTAATCCCCCCAGGCGAGGCCGCCGTCCTGGAGGCCGAAGTTGACGGCGTCAATCTGGTTTTCGGCGAACGCTCCCGCGCCGTTGTTGAGATAAGCGTACAACCGCCGGGTGCTGGCGGCCGCAGAGGGCCGGTTGCCAACCACGGCGACATCGATGTCCCCGTCATTTTCGGAGTCCCCCACCGCCAAGGACCCGTTTACGTACCCTTCGTTGGCCACGGGAGTCATGGCGGCGGCCGCGAAGGCGAAGTCGCCGAGGTTCAGGTAACGCCGCAAAAACGCCGTGCCCGCTGGCGGGCCCCCCCCGGGTTGGCGGCCCAGGACCACGATGTCGATCAGCCCGTCGTTGTTGAAGTCGCCCGCCGCCAGGTCGCCCTCGGCCAGGCCCGCCCCGTCCACGTCGGGCATCAGCGTGAACGTCCGGTCGCCGTTGTTCCGGAGGGCGCGCACGCGGCGCCCCCCCGCGGTTTGACCGCTGGCCGCCACGTCCAGGTCCCCGTCGCTGTCCAAATCGACCCAGGCCAGGCCGCTTCCGCCTCCGAACCCCGTCCCGGCGGGGCTGACATCGATGGGCGCGCCGTTAAAAGCGGCGTTGCCTTCGTTTAAGTAAATCCGTAATTGGTTCGCGGGGGCCGCGTCGGCGCCGCTCACCAGGAGGTCCATGTCGCCGTCGTTGTCAAAGTCGCCCCATTGGGCGTCGCCGTTGTCGAGGCCAACGCCCACGGCGGTCTCGGCGAAGGCGCCGCCCCCCTGGTTCAAATAAACGCGGATGACCGGGCCGGCGGCGGCGTTACCGGTGACGGCGAAGTCCAACCGGCCGTCCCGGTCCCAATGACCCCAGGACACCCCGCCCAATTGGACCCCGTTTCCGGCCGCCACGACGTCCGCTCCGGCAAAAACGCCCGCGTTGTTGGTGTAAAGCCGAAGGCGCCGATTGCCGACGGCGTCGTTCCCGGTGACGACGAGGTCCAGGTCTCCATCGCCGTCGTAATCGCCCCAGGCGGCGCCCCCTTGGGTGAGGCGGTCTCCCGCGACGGGTTCCAAATCCACGGGGGCGACGTAGGGGAATCCCCGGAGCGTCAGGGGGGTCAACGTCAAAAAGGCCGATATCCAGGGTAGAAGCCAGAATGAAGGGTCAAAGGGAAAACGTTTCGAAACCCCGTTCCTCATGGATATATATAACCCCTCCGGAGAGGATTTTCAAATAAATTCGCCTTGGTCCGCCCGTCCACCGTCGGAAAATTGCTAAAATTCCACCAATGATCTCCATCGTTGTGGTCCACTATTCCGAACTCGGCACCAAGGGGAACAACCGCCGGATGTTCGAGAACAAACTCGCGGAGGACATCCGCGGCCGGCTGGCGCCGCGCCACGCCGGCAAGGTGCGGGTGGAGAGCGCGCGGGTGATCGTCGAATTGGCGGCGGGGCACGACCCGCGGGAGGTGCGCGCCGGGCTGGACCAGGTGTCGGGCGTGGCCTGGTACGCCTTCGGCCAACTTTTCCCCTGGTCGCCGGCCGCGCCGGGGGAAGATCTCATCGAAGCCGCCGCGCTGGACCAGGTCCGCGCCCATCCCGAAGCCAAAACCTTCAAGATCTTCGCCCGCCGTTCCGCCAAGACCTATCCCCTGACCTCCGGGGACATTTGCCGCCAACTCGGGACTTTCATCGTCGATAAAACGGGTCTGGCGGTCAATCTGGACGATCACGACCTGGCGATCCACGTGGAAGTTCTGGCTAAAGAAATTTGTGTTTTTTCGAGCCGGACCGAGGGCCTGCGGGGACTTCCGCGGGGATCGTCGGGGAGCATGTTGTGCCTTTTCTCGGGGGGAATTGATTCTCCCGTGGCGGCCTGGCTGATGATGTGCCGGGGAGCGACCGTCCACTTGCTCCACTTCCACCCCTTCCGGACGGCCGAGGATGTGCGGGAATCCAAGATCTTCGCCTTGCACCGCGTCCTCCGCGGCACCGATCCGACTTCGAAACTTTACCTCGTTCCCTTCGATCGTTACCAGGTGGCGGCGGCGCTCCGCGTCCCCACGGAGTATGAGACGGTGTTTTTCCGGCGGTTCATGTTCCGCGCCGCGGAGGAACTGGCGCGGGCCGAAGGGCTCAAGGCCATCGTGACCGGTGACAGTCTGGGGCAGGTGGCCAGCCAGACCTTGGAAAACCTCACCGCCGCGCAAACGGAGCTCTCCGTCCCGGTGTTTCAGCCCGTGATCGCCTACGACAAGGATTCCATCGTCCGCCTGGCCCGGAAAATCGGGACCTATGAGCCGTCCCTGCCGCCCTACAAGGACTGCTGTTCCCTGCTCGCCAAAAAGCCCAAAACGAAGGCCTCGACGTCTTTGGTCCGCCGCCTGGAAACCGACCTCAACGTCGCCGCCCTGGTCACCGACTCCCTCCGCTCCACAGAAGTCTGGGACGGAACCTTCCTCAAACCCTGGACTCCCCACCTCACAAAGAATGACGGGGAGGCCGTCATCTCCCCGTCATTGGAAAAACAACCCGCCTAGTCCGTCTCTGATAAGGATTTCAACGACATGTCCGTGACGAGCGCGGGGTCCAAGATCACAAATTCCCCTCTCTCATCGCCCCGTCGGTCGATGTCGGCGTCCTTTGCTTCCCCGCCCTCGTCATCCGAAAGACCACCTCGTCCTTCCGGGCGGCCCCTGGACGGACTTCCCCACAGCTCTCCACAACTTCAGAAGGTTGTGCGTCGCGCAGATCCAAGGACCACTCCCCCCGGACCTTCTCCACCCCCCGCAGGAGGAATT
>Ga0247727_10005948_pt1 | contig 24266 bp, 26 predicted proteins | sample WisWelCaveWW1625_FD_202498 | JGI IMG/M metagenome (GOLD analysis project Ga0247727, IMG submission 202498) | Biofilm microbial communities from Wishing Well Cave, Virginia, United States - WW16-25 | ecosystem: Environmental > Aquatic > Deep subsurface > Groundwater > Cave microbial mat | place... | reverse complement strand
TGCAGAGCAAACATTTTCAAAAATTCTTGTACTTTGGCATTCTCATCGATGCTCACAATGCGCGACCGCGGAATCATCACCGCCTTCGCATCTTTGGTCGCTAGCTCGATCGCTTTAAGTGCCATCTCTTCTTGCTCGGCGGCGAAGAGACCTCGCTTCTGGCTCTGACTGATAAAATACTTGAGCTCATCGAGACTATACATTTGATGGTGTTCTACGGCTTCTTTAATTCCCAGCGGGCGCAAGACAAGACGCGTCGAGGCGTCGATCGCCCAAATAAAGGGTCGGAAGAGGCGCTCGAAAATGAGAATGGGGCGGGCCGTGAGCATCGCGACAGATTCTGGACGGCGTATCGAAAAAATCTTGGGAGCTTGCTCACCAAAAACCAAATGAACATACGAGAGCAAGATCAAAGCAAAGACATAAGTGACACCGTGCGCCACGGTCGTACTCATGGGTATGTGAAGCATCTCGGCGAATTTCAGAAAGAGCTCACTCAATTGTTGCTCGAGCGAACCCAAGGCCAAACTGGCGACCGTGATGCCCAATTGGGCCGCTGCGAGAATTCGGTCATTTTGGTTGAGCAATTTTAAGACAAGTTGCGCTGATGCCTTTCCCTGCGCTGCCAGCTGTTCGATGCGCGAACGGCGCACGCTGACCAGCGCAAACTCAATGGAAACGAAGAACCCATTGGCAAAAACGACCGGGATGGACAAGAGCAAAATCGTCAAAACGAGCGATTGTATTTCCATTCAAAGGCCTCCCTTTCTGACCTCATCTGACTTTTGATTTTCATTTGAGAAAATTTAATACAAACGCTTTAATATTAGGCAGTTAACAGAACCATCGCCAGGAGGCGCTATGAAATTTGCTTTACACTTCTCACTGCTTCTGAGCGTTTTCAATCTCTGTGCTTCGTGCGCCAGTCTTGTAACCCTTCCCTCCTACACCGGGCCGTATTACGTCGAAGTAAGAGTCGAACCCATTGTCGTGACCGATTTGGGCGACCGGGTGACTGGTCCCGCAAGGGTGCTCGTGGATGCCCCTGGTGCGACCCATGTAGAAATCTATCTTCAACCCCTAGACCAGCCTTACAGCGGAAAAGTTATTGGAGATCCGAAATTTCTCGGCAAAGATAAGACGCCATCCGATGGCTTTAGTATTCCATGGCAAGCAGATGAGCCCTATGATTATGTTCAAATATACGCCATTGCCTACGGCCAATCCGATGTTAATTACTCGCGCACGTCGCTGCCCATTACGATACTTCTCGACTGGCGAATCAAATGAAAAGATTTGTGTTAGACAATTTTTCTTGACTATAATATGATCGCCTTTACCAAAGGAAAAGACAATTTCAAGAAATACAATCATATTATTTTAAAGGGTGTTGCACCTTGAAGATTGAACCCGTTACGTTGACTGGACAACTCGTTCGCCTCGAACCGATCAGCGAAACGCATATAGCTGACTTGGCGCTTGTAGCCACCAACGAGAGCATTTGGAGCTATTTCGCATCGGGCGCTCTGACAAACGAAACGCAATTGAAAGAATTTGTTCTGGATTTGCGCAAGAAGCAAGCCCAAGGCACCGACTTGCCCTTCGCAGTCATTTATCGAGAAACCGGCAAAGCAATCGGCTGCACACGTTTTATGGAAATTCGCAAAGAACACCGTGGACTCGAAATCGGCGGGACTTGGTACGGGGTCGCCTATCAGCGCACGGGCGTGAATACCGAGTGCAAGTATCTCTTGCTGAAGCACGCGTTCGAAGTACTCGGTTGCATACGCGTCCAACTGAAAACGGACTTGCGCAATGTACGGTCTCAGCGTGCGATCGAACGCATCGGCGCAGTACGCGAGGGCGTCTTGCGCCACCAGATGATCATGCCTGACGGCTATTTTCGCGATTCGGTCTATTACAGTTTTACGAATGACGATTGGCCCCGCGTGAAAGCCCATTTAGAGAAATTGCTGGGTTCTTACGAACAGAAACTATCAACTCAGGTTATCAACTATGCGGCCCGACTCACGCTCACACCACTACAAACGCGAGAAGAATTAGAACTTTGCGCGCGGCTGTACTCCAACTCCGAGCCCTGGATTATGCTAAAGCGAGATTACAAACACGCCATTCAGACACTGAGTGATAAGACCAGCGAAGTGTACGTCGCAAAAGCGGAGAATGAGATTGTTGGATTTATCATTTTAAGTATGCAAGGCGCGTTTGTAGGCTACATCCAAACACTCTGCATTGCTTCCTCCTGGCGCAGCAAAGGACTTGGCAGCCATATCCTGAAGTGGGCTGAAGAGCGCATTTTCAGAAATTCTCCCAATGTCTTCATGTGCGTTTCTTCGTTTAATCAGGACGCTCAGCGCCTATACCAACGATTGGGTTACGAAGTTGTTGGTGAATTCAGAGATTACATTATCCAAGGACATTCCGAAATACTGTTGCGCAAGACGAAAGGACCATTGAGTGATTCTCAACAATTTAAGAAAGATTAACAAAATAATCTTTAAGGCGATTCAACAACAATTGCATGGAACTTCGATTTAAGATTGCTGAAATAAATGACACCGATAAGCTCTTAGAGTTCATGCGCGAGCTGTACGAGTATGATCATATCGCGTTTGATGAGAGCCTCGCGCGAAGCACGCTTACTCAATTTTTGCAAGATCACGCGTTGGGCTACGCCTGGCTCATTCATCTGGATGAACAAAAAATTGGCTACGTCGTGCTGACGCTGGGCTATAGCCTCGAGTGGCATGGCCGTGATGCATTTGTCGATGAGTTCTACATTCGAGAAAATTTTCGCGCTCAGGGTTGGGGGAAAAAAGTAATCGAATTCATCGCAGGCTTCTGCCGCGAACAGGGTGTCCAAGCGCTTCATTTAGAAGTTCAACCTGAAAACAGCAGGGCGTATAGATTTTATCAGAAAGCAGGTTTTGTCGATTATCAGAGATTCTTGATGACCAAACGAATCGGCGACAGCCCGACTGCGCCATGAAAGTCTTTGAAACAAAACACCTCATCGCCCGTCATCTAGAACCTGAAGATGTGGAAGATTTATATGCTATCCGCGGCAACCCGGAAATCATGCGCTATGTGGGCGACAATCAACCCATCTCGCGCGAACAAACGCGACAATGGATTGAAGTCGCTCAGCGCAACTACCGGCGACACGGATTTGGCTGTATGGCCGTCATTCTTAAAGCCAATAACGAGTTTATCGGCTATTGCGGCTTGGTCTACGCGCCCGACAATCCCGCAGTCGAAATTATTTATGCTTTCAAGACTCAATTCTGGAGCCAAGGACTGGCTACAGAAGTGGCGAAGGAAATGCTCTACTTTGGATTCAATCAGTGCCGTTTAAGGCGCATCGAAGCTTCAGTTGATCCCGAGAATCGAGCCTCGGTTCGCGTAGTAGAAAAACTTGGCCTGAAATACGATCGCCAAGGGGTTGACGAAAACAATTTGCCCACTGTCTGGTATAGCTTAGAGCGTCCTTGATCTTTACTTACTCGATGAAGCGCTGTCGTTTTCAGGGGTTCTTTTGATTTTCTGTACGTCGCCGTAGGAGCCAAAAGCTATATAAGAAGACCGCTCCTCCGATCATCCAAGGCGCAAAAAGATGAATTTCATGTGTGAGCCAAGAAATATCTTTGAATAAGGGCTCTTTCAGTGTCATCTCAGCACCGATGTATGCGATGAGCGCCGCACCCAGCCCCACTAGCCAGGGCATACGATTGACAAGAGTCGCTATCACGGACGCCCCTACCATAAGCAAAGGAATACTGAGAATCAAACCGATAATAACCAATTCAAAATGATTTCGCGCCGCCCCCGCGACAGCTAGCATATTATCCAAACTCAGCGTGATATCAGCGACAACGATAATCTTGATCGCTTCAAAGAAATTTTTGCCCGGCTCAACAGATTCATGTTCTTTCTGTTCAAGCATCAGCAATTTGTATGCAATCCAGAAGAGCAACAGCCCTCCAACCAAGCGCACTACGGGCACATCGTTGCTCAAAAATAAGACAATCAGCACGGTCAATAAGACGCGCAACACGACGGCACCAACCGTTCCCCAAACGATTGCCCGACGTCGCAGGGCTCCAGAAAGGTTGCTTGAAGCCATACCAATGATGAGTGCATTGTCGCCGCTCAACACGAGATCAATCAAAACAATTTGTATCAGACTCGTTAGCCATGGCAGTAACACATCCCAATTTAATTCCATAATGTCACTAAACGCCTTTCTCACCCACGATTAATTCACAGTGAATATTAGTTTTATCGCCTACGTGCGAGGTCATTATCTAGGATTAAGTCAATAGGGTCAAGAAAAAAGACCAATATAAGCATGTTTCTTACATAAAAAATCAGGCTGCTTCCATTTTTTTTGATTTTTGGTTGGTTTGAACTTTTTTAGACGTCTTGTCATACACTGGTTTGTAAAGGAGGCGACCATGAGATTTTCCGCCAATATCGAAGACAAACTTACGCACTATCGAGAGCATACATTGGTACAGTCGTCATTCGGCCAGTTCAGCACGGTCGCCGGTCGTCGAACTCGTGGCGCAACGCTTGGTTTATACCGTCGTTCGGCAAAGACCTTTGCTTTAACGATGCTAGCAATGGCCCTAGCTGTGTTGGCGTTCGCATCGGCCATATCCAACCATCGATCTATGCCTCAAACAAATTTTGAATCGTTTACAATTGGAGGCAGCAAATAATGCAAAAAACATCTCTCGCATTGGTGGGTGTTTTGTTGGCAGGGTTATTTACCCTGGCCGCTTCGTGTACAGCTGAATTCGATTTCGATGACTGGGATGATATCGACGACGTTGGAGATCATTATCCCTACAGCGAAACGGTGGCAGAAACGATTCAATTCGCAAATAAGCAAATCGTACATGTTGATAATGGAGTCGGCAGCGTCAAAATCGAAACGGGGTTTTCTAGTGCGATCCAATTAGAAATGACAAAGAAGACAAAGCGCCCAGAAGACCTGGCCAAACTCTACTTGGATATTAAGCAAACAGCGACAAGCATCGAGATCAGCACCAAGCATCCGGATCATCTCAAACACTCTAAATGGAAGGCAGATTATATCTTAAAAATTCCCGCGGGAATGGGGCTTAACATCGATCAGGGAGTCGGTGAAATTCAGATCACAAATTATGCAGGAGCGCAAAGCTCGTTGAATCTGGGGGTAGGTGAAGTCACAGTATATAGCTCGCAATTCACGCACTTATATCTCGATTTGGGGGTTGGAGAAGCCAATCTGAATTATGTTGAAAGCCGCAAGATATCGGCCAGCATCGGCACGGGAGATCTGCACATAGGCTTGCGCCCGGATGCATCCTTTGCGATTGAAGCTGACGTGGGCATGGGCGATCTTTCGGTGCGAGGTTTCAAGAATATGAATCTCAGCCGTTCTGGATTTATCGGACAGAGTCTTCATGGTGTGGTCGGCACGGGCGAAAGCACATTGCACCTTCATGTTGGCGTGGGTGATTTGTCAGTCAATGCACTGGAGGCGCCGCTGCCGTAAATCACTGACATATTACTGAGGGTAGAGTAACTCGTTTGTATTACACGTTCTAATGAACCGGGACGCATTGAGACTCGTCCCTAGTTCAACTCACAAATGAGCCAGTCCTTCGGCAACTTTTTCCCATTCCAGTGACGCCTTGGCAAGTTCTAACTTTTTTAGCTCGTGCAGCGCATGCTGTTCGTTGGCTTTTTGTCGGTCGCCATCGTAACTCGCTTGCTCCATGGCGCGCTCGGCCAGCAAGATTTCAGATTCGAGTCTCTCAATTGTTTGAACTAATTCTGTTTCTAGTTTTTGCAAGCGCTTGCGTTCTTTTTCGCGCTGTTTCTCTGAGTCCGCTTGCTGGCGCGCCTTTGCGCGCTCTTGCTTGGGCTCCGGCAGGGGAGTTTTCTCGATCTCTTCTCCCCGCTTACGCTTGTAATACTCATAATCACCCTGATACACGTGAAGCTGCCCCTCGCGCACTTCCCAGATTTGCGTGGCTAAAGCTTGTATGAGATAGCGATCATGCGAGACGAGCAAAATGGTTCCAGGATATTCGTCCAAGGCGTCTTGGAGCATTTCACGAGAATCGATATCCAAATGATTCGTTGGCTCATCGAGCAAGAGCAAGTTGCCACCCAATTGGGCTAGTCGCGCTAATTCGACGCGACTGCGCTCGCCGCCCGAGAGCGCACTCATGGGCTTAAAGACATCCTCTCCATGAAACAAGAATTGGCCCAAAAAATCCCGCGCGGCTGAGGTTGTTTGACTCTTATCGTCCATCAAGGCTTGGACGACGCTCTTGTCGCCCTCGCCGGAGTCCATCTGGCTTTGACGAAAGTAAGCGATCTGCACATTCTGCCCTAACTCCAGGCGGCCGTTCAAAGGCTGCAATTGCCCCAAAATAATCTTGAGCAAGCTCGTCTTGCCAGAGCCATTGGGGCCCAGAATCGCCGCGCGCTCGCCCCGATTGAGGTTGGCATTGGAGCATTGAAAGAGCACATTTTTTTCGTAACCCACCACCAGATCGCGGCACTTGATGACGCGCTCGCCGCTCTGCTCTTTCGGGTCGATCCATAAATGCAATTTTTTGGCCGTTCGTGGTTTATCGATGCGCACGAGTTTATCCAGCTGCTTCTGACGCGCTTGTGCTTGGTTGGCCCGAAACGGTCCGCTTTTCAAATTCGCACGAATGAACTCTTCGGCAATCTTAATAAACTCTTGCTGTTCTTCGTACAGTTTCCATTGCCGCTCCCGGTATTCTGAGCGCAAGGAAAGATATTTTGTGTAGTTTCCCGGGTATTCGTGCAGCATACCGAAATCCAGTTCGAGTGTGCGCTGCGCTAATTTATCTAAAAAATAGCGATCGTGGGAGACAATCACGAATGATTTTTTCCAGCGGCTCAAATACTCTTCGAGCCACTCTACAGCGGCAAAATCGAGATGATTGGTCGGTTCGTCCAGTAGCATCAGATCGAGCTCTTCGAGCAAGAGCCGTGCGAGCGCCGCTCGCGCCCGTTGACCTCCGCTGAGGTGCGCTACCAAACGTTGCTCGTCTTCTACAGAAAAACCCATACCCGACAAGACTTGGTGGGTTCGACTCTCGTACTCATAGCCGCCCCCATGCCGAAATGCTTCCATTAATTCGTCATAGGCATGCAATCGCTCCGGCGTAGAACCCTGTTCTGTAAGCTCTTGTTCGAGTGTGCGCAGTTTGCTTTCTTGCTCGCGCAGTGTGCCAAACGCCTTCAACATCTCTTCAAAAAGTGTGAGATTGCTTTCCATCTGAGGCTCTTGCGAGAGATAACCGACGCGCACCGAACCGATCAATCTCACTTTGCCCTCATTCGCACTCTCGCTGCCCGCCAAGATTTTGAGCAGAGTCGATTTTCCGCAGCCGTTCAGGCCAATCAGCGCAATGTGATCGCCGCGCCCAATTTGAAAACTGACGCTCTTAAAGAGTGGTTCTCCCGCGAATGCTTTTCTTAATTCTTCGGCGACTAATACAGACATGAATCGTTTCTTTCTTGCTCGATCTTTTTTAGAGAGTGACGCTCATTAATTTCGCGATGTGCTCGCTCAGAAGCGTGAAAGCTTCAGGATTCGCCCGTGCCGAGAGAGCCTTGAGGGCCTGGGGCAAGCGATTGGATAGCGAGCACTTCATACAGACGCTGTTTCTCTTCGATGCCCTGCAACTTAAAAAGACCCCGGTCAATATACTGCACTCCTTGGACCGACCCGGCCAAGTTGCGCACCACTTCGGAAATGAGAATTTGACCGCCCGCCGCCTCGTTCTGAATTCGCGAAGCCAAATTGACGGCGCGCCCAATATAGTCATCGCCTTGTTGAATCGGCTCGCCGGTGTTGATGCCGATGCGCACGCGCACGGGCTCGGCTTGAGCTACATTGAATTCGAAAAAATTGGTTTGGAGTGCCAGCGCGCAGAGAATCGCTTTGCGAGCACTGGGGAAGGCAATCATAAATCCGTCGCCGTAACTCTTCACTTCCCAACCCTCATGTTGGTTAACCGCTTGGCGAAAGATGTGATGATGCTCTTGCAAGAGGCTGTACGCGCGCGCATCGCTCTTGTCGGTCATCGGTGTCCAGCCCTCGATATCGCTAAAGAGGAGTGTGATAGTATCAGAGGCAAGCCGCTTATTGCTCTCTTTGGACAAGAATTGGCTCTTAATCTGGGAAATCGCTTCTTTGATTTCTTGGCCGTGAATTTCGATCTGAAGCTTTCGTTGCTTCTGCTCGACTTCAAATCGCTGTTGCTCCAAATAGGCTTTGCCGCCGATGCGCACGGCCAGAGCCTGAAAGATCGCAGCGAGAGCCCGAAACGGGGGCGACTTCAGTAAAACACTTAGAACGATAGCGCTGCCAAAGAAAATCGCGAGTAAGCCCCAAATTTCGCCGGGTATATCGTTTACGCCGCTTTGGTACGCAACGCTCGTAAAATAAAAAATATTCACAACAGCATTCTAGAGCAAGCAACTTGATGCGTCAAAAAAAAGAGCCCTGCTTATAGCGGTTGCAAGCGCAAACCGATGCCGCGAATGACAATACGATCGGCCAGATTGCCGAAGTTAAATCGGATAGACAAGCGCAGCGCCCCCAATCTCGGATCGGCCGTCGTCGGTTGGCTATTCACACAAATTGGGCCGGGGTTCAATTGATCCGTCCCATCATCGAGAATGACCACCGCGCTGTTCGGCGGATCTTGCAATTGCGCCAATCTCACTTGAGTGACAAAGCTGGCAAAGCTCGTCGCTTGATAACAGATGCGCACGCCGGTGACCAGATAACCCGGAGGCACCGCAAGACCTGTTTCGACGACTTTGTTGCCGCCCGTCAAGGCCTTGTCTCCCACAGTCGTTGACTGAATTACCAAGCCACTGAGGCCGCTTCCTATGGCGGAGTTAGTTGCATTGAAAGACGTCAGAAGACTGGGGTCACCGGGCAGGAGATCAAGATGATTCATCCACATCGCAAAGGTCGGCTGTGCTCTCAAATCGGTCTGCACCAAGCTCGTCCCGACTGCGACCAAAACACCAAAGAACCCCAAAACAACAACCATTTTGAAAAATCGTTTCGATACCATTTCTCCCTCTCTTCCTGTTGTTTTTTTGCTTTTTCTTACTTTTTCCCAAACTTATGCGCAGTGCTTTTGCGCTTGGCTGATATGTTCTTTAATGGCGCGTTGAATTCAACTGCAATAGCAGCGACTCAGGAATATAAAAATTGGGATTGAGTAAGATCAGAACCGTGCTCCTTTTTTCATCTGCTGCTTCCAGAGCAAATCCGATAATCCGACCGGCTTGCGTCGCTTTCATCGCCAAGCCCGGCTGAGAAGAACTGGTGAGCGCATCGCCGAGCAAGATAGGTCCATTTTCGAACGAGATACGGACACGGACACGGCCTACGAGGGCGATAGCCGGACTTGTTTTACTGGCCTTGCGAGCGGCATCCGCTCCCACTCGAACACCCTCGTTGCTTAAAACAATGCCCGGTTGAGCGACGGACACCCCAAAGAGATGTGTCTCATAAGGCTTGGAAGAAAGCCTCACTTTGCCCGGCTGTGCTAAATCGAGTGCGACCAAAAACTCTGGCTCAATCGGTCCAATCGTTTCAAAAAGCTCAGCGATGTCTTTGCATCCCGTGCCCGACTTGTCTGCTTCTTCTTTGCACACGCCATGAAAAGCCGCCGCCGTGACGTCTCCATTCACCGTGAAGTCCCCGCGCACCGTGCCATTGCCGCGCGCATCAAAGTTCCCGTTAATCGTGTGATTCGCACCGACAATGAGATTGCTGTCCAGCGTCACCGTCCCGCGGACACGCAACTGTTGCGTTACATCGACAAAGCCCAAAAAGCGAGCGCCGCCGCCCACCGCCATACTCTCATTGCGCGTCGCATCGGGTCGCGCACCGCCGATACCAAGCCCTTCGGTGACATTGATGTTCTGCCCCACAGTGAGGGAACCTGCAATCGAGACATCTTCTCCAAAATCGCTGCGTCCTGTGACTTGCAAGATGGGCAATTTCAACCTACCGGTCATGGTGTCGCCGCCAATTTTCACATAGGTGCCCTCGTAGCCATTTTTGGGCAGCTGCGAGACATCGAGCGTACCTAAGATTTTGTTGGCGGGTAGGCTCGGCAATTGCGTGACACTCAAAATACCTTTGATTTGCGAGGCGCTGAGCTCGGTCAACTCGGCGCCCGACCCTTGATAACTCTTGGCACGCACGACGTCCGAGACATTAAGCGCCCCGATGACGCTCAAAATAGCCGGATCGCGACTTGTACCGACAGCCAGATCGCCCACAAAGCGCGATGTGCCCAAACCATTTACTGTCACATTTCCTAAAAAAGTTGCATTGCCGTCGCTCGCCACAGAAAGAATGGGAGCTGAGCTCTGGCTGCCACGCTGAGTGACAAAAGTCAAAGTGAAGGCTTTGGCATCGCTGACCAACGTCTGAATGGTCATGCCGATCTCTATCGCTTGATTAGTTGAAGCATCCCATCCTGAGCCCAGCATACTGAGCGTCCCAGAAGGCACTCCAAGTTTCTGTGCTGTCGCAGCGCTAGCAGCACGCACTTGCAAAGCCCCTGTCACCGCTAAGTTCTGAAATGACTGAGAGCTTGACTGAGCCTGAGAAAACGTCGTTCCGGCGACCAGCAAGAAAAGTGAAAAAAGAACCATGCGAACTCGACTCGTATAATTTTGCTGTGAGCTCATTGAGACCTCCTTGAGCCATCTTCGGCTTTCTGGTTTACCTCATGTACAAGTTTTCAGGCACACCAGTTGCCTCTTCCCCTGTCGATCAAGACGGGGGAAGGCTGGGATGGGGGCCCGGCCCCCACCTGCGCTACGCGCATCCTCCCCCGCGATGCAGGGGAGGATTTACATCAAAACTTGCACATCGCATTCGCTTCTCTTCTCCCTCAGCATTGTGCGCGAGGGACAAAGAGCGCAGGCCTGTAGTATAATACCAGAATCGACGAGAGAGGTGTCATAATCATGAAATCAAAAAAAATTCTTATATGGTTGTTGGTACTGCTGGGTGCCGTACTTTTCACTTCTCAGGGGAGACAATCGAGCGCAGGCCCCGATATCATACGCGTCGATTTCCCAAGTACGATCCATGCCGACGGCTCGACGGTCACCGGCCAAGTCTTCTTCAAATTTGCCAATCGAGCAGGCGATATTGCTTTTGCCAAGTTCACGCTCATCGAGGGCAAGGATGATTTGAAAACTTTTATATTGCAACCGAAGGTGAAAGCCCAAAAAGAGGGCAGCTTCTTCTTTAGCATTTCAACGCAATTGGCTCAAAAAGCAACGTATCGAATCGTTTTGATCGACGAACAGCAGAATAACAGCCCCTCTCTCGATTTTTCGTTCTCTGCACTGGAATCGGCTGTTGTCTTCTTGTCGCAGATCGGGGGAGCGGCCTCTCCGGGAGAATTCAACTCTCCTCTCGGCGTGGCTGTTGACCCGGAAGGCGATGTCCTCGTCGTTGATTCCGAAAACCAGAGAATTCAAAAATTCACCAACAGCGGACAATTTCTGTTTCAGTGGGGCAGCGCGGGCATCGGCAAAGGGCAATTCTCTCGTCCCTATGCAATGACGACAGATACTCAGGGCAATGTCTATGTCACCGATGCCGACAATCAGCGCGTTCTAAAATTTGATCGCACCGGGCGACTACTGACCGAGTGGGGCAAGCAAGGAGAAGCCGACGGGCAATTTTCGGGACCACGCGGCATCGCGATCGATGCAAACGGAATTGTGTATGTGACAGACTATCAAAATCATCGCGTCCAGAAATTTGGCGCTAACGGAAAATTCCTGGCCAAATGGGGCGAATTCGGCTCTGCCGACGGGCAGCTCTTCTTTCCTTCCGGCATCACGATCGACGCCAAAGGCATTAGTTATATCGCCGATACGAACAATCATCGCATCCAGAAATTCGACGCGAATGGCAAATTCTTGGCCAAGTGGGGAAATCGAGGCAAGGGCGATGGACAGTTTGCGAATCCTGATAGCGTCTCTCTTGACAGCCAGAGCAATGTCTACGTCATAGATCGGGGCAACAATCGTATCCAAAAATTTGATAGCAACGGGAAATATCTCGCGCAATGGGGTGGCTTCGGCTTCGATGCGGGCGAACTCTTGAGTCCGACCGGAATTGCTGTCGATGCTCGCGGCGTGCTGTATGTAACCGATACCAACAATGCACGTGTACAGAAATTTGATCTCACTGGGAAATACCTGTTGCAATGGGGCCAAGAAGGTCGCGCGCGCCAGGGCGAATTTGATCGCCCGGTGGGAGTCGCGGCGCGCAGCACGGGTGAATTCTTTGTGCTCGACGAACGGAAAAACGCGATTCAAAAATTTGATGTGGCTGGTAAATTTGTCTTGCGCTGGGGCAAGTTCGGCAGCTCGAACGAAGAATTCGATCAGCCTCGCGCCTTCGCTCTAGACACACAAGGCAACGTCTATGTAGCGGATACGAAAAACCATCGGATTCAAAAATTTGATGCCAACGGGAAATTTGTGGTTGCCTGGGGCGGCCCGGGCGACAAAGATGGCCAATTCGATAGCCCTGCCGGCATCGCCGTTGACACCAAGAACCAAGTTTACGTGACCGACAAGAACAATCGCGTACAAAAATTTGAGGCCAGTGGGAAATTTTTAGCCAAATGGGGAGCTGTGGGAACACGCGATGGCCTATTCTTTTTCCCTACGGGCATCGCTGCCGATGACAAGGGTCTTATTTATGTCTCCGATCAAGGCAATCATCGCATCCAAAAATTTGATGTCAATGGGCGCTTCTTGGCCAAGTGGGGCGTTTTTGGCACGAGCGCTGGGCAGCTTTCATCCCCCGAGGGAATTGTCGTCGATGCGACGGGCAATGTGTACGTTGTAGATCGAGACAATGCGCGTATACAAAAATTTGACGCCAACGGGAAATTTCTGTTGAAGTGGGGCAGCGAGGGCAGTTTAGGCAGTCAGTTCAGTGAGCCACTAGGAATTGGCCTCGATAGCGCAGGCAATATCTTCGTGGCCGATTCGGGCAATCACCGCGTACAAAAATTTGCCCCGAAGAAGTAATAACTGACGTTAAGCACCCTGAACGGCAGAGATAGCCTTTCTGGCTTATTTTGCCCAAAGTGGGTGGCTAAACTCTGCTGATTTTTTCAGGGGCTGCGTAAGGTGAAGTGATAACTGTGAATTTAAGAAAGACATTCACTTTCTATACAGTAGAACTGACTGGCGTAGGTTGATTCCAAAAAATAAAATCTGTATCCACGGTCTTACCGCCAAGAGCGTCCACCAGCAGGGCAATCTGCCCACGGTGGTACCACGCGTGCCCGAAGACTTGCGTCAAGACTCCTTCGACGTTCCAGCGCCAACGGTTTGTATTAGAAATGATGGGATAAACAAATTCTCGCGCGAGCTCGGCTTCATCGACTTTTTGCAGATACACAGACCACGCTTGCTCGGTGCTTCGCACCATTTCATTCAGGTTGGTGAGAGGGATTCCACGCGGAAACAAATCTGTTTGCACTTCGGGCCAGTGCCCAAGGCGATTGAGCCACATCCGTCGAGCGATGACCAAATGAGCCATCCGGTCCACAGCTCGCTGAAACTCCGGAGAAGAGCGACGGTCTTGTGGTATAGAGTCAAGCATGGCCAGCGTTTTTGCGTTGCAATCGCGCTCATAATCGTACCAGAGTCGAAAACGATCAGAGAGTGTTTTCATAAAACCTCGCTCAGAGATAGAATGGGTTGATTGTAACAAGAAAATTCATAGTAGGGGATTGTTTAGCAGTCGGACAAGAACAACGATTCGACTCAATACCCCTTCTTAATGCGAGGAATTTCGCAGAAGGCCGAGAGAGCGAAATTCTCTTACCAATCTGAAAATCCTCAGCTTGTTCGCTACGCTTAAAATCGCTGTTCATTCGTACTCCATCTCAAAAAACGAAATACAGAAAAGCAGATATGGCTATCTCAACTCATTAAAATGGTTGCAGACTGTTGAGAAGTCTCTGCTTGGAAAACTTAAAAGCGTTGTTTTTTGGTTTTTTACTAAACAAACCCCTTAACGCGAAATGACGAATTTTCGTATTGTCGTGACCAGCTCAGCTTGCTTGCCGATAGCCGTGATCACAGCCAAGTAGACGCCGTTGGCTACTAGGGGGCCATTCGTTGTGGCGAGCCTCCAGTTCAGCACATCGCCTTCGGTTGGACCTGACGTATAGACGGCCTGCCCTTGCAAATTAAAGACCGACAGCGCTGTGGAGCGAACCTTCCAGTCAAGACCGGTGACGCTGATGCGGAGTTGCCCACGACTGCTTGCTATATTCAAAGCCGCTAGTGGTGTGGGTTCAACGGTAACAGCCCGGCGCACTTTACGCGGTGTGATGGTGACTACATCCATTGTGCTGACCTCTCCATTAGTTGGGCGGGCCGTATAGACTGCGGTGATATCCAGCTCCACGGGGCTATCGATGACGACAAAGCCTTCGAGGAATCCGACCCCGGCTGGTGCCTCCAAGTCCGAAAAAAACGAGAGGATGTCCATGCAATCTATTCCGAAGGCTTCATCCGGTCAGAATTGGGCTAGGCGGAACTTCGAGATGGGTCCAGGTAATTCAAACGGAGGCGCGATCGCCACTTTCTTGGCGAACATCGCAGCAATAGCACCAGGGTTGTGCACGTTTACTGCCGTCGCATAGAATCCGCGGACTGCCTGGAGCGGGTCTTCTGTACTGGTGCCACAGACAAATTTGACTGCATACTCAAAATTGACTCGCAAAGTAGTGATCTGGGCTTGAGCTGGTCCAACCCAAATAGCTACCACTGCGAGAGTTAAAGCCGCTAATACTAAAAAACGATTCATGGCTCCTCCTTAGGAATTGCCCGCGAAATAAAGGAACACCTCTTGTCCTTGTGTGAAATCTGTCAAATATCACATGCTTTACTGAGTGCATTCTACCAAATAATCAGCAAACGCGAAAGTCCCTTTTTCTGGTTTGGTTCGACCTCGCACCGGAACTTCATCTACGGGTCAGCAAGCGAGAAAACATATTTTTGAGCTGTTAATGCAACGCGGATATAGACATTGATCAGCCAAGGTCCAGTGCGAATCTTATGCTCATGTCTAGTTGTTGTACCTTTGCTTGGTGCAACATAGTAATTCGCTTCTCCAACCAGTTCTTGGGTATGGTAGTCAGATTATCGCAATTCACGACGCAACGGCGCGGCAAACCATCTTTAGAACTTAGCTCTATTTCGGTAGGGATACCCCGGATGCGAGTCGTCACTGGAGCTATCGTAATCAAGTCTCGAATCTTATACGCCTCATTCCTAGAAACAAGCACTACTGGTCTTTTTCCTGCTGGCGAAGGTAAAATAGCCCACCAAATCTCACCGCGCATCATTCTTCCCACTCCTGTGCCGCGAGGGTCTGAGCGGAGGTGGCGGAGGCTCCTTTGGATTCCGCTTTGGATTCTGGGTGTTGTTTGTACCCCGCGATATATCGCTTAATCAGTTCCTCTTTTCTCATTTCTTTCAACCAAAGACTCAGAGCCTCGGAGATCAAAGCACTTCTTGTTTTGCGAATTTTCTTGCGCATTTTCTCGACAGCTTGATATTTTTCTTTGGGTAGGCTTATCGCGATTTTAACGGTCTCAGTAGCCATAAGATCACCTCTAGTATGATTTGATTCATACCATCATAGGATGTGAGTTATGGTTAGTCAAAGTTGCATAAAGTTCTGAAACGAAAAAAGAAACGAGGCCCAACCTGAGCGACCTACCGACCTCGATCGGTATTCCGGGCGGTAGTTTTGAGCGTAAGTCCGGGCGGAAGTACTAACGTCGTCAACAGCTACAGTTGGACTTTCAGCACCAATTGTGGTGGCACTTTCACCAGCGCCACGACTCCCAATAATGGACCAGCCAATCCGTCACGATTGGGCCGACGAGCGCAACGACCGTGCAAGTGACCTACAACTCCACTGGAGTAACTCCAGGAACCTGCACCTTTACGGTGCAGTTGAGCGGGGGCGGGAATACTGCTACTTTGAGTGCTGTGGCCACTATGATTGACTGTAGCCTTCCGAAGCAGTAACCATATTGGACGAATCTCGATGGCACGAGTGTCAACCAGAGTTTCATCACCGGGGCGAACAACCCCTTCGGCGTGGCAGCAGGGAATTAGCTCAATTCGAAAATGAAAAGTATCGCTCATCGAAATTCTAAAGCCGTCAGCTCTCCCTTGTGACTTTCCTCCAAATCCATTGAATTGGGTCATAGAACTCATCGACGACGCGTTCTTTGAGCGGGATGATCGCATTGTCGGTGATATGGATATGCTCCGGGCAGACTTCGGTGCAGCATTTGGTGATATTACAGTAACCAATCACAGCGGTGTCTTTGAGAAATTGCGCTCGATTCAAGGTGTCTTTGGGATGCATCTCGAGCGAGGCAATGCGCACCATCTGACGTGGGCCAAAAAAGGAGCGTTGATCTTCCCGTTGTACGTGTTGATGATCGCGCAGCACGTGACAGACGTTCTGGCACAAGAAGCACTCGATGCATTTGTGATACTCATACAAGCGCTCGACGTCCTTCTCGTGCATCGTGAAGGGCGCTTTTTCTCCCGCTTTTGGTGTAAAAGCGGGGATCAATTTGGCTGTTTTATAATTATAAGAAACGTCGGTCACTAAGTCTTTGATCAGCTTAAATGCTTTCATCGGAGCAACGAGAATTTCTTTGCCCTGAAATTCATCCACGCGCGTCTTGCACATCAATCGCGGTTTGCCATTCACTTCGGCGCTGCAGGAGCCGCAGTGCGCGGCCTTGCAGTTCCAGCGCACCGCCAGATCGCTCGCTTGCGTGGCTTGAACTCGCAAGACGGCATCGAGCACGACCATACCGGGCGTCACTTCGACTTTGTATTCTTTCTCCGCTCCGCCGTTGGTATCGCCTCGGAAAATTTTGATATTGATGTCAGCCATGATCGCATGCTCCTTATTTCTTTGCCGTGGCGGCAGGCTCTTGCCTGAAGAGTTCGGCCAACTCGACGGGCATCGATGGGGTGGGGACTGTTTTGAGTTTCATCGCGCCGCTTGGGTCTTTGAATGTGATCAGATTTTGTTTGCCCCAATTCTCGTCTTTGTTCAAAAAATCCTTGCGCCACTGCGCGCCGCGACTCTCTTTGCGCTCGATGGCTCCACGCACGATCGCTTCGGACACAGTCAGCATGAAGAATAGATCGCGAGCCGTATGCCAGCCGGGATTGTAAAGCCGTGAACCCGGCACTCTTGACTTTGGCGCGCGGGTTTGGAATTCCAAAATTTTCTTTAGAGCTTTCTCCAAGCTCTCTGCAGTGCGGGCGATGCCTGCGCCTTCTTGCATCGCGTTTTGCAACTCTTCTTGAATCTGATAAGGATTTTCTGAGCCTGCTTCGTTAAAGGGGCGCAAGAGCAATTTTTTCTCAGATTTGATTTGGGCTTCGTCAATACTGCCCGCATTTTTTAGTGTCTTACAGTATTGGGCTGCGCCAGCTCCGGCGCGGCGACCAAAAACCAATAAATCCGAGAGCGAGTTTCCCCCCAGGCGATTGGCCCCGTGCAAGCCTGCCGCAACTTCCCCGGCGGCAAATAACCCCGGCACGGTTGTTGCAGCCGTCTCGGGATCGATGCGCACGCCGCCCATCGCATAATGAATCGTCGGCGCGACTTCCATGGGTTCTTTGGTGATATCGATATCGGCGAGTTTTAAGAATTGCTCGTACATGCTGGGTAATTTCTTCTTAATATATTCGGCGCCGCGATGCGTGATATCTAAGTATGCGCCGCCATGCTCGCTGCCCCGACCCTCTTGCACTTCGGTATAAATCGAGCGGGCGACGACATCGCGCGAAGAGAGTTCCATTTTTTTAGGATCGAACTTCTCCATAAAGCGCTCGCCCTTATTATTTTTGAGCACGCCGCCCTCGCCGCGCACGCCTTCTGTGACTAAAATTCCGCGAACGCCCGGCGGCCAGACCATGCCCGTAGGGTGAAACTGCACCATCTCCATATCAATGAGCTCAGCGCCCGCGTCATAGGCCATGATGACGCCATCGCCTGTGCATTCCCACGAATTTGAAGTCACTTTGAAAACTTTACCCCATCCGCCCGTCGCCAAAATGACGGCCTTGGCTTTGAAGAGCACAAAGCGCCCCGTCTCCCGCACATACCCAAACGCGCCCGCAATTCTGTTGCCATCTTTTAGTAGACGGGTGAGCGTCGTTTCCATGTAGACATCGACATTGCTGGCGACGGCTTTGTCTTGCAAGGTTCGAATCAATTCAAGACCGGTGCGATCGCCGACGTGACACAATCTTCGATAGGTGTGCGCACCGAACGGACGTTGCATGATTTTGCCGTCGGGCGTGCGATCGAAGAGCGCGCCCCATTCTTCCAGTTCGTAGACGCGCGCCGGCGATTCTTTGGCGTGCAGTTCGGCCATGCGATAATTGTTGATCATTTGGCCGCCGCGCATCGTGTCGCAAAAATGCGTCTGCCAGCCATCTTGCGGGTCGACGTTGGCCAGCGCCGCCGCGACGCCGCCTTCTGCCATTACTGTGTGAGCTTTGCCCAAGAGTGATTTGCAGACGAGCGCGACCGAGCAGCCCATCGTCGATGCTTCGATGGCCGCCCTCAGACCGGCTCCGCCCGCGCCAATCACGACAATGTCATGTTCGTGTATTTCGTATTTCTCGACACTCATTAGAAAATCCTCACATCGTGTATCAGACCGGAGCTGAGTAAGCGAATGTAAATATCCACAGAAAGCACGGAGAATAAACTGAGCCAAGCCCAGACATGGTGTCGCTCGTTAAACAAACTGACCCACTTCCAGCTTGTGTGACGCGGTCCTCCGGCGAGCGTACAAGTAAAGCAATCGAGCTTGCCCCCAATGATATGCCTGAGCGAGTGACATGAGAAACTGTAGAGCGAGAGAAAAACGCTATTGATTAAGAAGAGCAACGAGCCTAAACCCATGCCAAAGCGCGTGTTGCCCGCACTGTCTTTAAACATAAAAGCAAGAATCGTGTCATACCAAAGAAAGAGCAAGACCAACGTCGCCAGAACGAAAAAATAACGATGCAGGTTGTTAAGAATAAACGGAAATTTTGTCTCGCCCGAATAATTTTCGCCACGGCGTTCGGGGCGCGTGCAGGCCAGCGGATCGGCAAAGAAAGAGCGAAAATAGGCTTTGCGATAGTAATAGCACGTCGCACGAAAACCAAGCGGCACCCACAAAATCAAGAAGGCCGGGGAGAGCCAGCCCCAGGGGGTCGGTATTTGCGGTGAATAAAAGGGCGAAAGATAATTCTCAAACTCGCCATGCCCCTGCAGCGCCGCCCAAATGACGTACACGCTGAAGCTGGATAAGACCAAAACGACCGAGGCGGGCTCCACCCACCACGGTTTTTCATTCGTTGCCGATGCTGCACTCACGCTAAAGTACCTCCCACATTTTTTGGACGGCCTTCACTGAGATAATTTTTATCAAAACGGCACCATTATAGCTTTAATGCCAAAGAAGAGTCAAAATCCCTTTCCCATGGTAGAGTCAACACCAGATTAGTGAGATACCCTATATTCGCATGCACTGTCCATGACGAGAGTCAAGCATCGGCATGACATGAGTCATTGTACTCGCTAGAATGCTCTAAGTTTGACACAAGAGCTGGAGGGCGGCTATGAAGGCTGTCGACAAACGCAAGAAATTTGATCAGATGCTGTGCTCATATCAAGTCACCAAAGACCAACGAGTATTCATCTATTGGCACGAAAAATTAGTCAAAACGTTAAAGGAGCACCAAGCTAACAGATTCATAGAGATGATTGACAACTCAGAGAGCCAAGAGGCACAATTGATTATGGCCAGAGCAACTGAAAATTTTAAACGCGGCAACGAGCGAATCAAATCTGAACTGCAGAGATAGACTATGAAACGAACAAAAATTGTATGCACGATGGGGCCTGCTTCGTTTGCGCCCTCTATTTTGGAAGAGATGATTCATAGCGGCATGAACGTGGCGCGTATCAACATGTCACACGGTAGCCACGAGCAGCACAAGCAAACGTTGGACCGCGTGCGCCTGGTCTCCGAAAAATTAAAAACGCCCGTCGCCGTCATGGCCGACACCAAAGGCCCGGCGATTCGCACAGGAGACTTGAAGAACGAAAAAGTAACACTGCGTGCCGGTCAAAAATTGATTTTGACCGAAGAGCCTATTCAAGGCGACGAGACACGCATCACCGTTGTTTATGCTGGCCTAACAGAACATATTAAGCCGGGGATGAAAATTCTCTTGGCGAACGGCGAGATCGCGCTCGAAGTCGAACGCGTGCGCGAGCGGGAGATCATTTGCGATGTAAAAAATACGGGCGTGCTCGGCGAGCGCAAACGCGTGAGCATTCCCGAATGCGATGTGCCCGGCGTGGCTGAGACCGACGAAGACGATATTCGCTTCGTCGCGACGGCGGGCGTCGATTACATCGCGGCTTCGTTCGTCCATTCGGGCATGGATATCGATCGGGTACGCGAAATTCTTAGAGAAGTCGATTGTCGCGATGTCGAAGTCATCGCAAAAATCGAGACGCGCGACGCGGTCAAGAATATCGACGACATCGTGCAAGCGGCCGACGGCGTCATGGTCGCGCGCGGAGACTTGGGCGTAGAACTGGCTTTGGAAGAAGTGCCCTTAGTCCAGAAAGAAATAGTGAAAAAGTGCAATCGCGCGGGGAAGCCCGTGATCATTGCGACGCAAATGTTGAAGACGATGACCGATAACCCCAGCCCCACCCGCGCCGAAGTCGCAGACGTCGCAAACGCAATTCTGGATGGCACGGATGCGATCATGCTCTCCGAAGAGACGGCTGTCGGCAAGTATCCTGTCGGTGCAGTGCGCATGATGACGAGCATCGCCGAGCGCATCGAACGATCGGCTCAGATTTATCATCGCTTTGTCGAAGAACACGCGGGCGTAACAGAAGCCATTGGCGAATCGGCGTGCAAAATTGCCGATGCGATCGGGGCGGCAGCGATTATTCCATCCACAACGTCAGGTTCGACGGCTCGTCTTGTCTCCAAGTTTAGGCCAAAAACACCTATCATTGCCGTCACTTATTCCGATAAATCGGTCAACAAACTCGCGATGGTCTGGGGAGTGATGCCGATAAAAATTGACTTCATCAAAGACACCGATTTGATGCTGCAACGCTCGATCGAGGCAGCCGTCCGCGCTTCCAATATCGCGAAGAATGCCAACGTCGTTATCACGGCGGGCGTCCCCTTTGGCGTGTCCGGCAGCACCAATCTCATCAAAGTAGAACGCGTTTAGGCTATTTCTTCTTAGTTTTCTTTTTTACAGCAGAGTGCGCGGCTCGTTCTCTCTTTTTTTTCTGCGCTTCGGAGAGCTGGGCAACGCCGTACAGGGCCGTCGTTTTCCCCATGCGCCAGGCCCAACAACTGTCGCCATAAGACCAGTGCCACCACTCTCCGGCATAATTGGTAAAACCGGCCTTGGTCATGGCTTCAATGAGTATTTTTCGGTGCTGTTGCGCATCTAGGTGCAAGCCCTCGGCATAGGTTGCAGTGACCCTGCGCGATTTGGGCGTGCGCCATTTGAAGGGCTTGGTCATATTGACTTCTTTGCCATCGGGGCCGATCAAACTGAGATCGATGCAACCGCCTGTTGAATGCCCGGGTGGCGTCTTGATATCCGGTGGGTGGACAAAGCGATTGGCGAGTCGTCTCAACAAGCTCTTTGGAGCTCCCTGATGCTGGCGCTTGAAGCGTCGATAAACGCGATTATAGATTTCGATCTGTTCTTCGACTGAACGAAACGCACTAAAGACATCTAACTTATATCCCTTCGGCAAATACCGGGCAGCAATATTGAGCATGTCGGCGACTTGTCGGCGAGCGTAGAGCACTTGCTTTGCCCCCGTGCGCCAATTGGTAGCGATCACAATTCGGGGACAATAGGAATTCAATTCGACCATGGGATCGCCATTGTCGACAATCTTGATTTTGTTGATTTCCGAGATGGGCTCGACGACCGAAGTGGTTCGTTTCACGCTTTTGTTTTTTTGATTTCGTGCAGCTCCCATGAGGCTTATTATAATCTATTAAATTCTGCAACGTCCAATCCTGTTTGCCGAAGAATGGTATGAAGCGTTCCTAAAGGTATTTTTTTCCATGCAAGTGTAGAGAGGTCACTTTTCCTGATTTGAAATTTCTTAATCGATACATGTTGCCGGTAGTCCGCGTGATAACGAATCCAGCCCTTTGCAATTTTCTTAAAACTTCTGTGCCTTTTGTTGAGATTAATCTCGAAGAAATTGGTTCTGGAGGTATGGGCTCATCATCTATTTGGAGCGATTATAGCAAGTTCATTCAAACTTGGTATTATTGAAGCAACTTGACCAGATGGCTCGGTATGTAGTGCAACCCTATAGTTTCTTTTCATTTTGGTGCTCATAAACAATTGACTATGAATCAATCTAAGCCTGATAGACAAAACTGTCACGTTTCGGCTATACTTTAGTTTATGCAAAGGAGGGATGTAATGAAGCAGTTTCTGAAAAACACTCGGACACGTTGGAGCCTCGTTATCGCCAGCTTGCTCATCACGAGCGTGCTCGCCTACGCGGCAGACCCCATCACCGTCGAAGATGGGCGGAACGACTTCTACTATCTCTACACGGCGATCCCGACGCGCGGCCCCGACTTTATGGATATAGAACGGGTCAAGGTCAGCCAAGTAGAGAATGAGTTCGTCTTCCAGCTCAAGCCTTATGGGCAACTTCGCCGATTGACGACCGCCTCACCCGATGGCCTTGGCAACTATTCTTTCTACGTCGATGTCGACGGCGATGCCAATACCGGCCACAAGATCAAAGCCTTTCCCGGCTACGGCATCGACGCCCAAGTGGAGCTAGCGTATTTCTTCGGTAGTTTTTTTAACCAACTCCATGTCGGCCCCAGCTTAAACGTCGAAGTGCGTCCGTCCGGCCCCGCCGGCCCGCTCAATATGGAGTTTAACGACCTACTCGACACGATCACTTTCCGTGTCAACGCCGCGCAACTCCAAGAGCTTTTGAGCAAGAACGGGTCTACGGCCAGTGTGAAGGCTGACACGATGAAATGGTTTGTGTTGACATCCTGGGCGATCGTTGCGCCCGGCTGTTTCCCAGCGCCGCCCGCCTTGCCGCCGTTCTGCGTCGTCGTCCCGTCAGGGGACATTGCGCCCAACGAAGCCTACAAGCCGAATTCGTAAATCTGTCGGTGCTTCCAGCAGTTGTGCCCCGGTCCTGGAGCGGTTCCCGGGGCTTCTCCCATTCTTAAATGTTTTTCTTCGAGGGACTTTGTGAGTCTTGTTGTCTTCGCCGAAAATCTTATAAAACGCTATCGCGACTTAACCGCCGTCAACTCCATTGCGTTTCGCATTGAGATGCAAGAGTGCTTTGGCTTTTTAGGGCCAAATGGAGCCGGCAAATCTTCGACCATGCGCATGATTTACGGCTTCTCGCCAATCACCTCGGGCAGCCTGAGTGTTTTGGGCAAAGATGTGACTAAGCAGATGCGTGAAATCAAAAGCATCATTGGTGTCGTTCCCCAAGAAGACAATCTCGATCCCGATCTCAAAGTACTGCAAAACTTGCTGGTCTATGCCCGCTATTTTGATATTCCAAAATCAATTGCTCTAACCAGAGCGAAAGAATCGTTAGAACTCTTTCAGTTATGGGAGAAACGTGAGGCCGCTATTCGTGAGCTGTCCGGCGGAATGAAGCGCCGTCTGATGATCTCTCGCGCGCTCATCAATCAACCTCAGTTATTAATTTTGGACGAGCCGACGACGGGGCTCGATCCGCAGGCACGCCATCTCGTCTGGCAAAAATTGCGCCTACTAAAGAGCCAGGGCGTGACTATGATTATTACGACGCACTACATGGAAGAGGCCGCGCAGCTCTGCGATCAGCTCGTATTGATGGATAAGGGGAAGATCATCGCTCAAGGCACACCGACCGAACTCATCGCGCAGCACGTCGGACGAGAAGTCCTAGAGCTGCGTCTCACGGACGGAGTGAAGAGCAACATTCTTGGACAACTTCGATCATTCAACCTCCACACTGAATCGGCCGG
>Ga0247727_10005947_pt1 | contig 24269 bp, 25 predicted proteins | sample WisWelCaveWW1625_FD_202498 | JGI IMG/M metagenome (GOLD analysis project Ga0247727, IMG submission 202498) | Biofilm microbial communities from Wishing Well Cave, Virginia, United States - WW16-25 | ecosystem: Environmental > Aquatic > Deep subsurface > Groundwater > Cave microbial mat | place... | reverse complement strand
ATGCCGAGTCCGCTCCCACCCGCGCCGAGGTTGAGAAATTCACCGGCGTATTTGGCGACCTTGAAACCGCCGGCGGCGTGGGCGGCGGAAATAAACAAAGTGAGCGCGAAACAAAAACTGAATTTAATGATACGCATTATTGGCTCCGAAGAGTGATTTGAAATTTAAGTTTACACCAATTCCACGATTAGCCGCTTCTTCTCAGTCCATGCCCTAATTTTCTGCCCATCTTGCGCGCCAATCCGAGTCAACAATTCTTTTGGAAGATGCAATGTCGCCCCCTTTTTTCGGACTTTCGCCGTATAAATAGACTGAACTTTCGTAGTGCCAGCTTCGACGATTTCCCAATCGTCTTCACCGAAAATCTCAAAAGCGCTATGGCTATCCCAAAATTTCCGCTCCTCTTTAATGGATTTGAACTTTGGTAGTTTAGACATAAAACCAGCCTCGTCTGTTAAAAATATTGTCGTCGTTCGGAGTTGTTCATATCACGAGCCGTCACCACCCGAAAACGACCGGAAGGTTTCCTTCTGAGAACAATAAACAAATACCGCCCACCATAAGTTTGTCCGTAAACGTAATGTGTTCCATTTGCGCCTTTTCGAAAAACATATCGCCCGCGAATAACTTCTTCGACTTCGTCCGATTCGACAACATACCCCCATATATGATCAACACTCTCTTCGTCCCACTCGATTTCAAGCTTTCTCATCAAAGCCCTTCCCATTCGTCTCGGCTAATTCCACCTTGCCGCAAAATTCTGGCAAGAAGATCGCGTCCAATATCGCCCTCATGAGGGTTGGGAATCATCAACTTAATTTCGCCATTGACCATATACTGATGTTTGCCGCCTGCGTAAGGGCCGTCAAATCCAAGTTTTCTGAGATAGTGGACCAAGTCATTTCTTTTAATTGGGCCAAAGGCGGCATTAGACGGTCTCCTTTTCAACAACCAAATTGATCCCATTCACAACAGGCAAAGAATGTCCTAAGCGCAAACCCAGTACGATCCAACCTTCCAAGACTTCTCGCAATTCATCACGACAGGCTTCGAGTGTTTTGGCGTTTGCGTAGACACCTTGAAAGTCAGGGATTTCTCCGTAGAAAGTGCCGTCCGATAAAATCTCATCGGTGGCTTGGCGCATAGCAGCGCGAACATAATCTGTTAACATTTTTGATCTCTCTTCTATTAAAAAAGCTATCAAATCTTCAACTTCCCAAACTATTTAGAGTTTCCCTCCGGGCGTAGCCTCCGCCGCCAACTTTTGCAGGCTCGCCAATTTCTGCAACGCCTCCAGCGGAGTCATCTGATTCACATCCATCTCCAACAACGCCTGTTGCAAGCACCGATCTTGCTCGGCGAAAATATCCATTTGCTTCACGCGGTGATTCGACTTCGCTTGCGCCGGCGGCAATTCGTCTCTTTCAATCGCCTGCTGCTCCAGCGTCGCCAGCACTTGCTTTGCGCGTTGTATCACCGGTTTCGGCAAACCTGCAAGCTGCGCGACTTGAATGCCGTAGCTGTGATCGCTGCCGCCTTCGACAATTTTGCGCAAAAAGACAACTTGATCGCCCCATTCTTTCACCAATACGTTATAATTTTTTACGCGCGAATGACGATTGGCCAATTCATTCAACTCATGATAATGGGTCGCAAACAGCGTCCGCGCCGCAACTTTCGAGTTGTCGTGGAGATATTCGACAACCGCCCAAGCAATGGACAAGCCATCGTAAGTGCTGGTGCCGCGGCCGATTTCATCGAGCAGAACCAAACTGCGGGCGGTCGCATTATGCAGAATATTTGCCGTTTCATTCATCTCGACGAGAAACGTGCTTTCGCCGCCGGCCAGATTATCCGAGGCGCCGACGCGCGTAAAAATTTTGTCGACCAAACCGATATTGGCTTTTGCCGCCGGGACAAACGACCCGATTTGCGCCAGCAACACGATCAGCGCCACTTGCCGCAAGTACGTCGATTTGCCCGCCATGTTCGGGCCGGTGATGATAATAATTTGATGGCCGGTTTCATCGAGATAGGCGTCATTCGGAACGAACTTCTCGCCGAATGGCAGCAACTTTTCAACAACCGGATGGCGGCCGTCTTGAATATCGATTGTCAAAGCCTCATTGAGGACGGGCCGGCAATAATGCTGCTCGCTGGCCAATTCCGCCAAGGCCAACAAACAATCGAGCGTCGCCATCAATCGAGCATTTTCTTGCAGCGCCGTCGCGTAGCCGGCAACTTTTTGGCGCAAGCGATCAAACAATTCATATTCGCGCGCGACCATTTTCTCTTCGGCTTGCAACACTTGCTCTTCGTACTCTTTCAGTTCCGGCGTAATATAACGCTCGGCATTGGCCAACGTCTGCTTGCGGATGTACTGCTGCGGCACTTTCGCCAAATTCGGATTCGTGACTTCAATATAATAGCCGAACACTTTATTGTAGCCGACTTTCAAAGAGCCGATGCCCGTGCGTTCTCGTTCCGAAGCTTGCAATTTGGCAATCCAATCTTTTCCGGACAACGACAGGCTGCGCAAACGATCAAGCTCGGCGGAATAACCGGCGCGAATAAGGCCGCCCTCAGTCACCACCAGCGGCGGATCGTCGACGATGGCGGCGGCCAATTCTTTGGTTAATTCGGCAAGTTCTTGCAAGCCGTTAAAAACGGCTTGCAAAAGCGCCGATTCGAATTTCTCCAAACTCTTTTTCAGCGCGGGAATTTTCTGCTGCGCAAAACGAACCGCCAACAATTCTCGGCCATTGGCGCGCGCCGTCGTGACTTTGGCGACCAACCGCTCGAGATCGCCCATGCCGCGCAAAAGCTCAACGAGGCTTTCTCGTTCAGCTTTTTTTTGCGCCGCCTCTTCAACGGCGTCGAGCCTCGCATTGATTTTATCGACATCGCGCAGCGGCTGCAGAATCCACTGCACCATCCGCCGCCCGCCCATCGCCGTGCGCGTCCGATCCAAAACGCTCGATAGCGTTCCCTTTTGATCATCATTCCGCAGCGAACGCACCAACTCCAAATTGCGTCGTGTCGCAACATCAATGGCGACATATTCACGATCGTTGAGCCGCGTGAGTTGCGTAAAATGCGCCAGCTCGCTTTTCTGATTTTCCTTTAAATAAGATAACGCCGCGCCCGCCGCGCAAATTCCGGCCGTCAAATCGTCGCAGCCGAAGCCTTTCAACGTGAGGGTTTGAAAATGGCGCGTCAACGTTTCGTAAGCATAATCATAAGCAAACTGCCAGCCTTCACGGCGCGTGACAAGCAAGTGATAATTCGTAAGAATTTTTTGGCGCAGCCAATCCGCGTGTTCTTCGGCAATCAGGATTTCCGCCGGTTCGATGTTTAAGATGGCTTCGCGCAAGCCGCCATCTGCCGATTCAATCGCAACTTCGCCGACGATGAACTCGCCGGTTGAAACGTCCATCTGCGCGAGTCCGGCGGTTTTCTGCAGCGGATGCACGGCCAGCAAAAAATTATTGCGCCGGCTGTTCAACAGATCATCCGACAAAATACTGCCCGGCGTCACCACTTCGGTGACTTCGCGCTTGACCACGACTTTCGCCAGCTTCGGATCTTCCACCTGCTCGCAAATGGCAACGCGATATCCCGCGCGAATCATTTTGGCGAGATACGTGTCCAGCGCGTGATGCGGAAATCCCGCCAGCGGCACTTCCGCCGATTTGCCGTGCGACCGCGAAGTGAGCGTGATGCCCAGCGCTTCGCTGGCGATTTTGGCGTCGTCATAAAACATCTCGTAAAAATCGCCCATGCGAAAAAACAAAATCGCCTCTTTGTGCTGCGCCTTGATCGCCAGATATTGCCGCATCAGCGGCGTGGTCAGGTCGTCTTTGTCGATTTGATTTTTTTCTTCTGTATTGTTCAAATCTTGAATCTCTGCAAATTCCAAACTTTTTTTGAACGCGGATAACGCTGATGACACGGATTAACGCGGATTTTGTTTTAGAGCTTTTAATCCGCGACGATCCGCCAAATCCGCGTCATCCGCGTTCAAAGCTTTTAAGTTCAAGGACCAGAAGGGCTGTCTGGGTTACGAATTATGTGTTTACGTTTTACGCTTCAACCTCCATCAGCTCCAACTGAAACCCCTCGTCGGTTTTCACCAGCACTTCGATTTTCTTTTCCGCTTCTTGAAGCTGCAACTGGCATTGTTTGTACAACGTCATGCCTTCTTCAAAAATTTTGATGGCGTCGTCCAAGCCGATACGGCCCTGTTCGAGCTGTTGGACGATCGCTTCGAGGCGATTCATCGCCACTTCGAACGTCATTTTTTTGCTCATCCCGGTTCTCCATCCCTAAAAAAGTTCGCGCTTTAAAGAGTTTTAGATTTTTTTAACTTTCTCCACTTTGGCGTCGGCGCTGCCGACGGAAAACTGAATATGAATCCGTTCATCGACTTGCAACTCGCGCGCTTCGTGAATCAATGTTTGATCCGGCGCGCGATAAACAATGGCAAAACCTCGTTGCAAAATACTTTGATGGCTCAACGCCCGCAAGCGCTGCTCTTTGGCCTGCAATTGTTGCTTACAAACTTCCAAACGATTTTGCATCGCCAACAGCATGCGTCTTTGCAAATCATCGAGCTGCTGGCTGCGCTGGCGCGCCAAATCGAGCGGCTGGCGCAAACCATAACTCGACGCGAGGCGATTTAAACGCTCGCGCTGAATTTGCACAAAACGCCGCAGATGCAGCAGAAGTTTATGCCCGAGATATTGCAACTGGCGCCTGACTTCTGCGGCATCCGGCGCGACGAGTTCAGCGGCGGCAGATGGCGTCGCGGCGCGAACATCGGCCACAAAATCGCTAATGCTGGAATCAATCTCGTGACCCACCGCCGACACGACCGGGATTTTGCTCGCAAAAATCGCGCGCGCAACTTTCTCTTCGTTGAAAGCCCACAAATCTTCCAACGACCCTCCTCCCCTGCCGATAATCATCACGTCAACTTTTTTGTATTCATTAAACTCGGCAATCGCTGCGGCAATTTCTTCCGCGGCGCCTTCGCCTTGCACGCGCACCGGGCGCAAAACAATTTCGATTGCCGGCCAGCGTCGTCGCAAGACGCTCACGAGATCGCGAATCGCCGCGCCGGTCGGAGAAGTGACAATTCCAACGGTGTTGGGAAATTCCGGCAGTGGTTTTTTGTGGGCTTCATCAAACAATCCTTCAGTACGTAACCGCCGTTTGAGCTGTTCGAAAGCCATTTGCAACGCGCCGACGCCGGCGGGCTGCATCTGCCAAACTTCGAGCTGATAGTAACCGCGCTTCTCATAAACCGTCACCTGCCCGTGCGCCAGCACCTGCATCCCGTCTTGCGGCAGAAAATATAAATTCCGATTTCGCCCCGCCCACATGACGCAGGGAATTTGCGCGTTTTCGTCTTTCAACGAAAAATAAAAATGCCCCGAGGTGTGGCGTTTGAAATTGGAAATCTCGCCCGTTAACCAAACGGGCGCGAGGCCGGTTTCGAGCAGAATTTTTATCTGCTGCGTGAGATCAGAAACCGTCAACGTTTCCTGCTTTTGCTCGGCGCTGCGAGAATCAAAGGAGTCCAACAAACATGCCCTAATTTATAATGTCGCGCAACAAAATGGGAACCGCAACGAAAAAATCTAAAATTTATTTTGTTGCAGGTTTTTGCGTTGCGAATATTTATCTACTTGCCCTTTAGTTGCGGGCGGCCGGCGCGCAGCCATGCGGTGTACCAGTAACTCGCGACGGCCTTCGCGGCGGCGCTCATCTGCTGCTCGGCGGCCGGCCCAACGAGAGCAAACAACTTTTCATAATAGTCGCGATCAAAACTCTCGGGCGCTTGATAAAGGCGCAGCGGATCGCGCGCGCGCGTGTCGGCGCGGAGCAGATTGTCGGCCCAAACGTGGCTGTTCAAAATAATTTCAAACGCCTGCGTCGTCGGGTCGGCAATCGAATCGACGCCGCTGGGATTGAGCTGAATTTGATTTTGAAACCGCTCGATCATGTGCCACTCGAAGCGCGCGTGAATGCCGCGATTGTTCGTCATTTGGCCGTCGTAATTTTCCGAAGTGTGCAGCGGCATGTGCAAATCGGCAACGTAATGGCCAAGATCGGCGGATAATTGGATGATGTCTTTGGTGCGCCCGCGGCGCATGGCGGCGGTCAGCGAATCCGCCACGCGGCCGAGGTGCCACGGTGAATCGCCGTAGCGCAGCAACGTGTCGGCGCTGAATTTTTTTGCAGCGGCCTGATAATCGCGCGGCATTTCCGCAAAAGGATAACGCCCGTAATGATCGATGTCGATGTAATGATGAAACTCTTCGTTCTTGACGCGCCGTCGTCGCATGTCCGGATCAACGGCTTTCTCCACCACTGAATCGGCGACGCTTTGATAAAAGCCGCGCAGCGGCAGCGGCAAAAGCTTGATCGCTTCGCGGTGAATCCATTTGTGCGCAAAATATCCCCAGCTCCAAAGCATCGAGGGGAAAATAATGATCGCGGCAACAAATAAAAATTGCCAAAGTCGTGTCAATTTTTTCACGCGACGGGTTCCTTTTTAGAAATTGTGTTCGAGTGGTTTAATATGCCGTTGGCAGGCAAACTCTGATGGTGCGGCAAAGGGAGAAAGATAGAAAAAGTCGTTCCATATCCGACTTGTGATTCGACCGTGATGCGGCCGCCGTGATCGTTGACGATGTGTTGGCAAATCGCCAAACCGAGTCCCGTCCCGTCGGGTTTGGTCGTAAAAAACGGGTTGAAAACGTTCTCCAAAACATTCGGCGGGATGCCGCTGCCGGTGTCGCGCACCACGATTAAAACTTGATGCGGTTCGAGCAATTGCGTCGAGACTTCAACCACGCCGGATTCAACGATGGATTGAATCCCGTTACGCATAAAGTTGATGAGCATTTGATTGATTTGAATCGGATCGAGCAAAAGTTTCGGCAGGGCAGCGGCCAGCGTTTTCACCAGCTTGACGCCTCCCTGTTCGGCTTCGGTCTGCAGCAGATTGCAGGCTTCCTCAATGATGGCGTTTAACTCGGCCAATTGAAAAGAGGGTTTCGGATATTTGGTGAAGTGCATGACATTGGCGAGAATCTTTTCCAAGCGCATGACTTCTTCGGCGATAATTTCCGCCACGCTGAGAATCGACTGATTATCTTTGGCCAAGCGCCGCAAGGAGCGCGCAAACCCGCCGATAGCGACAAGGGGGTTGCGAATTTCGTGCGCGACATGGCCCGCCATGTTGCCGATGGCCGCCAAACGTTCGGCGTGCACCAAGCGTTCGTGCGTTGTTTGCAATTCTTTGTAAGCCGCTTCGAGTTTGTGCTTCTCCTGCTCCAGCCGGCGATTCGTATCGGCGCGTTCGATGGCCTGCGCGGCTTGGCTGGCAAAAATTTCGACCGCGGTGAGGGCCTCGTCGTCGATTTTTTGCTTGCTGTACAAATGATCGGCGATGATCATGCCGACCAGCCGGTCTTTCGCCACCAACGGCACGGCGATAAAATCTTGCAATTCCAAATTCTCAAAAAATTTTTGGCAACTCGCACAAACGGTTTGCTTCGGCGAACCGCGATAAGGGCGCTTGCGGCGAATGGCGGCGACAAAATCCGAATCTTCCGAGGTGAGCAAAAGTTTTTGCGCGCGCACGCGATTGTTGAGAACGTCATCCGGTTCGGGTCGGCGCTTGCCGTATTTTACCAGAAAGTCTTCCAATGAAATATGTTCTTCCTTCAGTTTCTCCCAAATGCGCCGCGCCTCTTCGCCGTCAGCCGGGCCGACGCCCATTCGCCCGGCCAAATAAAAGCCGGTGTCGTCGGGCAAAAAAATCATCGCGCGGTTGAAGCCGAGCGCCGGTCCAGCGGTGAGGCCGGTCAAAATCAAATGCAGCAATTCATCGAGATTGATCGCGCCCTGCAGCGCCAACCCGATGGTGGTGAGCATGCGCAGTTGATAATCATGCTTCTGGCTCTCGGTCACATCCTCGACGATGCCGAGCACGCCCCCAAGAATTTCTGCGTCGCCCATTTTCTGCTGCGACGACCACAGCGGTACGGCGTGAATGTTGAGCACGGCGGTTTGTCCGTCCGGCTTGTGAAAGTTGAAGCCGTACACTTTCCATGATTTGTGGCCGGTATTGACGCGCGCCACCGCCGTGCGCAAAAAAGTCTCGCGCAGGCCTTCTTTTTCAAAAACGCTGTTGCCAATGATCGCTTCCGGCGTCAAGCCCAGCAGCTGACAGAGCATGGGATTGGCTTTGCGGATATTGCCGCGCGCGTCGGTGGAGAAAATTCCGATGGGCGCATTGTGCAGAATCAGCGCCAAATAATCGCGCGTCGCTTCGACTTCAGCGCGCAGTTGCAAATTGCGTTGGCGGACATCGCGAATAATAAGAAGATTTTCGATGACATTCGTCAACTCGTGCCAGCCGAATGGCTTATGCAAGTAGGCGCTCACGCCGCGCTCGAGCAATTTCATCTTTAGTGGCTCGTCGGCGTCATGGCCGGTCAACATGACGACCGGCGTTTTGCGCACCGGCGCGTAAAGCGGGTTATGCGTGAGCTCGTCAAAAATCTTTTCGCCGTTCATTTCCGGCAGTTTGAAATCGAGCAGCACCAACGCGGGTTTTTCTTTGAGGATGAGATCGAGGCCGGAAGCGCCGCCATAAGCCGAAAGCAAGCGGTAACCGGCTTTGAGGAGATAAGCGCGCGCCAATTCATGCAGCGGCGCATCGTCATCGATCAAAAGAATTGTCAGAGGCTCAACTGCGGACATCGAAACACCTTGCCGGAGAGAAGAAAATTTCTGCTGGCTTCATCCCGCCCTTCGCAGAAACGACTTTGGAAAGACGGGATGAAGCAAAACTCATCTGAGTTTTTTCTTATGGCGATTTTTTCTCAGACGTTTTTTACGCTTGTGCGTGGCAATTTTATGCCGTTTGCGCTTTTTACCGCTGGGCAAGAGCTTTTCACCTCCTTTGCTGTTATTTTTATGTGATTGGAATTTATGAATTCAATTTGATTTTCCGGCATAACCCGCTTGCGGCGCGCAGTGAGGAGCACATGCCATTGTTGGGCGGCGCTGCTGGCTTCCTGACCGACTCCATTCCACCCGCCTTTTCGGCTTTGTCTCGACCGACAGATCAGACGTGCTGATCAACGAGGATTGGATTGCCGTCGGGATCCATCACCATAAAACTTGCGGGGCCCGTCGTACTCTCGTCTGCCGCGCTCATTAACTCCACGCCTTGCGTCTTCAATTGGTTCTGTAGTTCGCGCACATCTGTGAAAGTATCCAACTTCTGGGCATTACTGTCCCAGCCAGGGTTGAAGGTTAACGTATTCCTCTCGAACATCCCTTGAAAAAGACCGATCGCGTGCTCTCCGTTCTTCAGGATCAGCCAGTTCTGCGAAATATCTCCGAAAAAGACCTTGAAACCGAGCTTCTCGTAAAAGGCCTTCGAAGCCTTGATATCCTTCACCGCCAAACTAATTGAAAATGCGCCGAGTTCCACGCTTTCCTCCTTTCAGTAAAGTAGTAGCCTGCCAACAATTTTACATTCTCGCGCGTGAACCGTAGTAGAGAAAACGGTGTCCCGCGTATCCACATCGGGTTGAAAGCCTATCGCTCAAAATCATCGGTGTTGTGGGGTGGGAAATGTTTGAGAATAGTACAGTTTGGCTTCGCATCACGGCTCTTTGAAAACACCTCACCCACGACGTCCGCTGAATTTTGTTGTTATCGGGCCTGGTCGTCTTTCACTACGAATTCTGCCTGTATTAAACCATAACGTTGTGTTTTCGCCATTTCTTTTTGCTTATCCGAGCTGTTTTCCCATTTTTCTTGACCGTGATTGTATGCGTTTGATAGACAACGCTGAGTACCGCGTTGGGATATTGCGCGGCAACACGCAACAACACACGCGCGGCACCCTCTGGTTTTCGTCTTCCTTGTTCCCAATTACGCAAAGTAGAAACGCTGATGCCAAGCATGCCAGCAAATTTAGCTTGTGAAAGCCCATAATGACTTCGTATTGACCGCACATCCGGTTGATCAAATTCAAAGACTCGGCTTGGCTTCATTTCACCGCGTAAAATCGCGCCCCCTTGCTTAATGCTTTCCATAAGCTCTTCAAACAGTTCTTCACGCATTTTTCAACTCCTGTTCAACTAGTGATTTCATTCTTTTAATTTGTTCGGGGGTGAGATTATCCTGTTCATTCTTTGGATAGATAAACAGCATGAGAAATTTCTCAGTTGATGCAAACCAATAATAAATAACTCGAACGCCTCCACTTTTTCCTCGGCCTTTCGCAGCCCATCGAAGTTTTTGTAACCCGCCGCTACCGCGAATAGTGGCTCCAGCCTCGGGTTGCTTTATCAAAGCGTTTTGCAGTTCACGATATTCTTCCTCGGCTAAAAGAGATTCCAACCAACGAGTGAATATAGGCGTCTCAATAAAGTGCATGCGTAAATATACGCCATTGAAGTATACAAGTCAATGGTCGATTTAAAATAATTGGGGGAATTTCCAGTTTTATAAAATGCAGTTTCTAACCTGCTCTGCTTCGCCGCGCTAGGGCGGCGTGCAGGACGCGTGTTTCATTTCTGCACCGTGCTTGCCCTTCGCCACGAAATTTGTTGCCGCGCGCCGCCGCGTTTCCAACGTACCACGAATCCGTTTCAATTCATCGCCGGACTTCCAACTTTGAACCGTAACCTGTTGCCAACTTAGATAGCCCGCTAACACGCTTTTCAGCGGCGCGGGACTCGAAGGTAGGACGTTCGAATCGCCACAGAAGGTTGAGCGAGCACGGACGTTCAAAATTATGCCGCGCTGTCCCGCGTCCGACTGCAAAAACTGTTAGGCCTCCGCTTATGTTTACAACTGTACGTACATCTTTTAAATTTGTATTGTATCATTGTTTTGATTTGTTTTTATTCCACCATTCCAGCCAATTTTCCAAATAAACTCCCAAATCATTTCCTGTTATATCGACTAATGCTCTTCTCGCTGCCCACTGGACATGCCAATGTTCATCCTTTAGTGCATCGATTAATGCTGGTATTGCCTTTGGATCTTTAATATCTCCTAAAGTATCTATTGCCAGTACTCGAACATCGGCCGAAATTTCATCCTTAGTTGCATCGATTAAAAATTTTACAGTCCTCGGGTTTTTGGCCTTTCCTAAAGCCTTGATTGCTTGTAATCGAGCTTCGGAATAAGCCTCAATTGCTTGTAATCGAACCTCGGAATCTTTTTCATCCTTTTTTATGACATCGATTAAAAGTTGTACTGCAGTTGAATCATTGATTTCTCCTAAAATCTCTATGGCCTTCCATCGAACTTTGTAATATTCATCCTTTAGAGCGGAGATTAAGAGTTCCAGTTCTTGTGCCTTGAGGTGCTTGATCTCCCCTAGAGCTTCCATGGCTTCTAATCTAACAATCGATTCCCTGCCACTTTAAAAAGTCTCGTACCATCGATTCTACACCGTACGCCGCAAGCGCCAGTACCCTTGCAGACGTCTGCACTGTCTTCAAGGATGACCTCATTCCCCGCAAACCTGATTCGAAGCACGCATTCTTCAGGGGGATCAAGCCAATCCAAGAGTTCTCGGTACTCCAAATATCCGTCGCGCGGAACCGCAACACCTCCCATGGAGCACAGATGTAAATTCCCACAAACTAACATGAATGAAAATTGGATAGCTCCATCTGGACTCTTGGTAAGCGTAAGTGAGTCCGTTACTTGGACACAACAAACCCAACCTGTGTCGCCAACCACACCGACTTCATGAATATCAATATAAGTCCCCAATAGAGTATCAGGAAGCAGTTGCATTCCTTTAAATTTTGTCTTCAGTTCTTCAATGCTGATAGCGTCTAATTCAGTATCTTTTTGAGATGAAATCTTAGGTGGTACAATCGTTGTATCATCTGCTGAAATTGTTTCGATACTGTCCGCATGCGCCTTTTTCTTTTTTGCTGTGCATGACGAGAGTAACAAACAAACTACCAATGTATGTGAAAGCCAACGCCATGAAATTTTCATAGTTTCATTCATCGAATAATCGAAATCCCATCAACGCCCTCTCCTCGCGTAAGCCTAACATGAATTCGGCGACAGAAAATGCATTTTCAGCCGCATTTAATTACAGATAAAACAGCAAAATTTAGCGATCTTACGTAAGTTTGATTTCTCGAATTTCCTTAAGTGACTGGCGCGCCAAGCGAATCGTCGTTTCGATATGCGGCGCCAGCGCATCAAAAGTTTTAGGAAACCGCAGCCGATTGGGCTTTTTCCGGCGAGCCTTGTTTGACGCCTTCGCGCAATTCCTTGGCGGGGCGAAAGACGACGGCGCGATACGCCGGGATGCTCATCTTTTCGCCGGTGCGAGGATTGCGCGTCATGCGCGCGCGGCGTTGAACCGGATTGAAACTGCCAAAACCGCGCAGCGCCACCCGCGTGTCGTTGCTCACCGCCCAATTGACCGTCGCCAAAAAGCCGTCGATCACCGCGGTGGTTTCGACTTTGGTCAAACCCGTGCCTTCGGAGACGATGTCAACAATCTGTGCTTTTGAGATGAGCTTGTTTCCACTCACTTGACCCTCCTCTGAGAGTTAGTCTGTTGAGCGGTTAGCCCGTTAAATGGAGAATTGGGCTTTTCCAAAATTTTTCGCTTTCGCTTCAGCCGTGACCGCAGGAGCATGAGCCGCAACCGCAGGAATGGCCACTGCTTTCTCCAATCATTTTCGCCGAATTCTCTGCATTCGTGGAAGCGGCAAATAATGAAATCAACCGATTGACTTCGTTCGCGCCGCACTCCGGACAATGTACAACCTCCGGGTTGGCTTCGAAAACCAATTCCTCAAAACGTTTTTCACACGACGGGCAATAATATTCGTAAATCGGCATAATAAAACTCCAGCATTTTTTTCACCCACAAGGGTTGCTTTTTGTCAAGCACGGCGCTGGAATTAAAAAAGAGGCTTCCAGCATGACATTTATTCGGAACTCAATACGTTTTCGCTACAAAACCCATTGATAACGCAAAACCGGCAGCGTCTGCAAGCGAATCAACTGCTCTTCCAGATCGCCAAATAAAATATCCCAAATCGTCACTCGGCGTTTGCGCGAGGTGACCACGCGCGGCCGCCCCTCGATGCCGGTCTTCTCCGCCGCGAGCGCCACCGCATCTTGATAGGTCCCCAGCAAATCAATCAACCCGAGTTCCAACGCTTGTTGGCCGGTAAAAACGCGGCCATCGGCGTGTTGCAAAACTTCAGTTTTTTCCATCCGGCGCGCATTGGCCACGACGCCGACGAATTGCGCGTAGGCATCGTCGACATAGCGCTGAAAATATTTGCGATCTTCCTCCGTCAGCGGTCGAAACGGCGAACCGCTGTCTTTGTATCTTCCGCTTTTCACCACGTCGAAACGCACGCCGATTTTGTTGAGCAGCTCCGTCACATTGATCAGCTCGGTGATCACGCCGATGCTGCCGGTGGTGGTGCCGGGATTGGCCATGAGGCTTTCCGCTGCGCACGCGATATAATATCCTCCCGATGCGGCGACCGATCCCATCGAGGCGATGACGAACTTGCCCTTTTGACGAACGCGTTTGGCCGCTGCGTAAATTTCCTGACTCGCGGCCACGCCGCCGCCGGGGCTGTCGATCCGCAAAATCACCGCCGCAATCGAGCCATCGCTTTCAAAGCGCTCGAGCTGTTCAACCGCATGTTTGCTGTCCAAAATGATGCCGGCGATTTCAACGACGCCGAGACGTTTGCCGGTGCGCAGATCGAAATCATCTTCCGAAATGCCAAAAAACAGGGAGACGAAAAAGAAAATGAAAACGCCCAACGCCGCGAATAACAGCAACCCTAAAAACCAATCTCGCCCACGAGCCATACAAGGTTCCTTAACAGATAACTTGTTTCGTTTGCCCCGCCGCAGCGGAGCAGCCAGCGCTATCTTTCAACCAATTGAATGATAAACAAAAATCTCTCAAAAGTCAACACGTCAGTTGACGACGACGAATTTGGCGGTCTGGTGAAAATTACCGGCCATCAGCCGAAGAAAATAAACGCCGCTGGCGACGCGATTGCCGGAGCCATCGCGGCCATCCCAAGACAATAGCTCCGAATGAAATCCCGCGCCGAGATCGGCAAATTTGTAGCTTTTGATCACTTTTCCATCCTCTCGCAGGATGACAGCGTTGACCGGCATTCGTTGGTCTATGTGAAATGGGAAAACGATCTTGTTATCCCTGCCACCGCGATAGGGATTCGGCCGAGGCTTTTCCAACATGGAGACGATCTGGAATTGCCCGGTTAAATTGATTAGCAATTGATAATTGAAAAAAATCGTTTGCCCGGAACTGGAAGGCAGACTGACATTGACGACGGCGACGACGACGCTATCTTCTCGCGCCGGCGCCGCCACGGTAATCGGGGTCAAGCCGCCGCCGTTTTGCAAAATGTATTGCTGACTGTTTCGTGAAATCGTGGTGACCAGCCAGCGGCTCGGCTCACCGGTTTGCAAGAACACTTGAATATTCTGCGGATTGCGAATGAGGCGGTAGAATTGGGCCGCTGCCGATGGCAGTGCGCCGTCAATCGACATATCACGCGACACGGCGAGGGTTTGCGCAATCTTGATCGGTGGGTAATTGGCGCCCTCTTCAAAATAACGCGACGAATCCGCGCGCCGCCCGGTAAAATAGCACCAGTTGTAAAATTCACTAAAAGCCTGCGAGAACGGCGAAGGAGATGGCGCAAATAATTCCTTATATGGCGAAGACTCTAAAACGGTTTTAAAGCTTCGAATCGCCGGCTCGAGCTTGGCATTTTTCCACAAATCGAGCATGATGCGGCTGGTGCGCAAGCGTTTGACCAGGTAATGCAGCCAAATGGCGGACTCGTAGCCGTCGGTTTCGTGCAGCGCGCGATCGGGGTTGTTGAAAAAATCGCGCAGGTAAAAATAATAATCGTTGACCTGGTCGTAAGCAAAATCCTCAAACCACACCGACGACATTTCCAGAAAAAAAATATCCTCGCCGTGAAAACGGTAATTCAATTGCACCCCGTGAAAATATTCGTGCGCGACAGTCACGCGCAACGCGGCGAGGCCGGTGGTGTTGTAGCCGACAAAATCATTGTCGACAAAAGAGTAGCCTGGCGCCCGCCCGGAAACATCGAGAAAATCCCATTCCGTTCTCCCGTACTCGCTGCCAGGTCGATTATCCACATAAAAATCGTATTCCGGCCCGTCGACGCCTCGATCGCTCATCGGCGGATCGAAGCCAAGCGTTGTGACCAACAATTGCTGCGCGCGCTGCGCCGCAACGCCAGTCTCGTAAATATAATCCGGCACCCCGGCCGCGACGGCTTCCGGAATCGTCGAAGCCGGATTCACTGAATCAGCGCCGGTGACGGCATAATGAATGCGAAAGCGGCGATCCGGCGTGACGTACGAAAGCGGCAATTGCGGACGCTGCACCGTCGCTTTGAAGAGCGCAGCCAGCTCCTGATGCTTCACCGCAGTCTGATACAGCGCCGAAAAAGCCGGCAAACCGCATTTGCCTTGCGGAATCGGATCGCCGGAGAGCTGCGCGGCGTTTTGCAGCAACCACTGATAATTTTCCGAACGGATTTGGCCCCAAGCGACGGCGGCAAGCGCAAAAGTCAGAACGAAAAAAGGCGTTGGACGAGTCATGTGTCGTTCACTTTCTCCGAAAGCTGAAGGTCACGGGAATTCCTTCAAATCCGAAGCGGGTGCGGAAGCGATTTTCCAAATATTGCCGATAACTCGGCCGAATCGAAGTGGGATGATTGCAAAAAAAAGCGATGACCGGCGGCGAATGTTTGACCTGCGTGCAGTAGTTGATTTTGACTTCGCGCTGATCCATCGCCGGCGGCGGATATTTTTTGACGGCGGCTTGCAGAAATTCATTCAACTCCGCCGTGCGCAATTGTTTTTGGCGCTCGCGACTGACGGCTTGCGCCACCTCGAGCATTTTGAACACGCGCTGTTTGGTTTTCGCCGAGATGAAAAGTATGGGAACGTAGCTGTAAATGCGCAAGGCTTCGCGCAATTCTTTCTCGAAGCTTTTGGCGGTCAACTCATTTTTCTCGATCAAATCCCATTTGTTGACGCCGATGACGAGGCCTTTGCGCAATTTGGCGGCGTCGCTGACGATGTGCAAATCCTGATCGACCGCCTTTTCGAGTGCATCAAACAATATCAATGCAATGTCACAGCGGCGAAGGCTTTCGCGCGTGCGCAGCGTGCTGTAATATTCAATCGCCTCTTTCACGCGCGAAGTTTTGCGCAAACCGGCGGTATCGATCAGCACGATTTCCTGATTTTTATAACGCAATTTGGTATCGATGGAATCGCGCGTCGTGCCAGGAATGTCGGTGACGATCACCTGCTCGTGTCCGAGCACGGCATTAACTAACGAAGACTTGCCGACATTCGGCCGCCCGATGACGGCGAGATGCAAAGCGCCGGTCTCTTCTTTTTTCTCCGCATCATCATCGCTCACTTTGCGTTTTGCCGAAGCGGGCAACAACGCCACGAGACGATCCAAAAAGTCGCCGATTTGACGGCCACTTGCAGCGGAAATCGGCAACGGCTCGCCGAGGCCGAGATCAAAAAATTCTGCGAGCGCCGGTTCGTGTTTGGTGTCATCAATTTTATTCACCACAAGAATCAGCGGCCGATCGCTGCGGCGCAAAATACGCGCAATCTCCGCATCGGTGGCAGTCACGCCGGTTTGCGCATCAACGACAAAAATCAAACCGTCCGCTTCGTCGATGGCATCATAAACCTGCTTGAGCACGGCTTGCTCGATGACATTGTCGCTGTCGCGAAAATAACCGCCGGTGTCCATGAGCGTGAACTCATAGCCCGTCCAATCGGCCTCGGCATAATTGCGGTCGCGCGTCACGCCCGGCGTTTCATGCACAATCGCCTCGCGCTTGCGAATGATGCGATTAAACAGCGTCGATTTGCCGACATTCGGCCGGCCGATAATGGCGATGAGGGGTTTCTTTTTCATGTGGACGCCGCGAGGATTTTCGTCGTGCGCTCGCCGCCATCCAATTCAATACGCAGCGGAAATTCATATAGCAAATTGCGTCCAACCAAAGCTTTTCGAACTGGATTGACTAAGCAGAGTGGGCTGTTTTGCCAGTTGCGTACACAAATAACAGAAGTAACTTTTGAGAGCATTCTCCCCGTTTCATCAGCAATAGTTATTCTTGCCGGTAAAACATGGTATTGATAAGAAAAGCCTAAATGACGGTCGGTTTGTGCAGGTTTAAATGTTTGCTTTTCGATTATTTTGTTGGCACGCAATAGCTCATAGTCAGCCGAAGTATACGGTGAGCCCGTATCAAAATCCGCGTCAAATGTAATTCCTTTTTTGCTCAAATCAGCTTGCTCCGAATCTACGGAACTTATGGTCACAGTCAAGCTTGGATAAAAATCGTCGCGACGAAGGGCAGCCCACAGCGACTCTTCAATGCGCAGGTTAGCAACAAAAACAAGCGGCGCGTAACCAAGTTGCTTGCCAAGAGCAGACATTCTTTCATCGGAGGGATAATCTTGCAGTTTTGCAGAGCATTCAATAAGTTTTCCGCCACACACCAGCATCCATTGTGCATGAAGCTGTTCGAGCTTTTCATCAATCCAAGAGCCATATTTTTCATACGCCAACGATTGGATTTCATCGCGCTCGTCATCCGACAAAGCGAGATAATCCTCAAATGAAATCAAAAACCTTTCGTCTTCGAGCAAGGTTTTAGTCGACGAGAAAGCTTTTTCATTCGCCTTTTTATTCGCAAGCCGTGCTAAAATAATTTCTCGGCCTGCCGGCGGCAACGCATCGATCGTTTGCCATGCTTGTTCGACATCAGCTTGGGCAGCGGTCATAAACGCCTCCAGATTGATTTAATTTGGACACGACAAAAGGTTTTTCATTTGAACTTTCGCCTTCACCCCATCCATTCGGCCTCGGCATAATTGCGGTCGCGCGTCACGCCCGGCGTTTCGTGCACAATCGCCTCGCGCTTGCGAATGATGCGATTAAACAGCGCCGATTTGCCGACATTCGGCCGGCCGATGATGGCGACGAGGGGTTTCTTTTTCATTCCAAAACCTTCACGCCCGTGACAAAATACTCACTCTCTCCGAACCAGTCCGTCGGCACGCCTTTGTGCTGTTCATAACTCAGCGCGACGCGTTTGCCCAGCGAGTTGTTGATGCGCGCGGCCACGCTGTCGTCTCGCACAGTGAACAGAAACTTTTCCGGCATCGTGCCGGGCATGGCCACCATCGCCAGCTCGCCTTCCCAGGTTTTAAAAATCCACCCCCTCTTCGAAAATTTTTGAATATAACCGGCGCGCTCGCCTTCGGAAAAACTCCAGGTCAGCGAGAGCCACGTATAAAATGCGAAAAGCAATACCGGCGTGACGAGAAAAACACCCAGCCAGCGCAGCTTGCGGGATTTTTTCGGTTTCGTTTCCATTGTCTCTCCTCCTCGGTTATCTCAAAACTTTTTAGCTAAACTGCAATACTTCACTTGCGGGGTGAACAAGGTGTCATTTCGGAGAAATCTTTTTTCAATTCAGCACGGTGCTGGACATCAAAAAGATGCTTCCAGCATGACAGAATAAAGTAATTACGCGGAAGCCTGGTCACTCTCAAGATCAAATTCAAACTCAAATTCTTTTGGCGCATTAATGTCGGTGATTTCCCCTGTTTTCAAAAACTCGAAAATACCACTGAAATCATTTTTCAGCGGTACGACGGGTACGCCGAGTTTTTCTTGCAGGTCGCTCAGTTTCCAATCATCGAGAAAAATTCGTTGATCGTTCAAACAGCTTTTCGGCAGAAACACCGCGGCGCCGAGGTCGCGATCTTTCAACGCAGCAAAAACATCTTGTCCGGTGAGCAGGCCGGAAACACGAATGGTGTCGCCGTAAAATTTATTGACGACGACGATTAATTCCGGTGTAAAATTTTTAATTTGCTGCAAGCGCGGCAAAATATTTTCGGCGAGAAAGCTGCCGGCTAACGTCGCGGTGACGAGTGTGACTTTCGTTGGTTTTGTCAATCGTTTCGGCAGGCGTTGGATTTGTTTCTCATTAAAATCATCCATCAAATCGCGCAACATGCCGACGCCATTTTCCATTTGCTCGAACGCGTCGTAGCGGCTCGCGGGAGGTATCGACTCGTTGGCCATGATGTAAAATTCGTCGGAGGGATAAACAAAATGCGTGTCGAAGCGTTGGCGAAATTCAGCGGCGTAATGATCGGCAATGCGTAAAAATTGTCGGGCATATTCTTTTGTCACCGGCTTGATCGGCGTCAAACTGTCGCGGTGCTTGGTTAATCCGACGGGCACGACGGCGACGCTGCGCAGATGCGGAAGATAGCGCGCGAGATCGTTCAGCGTTCGGCGCAGGACATCGCCGTCGTTGATTTCCGGACATAAAACAATTTGCGTGTGCAGCTCGATGCCGTTTTGCGTGAGATAATCGAATTTCTCCAGCAGGCGATCATCGAATTTGATGCCGAGCAGAAATTTTCTGACAGCGGGTTCGGTCGCGTGTACGGAAATAAAAAGCGGAGTCAAGCGTTGGCGAACAATGCGCTCCAAATCGGCGCGGGACATGTTGCTGAGCGTGACGTAATGACCCGAAAGAAATGACAGGCGAAAATCTTCGTCGCGAAAATACATCGTCGAGCGCATATTGGCGGGGTTTTGATCGACGAAGCAGAAGATGCAATCATTGCCGCAGCGGCGAATTTTGAGCGGCGCGAAATTTAGGCCGAGACTGTCGTCGGGATCTTTTTCAATGTCAAAAATAATTTGCTCGTCACCGCGGCGAACTTCCATTTCAATGGCGTCGTCGGCAGTGAGAAAGCGGTAATCGAGAATATCGCGCACTGGCTGGCCGTTGATGCGCAAAACTTCGTCGCCGGGGCAGAGGCCAAGTTCGTGGCCGGTGCTGGCTTTGTCGATGGCAATAATTTTCACAGTAGTCGTTCTACAACAAAAAATAAAGGCAAAACGATTTTTGGCAAAACTATTAAAAAAATCTTTTTCACCGAAGCCGCCGAGTGTCGCCGAAGGCTTGATGAACTAACTCGGCGAAGCGCGGTGCTTTCAGTGGATTTCGGCGGAAGACTTTTTTAAAACTCTCCTATAAAACACAAAGCGCCCATTAAAACACAAAGCGCCCATCGGCTTTCCTTTTAAATTTTATCAAGGAAAATCGGGGAGCGCTAAAATATACGAATTTAAACAGTTGCAGTCAATTCAATTTTACGTGGGGCTGGTTTCCAATTGCGGTGTCGAGGCGTTGTTTTTTTGCTGATTGACCAAAACATTGATGATCGCGGCGACCGGCACGGCCAGCAAGAGCCCCCAAAAGCCGAAGAATTGCGCGCCGACGAGTACGCTCAAAATGACGATCATCGGGTGCAGGCCGACTTTGTCGCCGACGATTTTGGGGGAGATGACCGAGCCTTCCAGGCCTTGCACGATGGCAAAAATGATCGCGGCTTTGATCATGGTGGCGACTGGATTCGCTGTAAACAACGCGACGACTAATGTCAAAATCAAACTGATAAACAAGCCGAGATACGGAATGATGTTGAGCAGGCCGCTCATCAAACCGACAAATAACGAATAGGGAACGCCGACCAAGGCCATGCCGATTCCGGTCAGAACGCCGACAATCGCCATGACGCTCAATTGCCCGCGCAAAAAGCCGCTCATCAGGTTGTCGGCGATTTGCACTTTCTGCTGGATGAGGGGGCGGCGCTCTTCGGGGAAAAGGCGCAGGCCGAACTGTTCCCAAAGTTTTTCGCCGTCGTTGAGAAAATAAAAAGTCAGCACTGGAATCAAAATGAGGTTGAGCAGTTGCCCCAACACCGCCGAAGTGGTCGCGGTAAAATTGAGCGCGCCGCGCAAGACGGTGCCGAGAACGGCTTGCAGCTTGCCTGGCAAATCTTCCAAGAGCGCGCTCTGCAACTTTTGCATGTCCACCGGCAGGCGCGCGAGAAATGTCATGACGGTATTTTGCAGCCAGTCTTTTACTTGCGGCAGCGCGGTGACGGTTTGATTGATGAGATCGCCGATTTCTTGAATCAACTGCGGGACGAGAAAAACGCCGAGTATCGTCAGCCCCAACACGAAAACGAGGAGAACCAGCAAGCTCGCGAGGGTGCGCTTGAAGCGGCGTTTTTCCAGCCAACTGACCAGCGGGTTGAGCAAGTACGCCATGGCGATGGAAAAAAAGAACGGCCCCAAAACGCCGGCGAGCTGTTGGTAAATCCAAAACGCCATCAGCGTGAGGCCGACCGCGAAAATGGGCCTGGCAACGGGCCGTTCGCGCATGGTAAAATAAAATACGGCAAGCGCCACAAAGCCGACAAACGGCGTCAAGATTTCGCGCAGGCTGTACAGAAACGCCGCAAAAACGACGACGCCGGCGAGCGCGACAATGCGTTCGAGGTAGGTTTCAGATGATTGAGTCAAAGAATTCAGCAATGTGTAAAAACCGCAGTTCCAACAAAAAGGGAACCGCCACAAAAAATTTAAAATCGAAGTCGGACCGGCATGCCGAATTGCCAAGTCCGACTTCGGACTTTCGAATTCGAGGCTTCGGACTACTTGACGAACAACATTTTCAGCGTGCGCACGTAGTCCGGCGTGGTGAGCCGGTAAAAATACATGCCGGTGGCAACGGCTTGGCCGGCGTCGTTGCGGCCATCCCATTCGATTTCATGGAAACCGGCCTCTTTTTTCATATCCAGCAGCGTCCGCACCTGCTGGCCGAGCGAGTTATAAACGACGAGCTTGACCGCCGCGTTCTTGGGCAGCGCGTATTCAATCTTTGTGGTCGGGTTGAACGGATTCGGGTAATTTTGCTCGAGACTAAAGGTTTTTGGCAACGGCGAGGTTTCTTCAGCCACGGCAGTCGCATTCTCTTGAATAACCAGATTATCCACCGTCCAGCCCCAACCGACGGTATTCGGATCTGAAAACAATAAGAACCGAATCACGATTTGATCTCCGGCCTTGAAAGTTTGCAGCAGGTCGATTTGGCGGGTTTTGAACATGGACGGCGCTCCGGGGAGATTGTTGTTATACGCGGTCAACCATCTGTTGTCATCACGCGCGTCGTATCCGGGCGCCAGCGGCTTCCAGGTTTTGCCAAAGTCGGCGCTGCCCTCGACCACGACATAATCGTAAAAATCATTGTCGCCGAAAACGGAACCGTCTTCGCCCGGCTCGACGATCGCGATGTCGTCATATTTCAAGATGGCATTGCCGGAGGCGACGCGGATAGGCGTCAACAAATACGAGGTGTAGTTTCGAGCCGCGGCGTAGGGATGCGGCGAGTTCATCGTGCCGTTGGAGAAGCCGATGGACGTTTCAAAACTAAAACCGTTCGTGATGAAATCGCCCTCCGCGGCCTCGGGGTTGTTAAAATTGTTATTATATTTCACCTGCGCCGCTTTCAGCGGCACCAGTTGCAACGGCGTCGGGCTGGATTTATAACTTTGGCCGGCGCGATAAGACAACAATGAAACGGTCACGTTCCGCAAATTGGTGATGGGAACGATCACGACCAGCGCTGTATCTTTTGGGGCGGCATTGGCGCCGAGCTTAAGATATTTCGCGCCATCCAATATAAAGAAAGTGGAATCATAAGCCGAGGCTAAATTAATTGTAGCGGAGATGAATCCGTTTAACCCGCCGCCGATGTCACGAAAACGCGGCGATAAAATTGCCGGCGGCGGCTCATAACCGGCCAATTCCGGCAGGCTGACGGACCAGATGCCGCGGCCGTGCGTGCCCACAATCACCTCGTCGTTCACGATCGCCATGTCCCAAATCGCAACCGGCGGCAGGCCGTTGTCGGCATACGCCCAAGTCGCGCCGCCATTTTTGGATTCGAAGATGCCGATTTCCGTTCCTGCCCACAAAATATTGGTGTCAAACGGCATCACGAGCAAACTGTAGACCGCCACATCCGGAAAGCCGTTGCTGCTTGTCGTCCCGGCGCTAAAACCGGAAATATCGGACCAGGTTTGGCCGAGATCAGTGGTGCGCAAAATTTTGGGCGCGCGCGCGAAGGAGAACAGCGCGTAGGCGGTTTGCTCATCTTTCGGATGCGTCGCCAAACCGGTGAGCGAACCCATGTTTCGAAAGGCCTGAACTCGGCTAAAATTGAAACCGCCGTCGGCTGAAACAAAGAGCGGGTTGTTGGTGGTCAGCATGGCATGGCCGGCCCACAACACTTGCGGCGAAGCCAACGAAATTCTGGCTTGCGCCGTTCGGTTAGCGCCGGAAAATCCCAACGGCATTTGGGTTACAGTCCAACTCGAGCCAAAGTTTTCAGAACGCCAAATGCCATTTGAGCCTGTCAAGAAAATTAAATCTGCTTCCTGCTTGGATTTCGCGACTCTGGTGATGAAGGGACCATCGCGTTGCGGCCAGATGTCGGTCCAGGTTTGTCCGCCATCGAGAGAACGCCGGATCCAATTGTTGTAAATGCTCCCGATAATTTTGTTCGGCTCCTTATAATTCCAAGCCGTTTCGAAGCCATCGCCCCCGAGACTATGCTTCCACAAAGACGTTTTATCGGCGTTGAGGGGGGAAAGCCAGGTGCCGTTGTCCTGCGTGCCGCCAATATAACGATCAGCGCCGTTCATTTTATCAAGGCCGTAAAATTGCGAAGTATTATACCCTTTGAGCGTTGCCCCGGCCCCGCCGCCCAAAAAAGTATCGCCGGTTTGGAGAAAGGTTTGTCCGCCGTCATCGGAATTGGATACGCCGCCATCATTGGTATTGATGAATCTGAACTGCTGTTGCGCCGGATTGGTCGGTATAAATGTAATGTTATGGTGATCGACGTGAACGCCTTTGGTTGAGCCGCCAAAATCATGACGTCCATCAAGGAAGATGGTGCCCGACACGTTCTGCGACGTTAAGTTGCCCCAGAGAATGCGGATGAGAGCATCCGGCAAGTTGTTGGGATTCCAAGTGCCGCCGGTCGCCAAAATCGGCCACATTAAATATAATTGCTTGTGGATGTGCCCGCCGGCTCGCGCTATGTTCGGTGAAGGCGTCGTGGCGTTGTAAGTTTCCAATTGCGGGAAAATATATTCGCGGGTGCGGGTGTCTTCAAATTCCTCCAGTTCAAATTGGCCGTTGCGCGTCTGATCACGAAATGACG
>Ga0247727_10005946_pt1 | contig 24269 bp, 26 predicted proteins | sample WisWelCaveWW1625_FD_202498 | JGI IMG/M metagenome (GOLD analysis project Ga0247727, IMG submission 202498) | Biofilm microbial communities from Wishing Well Cave, Virginia, United States - WW16-25 | ecosystem: Environmental > Aquatic > Deep subsurface > Groundwater > Cave microbial mat | place... | reverse complement strand
GGAGTTGCTCGTCAACATCAACGACTTCCTGGCGAACAACGTGGACGACGACCTCCATTGCGATCACGCCGACGGATGCTGCCGCGAGCACGTCGGGATGATTTGCGACGGGAGGTAGCGCGATGACCGAGAACGGATTCACCGAATGCCTGAAGGCCGTGCTCACCGATGACCTCGACGTCAACGAGTCCTTCGACCCCGATGGGATTCGCGAGGTCGAGACCTTCAAGGATGCCGAGATCATGACTACGAACGCGGGCCTCGTGGTCACGATGGACGACGGAACCGAGTTCCAAATCACGATCGTTCTTTCGCGGCGTGGGCGTGGCACGCGGGACGAGGAGTAGGGGTACACCATGTACCAGCAGACGATTCGAGAGTGCGCCGCCCGCCTGGGTCGCATCGGCGTCGATCCCCGCCACGTCGAGGCCTGGATGCGGGTGGAGCACCCGACGCTCGACGCGTTGGATCGCGCGCGGTTCGACGCGGAGGTCGAAATCGCGCTCGCGTTGATCGATCGCGCCGGGGCAGCGCAAAGCGAGGCCCTGGCCCGGAGCTTCGGCCTGTGAGCCGCTGCGCCATCCCCGGATGCCGAGGCGAGGTGGAGATCGTCTACCTCAACCATGGCATCTGCTCCACCCACTTGGGACCGCTTGAACGCTGACAACCAACCCGCCGACGCGCTGGCACATGCGCTCGGCTTTCCGGTGGCGAATGCCACCACGACGGAGGAACCGATGTCCGAGACCAAGAAAGCTGAAGCGAAGACCCTGAAGAGGGCGAAGGCCGCCAAGGAACCCAAACCGAAGAAGGAGAAAGCTCCGAAGGAGGACCTGGTCGTGTTCGCGTTCCGACTCACACCCGCCGAGAGGGACGCGATCCACAAGATCGCCGGGCCCGCGAACGCAAGCAGGTTCGTCCGCCACGTTGCCGCTGCCTTCGCCGCTGAAGACGAGGGAGCGTTTCGCATCGTGGTGAAGGAGGCCAAGGAGGCCCGGGCCTGAGCCATCCCGTTCGACCCGCGCCCCTGGGGCTCCGGTTCCGGGGGCGTTCTCTTTGAGCAGCACCCCAGAGACTGAAGGCGCCCCGATTGATGCAACCCCTTTCCCTACTTCGAGTTGGATTCGAACATCCCCTGTCGTCCGGACTTGACCAGAGCGGTCAGGCCTTGACATTGATCTTTCATCAAGCCATGATCTAGCAGTGGATGGCGCGGACGAACCCCTCGATCCATCGGAAGCAAAAAAGAGGATCCGCAAAATCCTCGATGTCGGGACCGTGGCCCCATCCGGCCACGCCCTGGATGAGATGGCGAAGGACGACCTCACAATGGTTGACTGCATCAACGTCCTGCGCGGGGGCTGGGTCGAGCGGGGTGAGTGGGAACACGGCTCTTGGCGGTATCGGGTTCGAACGGCACGGATCTGCGTCGTCGTGGCGTTCCAATCGGAGTCGAGGCTCGCCATCGTGACCGCCTGGAGGGAACGGCAATGACCTGCGGACAGTGCGCGGGGGAGATGAAGACGGATCGGGAGAACTTCCTCTATGCCGCGTCCGGCCTGCCCTCCGTTACCCTCGTGGGGGTCGAGGTCAGCCGCTGCCCGCGGTGTGGCGAGTTCGAGGTCGCCATCCCACGGATAGAGGAGCTCCACCGGACGATCGCCCGCGCCGTGGTGCGAAAGCCAGCTCCGCTCTCTCCAGCGGAGATCCGCTTCCTTCGGAAGTGGCTCGGGTGGTCCGGGATCGATTTTGCTGAGCACATCGGCGTCGCCCCCGAGACCGTCTCGCGCTGGGAGAACGGCGCCACAGCCATGGGAGCGGCGGCGGATCGCGCGCTGCGTCTGATGGTCGTCACCCAAGCCCCGGTCCAGGATTACTCGCTCGACCTGTTGAAGACCATCGACGAGAAGCAGTCGGCGCCGTTCCGGCTTGGCGTCCGAGCAGACGAGACGGGCTGGCACGCGGTGGCAGCGTAAGGATCGGTCGGGCTCGAACCCGTCTGGCCGCAGTTCCAGCCTCCATCCACGGAGCCTGGCGCAGTGCCGCGTTCTCGTTGCGCTGGTGACACGGTGACGCGTTAGGACACGTCTTTCCAACTCCCCGCGCATACGCGCGCGCGCCACGCGAATAATCAGCAGAAACGCGTCGTGTCGTGTCACCGCGTCACCGCCCGAAGCCCGATTCCACGCCACCACCGTTCGCCCCCGTGACGGCGCACGGGATGCAGGTTCTCCGGCCTCTCACCGAGAGCGGCACCGAGAGCTGTCTGGGTCATGGGATCCTCGCCACGTTCCTGCGCCCACGACCGGTAGGCGCGGTACAACGCGGCCGACGACACCTCTGCGGTCGTGGTGAGCACGCAACGCTCATCGAAGAAGGGTGCCAGATCATCAGATTCCTCGCGGTAGTTTTCGGTTGCGAGCACGACGGCGCCGGGCTCCCCGAGACCCTCCTTCTGCCACCTCACGCAGCCCTCGACCGCCCATCGCAGGATGCCTGGGAGTTCGGCGAACAACTTGTCCTTGAGCCCCTTGTCATCTCGATCGCCCTCGAACCTCTGGAGGAAGGGGACGAGCCGGATGCGCCGCCAGATACCACGGTCCGTGCCGTGAATCGCTGGCTTGTGGTTGCACGCGAGCCACAACTTGAAGTTCGGTGTGAAGGAAAAAAACTCGTGGAAGAGGAAGCGTCCAACAAGCGTATCGCCTCCGGTCAACTGCTTCACCTTTGCCTCGTTCAGGCGCCGCCCGGCGCCCGGTTCAACGGCGACCGCGAGCCGAGCACCACACAGGGCCGCGATATCGTTCGGAATGGAGTCGCCTCCCTGCTTATGGAGAAGGGTCTCAAACGGAATCGGGCGCGCGAGTACCTCTCCGAGGAGTTTCAGGAGCACTTCGAGGAGAGTCGACTTCCCGTTGGCGCCGATGCCGAAGAGCAGGAACAGGACCTGCTCGCGCGTGAGGCCCGTCAGGCTGTAGCCGATGGCGCGCTGGACGAACTGGATCAACTCGGTGTCGGGCCTGTCGCCGGTCACGAAGATCTCTCCAAGGAACTGCTCCCATCGGACACAGCGTGCCGTCGAGTCATAGGAAACCGGCAGCACATAGGTGAGCAGGTCCTCCCGGCGATGAGGTCGCAGGCTTCCTGTGGACAGATCGAGCGTCCCGTTCCGGACGTTCAGGGTCATCGGATCCGCGTTCAGCTGCGTACGTAGGACGGCGATCCGTGAATCGGAACATGCTAGGTCGAGGAGGGCATGGATTCGCGGTGCAGCTTCGCTCTTCTGCGCCCAACGCGAGATCGCCTTGCTGTGCTTAGGATTCGGTTCCGCGTCTGCCTCGGCGAAGATCCTCGCAACCGTTTGCTTCGCTAACTCGGTGACGTGCGAGAGCGAGTCCTCCCGCCAGTGAGTGGCGTCCCAAAGAAGCCACTGCTCTGCGATGTGGTCGTATCGAATAAGATCGCCATGATCAAAGACGAACCTGAGCGCGTTCCCGGCATCGGTCAGGTTGAAGGGACCGTCTGCCGCCATTCGGCCAGGCGAGCTCGACCGCCCCATGGGACGAGTTGTCTCTCCCTTCAACCTTGACCTTGGCTCAGCACGTCGCGGCTCCTTCCTGCCGGCCTCGAACCCGCTTCGGATCGTCGCTCTGGCGGCGTCCTCTCCGTCATCGGCGACGAGCCCACACTCGAAAGCGGCCTCGAAGAGCTCCTCGACTACGCTGCTATGCAGTTCTCCTCCGGCAAAGAGTTGCCCGACCGCGAACGCTCCCCTGTTCAGCGTGGCGTTTCGTGTTCCTTGAGGCGCCGACCTCACCGCTTCACATTCCCGCCGAAGGGCTTCGAGGCCATAAGGAGTGCCGCGGTAGGGAACAAGCGATCCCATGTTCGACGGAGACACCGCGTGCTGACGGTTCCCGTTCCTAAACGTGAGTATCGCGAGCCATTCGGCGGGAAAAGTCGCGAGCGGAACCTCGTCCGGCGAGAGCCCCTGCTCCCACATGTAGACCCGGCCCGTCTCCGGATGCACGGACCCTGGGAACACGACCTGTCCCCCATCCGCGCGTACGTCCACATTCGGCGCGAGACTCCCCACGGAGTTCCCGAGAGGTAGGTCGGGAGCCTCGAAGTAGAGATGCGCACCTCCGCTCCCCGTGCGGACGGTTGGCGTCCTCGGGTATTCCTCAAGACGGCCGCCCTTGGCATTGTCCACGTCAACGACGACGACGCCTGAGACCCGTCCAGTGCGGAGCCCGACGTTACCCTTGTGCGCCCAGGCGATCACCTCGTCCTCTGTTGAGACCGGTAGAGATGTCCAATTCTTCAGGATGGGCTTCTTCCCGCTGAGTGGAGTGAGAACCCATCGGCGGCGATGGGCCGCGAGCGACTCGGCAACGCGGGTTTCTATCGGGTCAGCATCCATCAAGCTCTCCGCAGGTTCGCGAGGAACTCCTCGATCGCCGGGTGGGGCCGCGGGCCAACAGGCCCCCCGTCTCGAGGACGTGCGGGGCGGCGTAATGACCGCCCTATCGCGGCCGACATGTGGCGTCTCCTGCTGCGAGGCTCGAGAGTAGCTGCCTTGCCGGCGCCAAGGCCGCTTCGATGGCTGCGATTTCGGCAGAGGAGGGAGCGCGTACGCCCCTCTCGATCCTCGAGTAGGTGGACTGAGACACGCCAGCGACCGCTGCCACTTGCTCTTGCGATTGTTCTGCAAGCCTCCTTAGGAGCTTGAAAACAGACGCGTCCATCTCGACCCCCTCGAGCCTGCAAGACTCACCCAGGCTCCTAAAGATGGAGATGGAATTTGCCGGTCGCCCTAGAGCAAATCGGCCGGAGATTGAATCAGGCCTTCATGAAAGCGTGTGCCTGTTTGATGGCCTCGGCCGCCATCTTGCGAATCCTGGCCGCCCGACGGGGTCCGCTCCCGGCCCTGCCTGACTCTCGTGCCTTCGCTTCCTTCTCAGCGAATCTTTCGACAGATCCTCGCGCCTCGATCTCGACCCTGTACCAGACGATAAAATCGTCCAGAGTCTTCAGGGGTTTCCAGTTGACCGCTCGTGTCGACTTGATACCTATGTGTTTCATGAACTTGCGCATCTGCGGGACGAACCTGTTGATGAGCCGGAGATCCACGTGTGCGGCGTCCGCGATCAGCAACCTCGTCGCACCGCCGCTCCTCAACGCCTCGATCGCGGGTTCAACGTGACCCGGGGCTAGCATCGTGAATCGTGGAATCGCTCGGTGACAGATCTTGAATGCCTGTCTGAGGATGTCGATTGGTGCGTAGACCCTGTTGCGTTTGCCTTCGCTCATGCGGCACCAAACCGCAGCGAGTTCTCTAAACTGATCCACCCACTTGGAACTCGGCACGAAGAGACCCGGCGCCATCGATGGTGGGGTTGGCGAGAGCTCGCGCAGCTGCTTGATCAGGAATGCGTACAGCCCAGGATCGCTTGCGTTGACTTCTCCGAAGATGGCCGAGCTGATGGCGTACGGGACACTGAAATGGGGTGACAAGTGGCGGTAGAACTCCAGCCCCTCAAAGGTCTCGAATACGCCCCGGCCCCGGATTGGAGGGATGGGAACAGGATCCGGCAAAGCTCCGGCCTTCCTGCCTGAACGCTGTCTCGGCAACCTCGTCGGAGCCTTGCGCGGCATCTGCCCGCCGTTCTGAATGACCCTGTCCTTCTGGGTATGCGCGGTGCGCAGGCGGCCCTTCTCGGCGGACAGCACCTCCTCATTCATCGAAATGCGGACCGATTCCGCGCGAAGCTCATCAGGGAATGCAGCCGGGTCGCAATCGAGGCATGCCTGGAGTTCAGGGTCGTATGTTTCGGACCGACACACAGGACACAGAATCCACCCGATCCCATGCCTCCGCCTCCGCCCTTGTTTCTTCCGGGCCAAATCTGTACCTCGCCTGGCGACCCTCCTTGATTCTACGGCCGGCTTTGCGTAGGTCGACGGGAGAATCGCTTACCCATTCCCGATGGCCGAGCTTTCGGACACTTTTTCTCTCCGAGGCAGAACTAGTCAGAAACCCCGCCTCGACTGGTCGGCCATCCTCGAGCAGGCCGCCGAGATCGTCGACAGGTACGACACGGGGGTGACCCTCAGACAGCTCTTCTACCGCCTTGTCGCGGCCGAGATCTTGCCCAACACCAGGGTGGCGTATTGCACCTTGAGCAAGGTCACGGCCGAAGCGAGACGGCAGGACCGGTTCCCGGCACTCGTAGATCGGACACGTCAGATTCACCGGTACCGAACCTTCGGAGGCCCGGACGAGGCCAGATCCTGGCTCAGCCGGATCTACCGCCGCGACCGCACTGAGGGCCAGGAGTACTCCATCTACCTCGGGGTCGAGAAAGCCGGGATCGTCGAGCAACTGGAGTCCTGGTTCGGCGATCTGGGCATCTCCATCCTCGCGCTCGGTGGCTACTCATCCCAGTCCTACGTCGACGAGATAGCGAAGGACGTCCAGGAGCAGACCCGGCCCGCCGTCCTCATCTACGCCGGGGACTTTGACCCATCGGGCGAGGACATCCAGCGGGACTTCATCGAGCGCGCGGGCTGCTTCGATGAAGTCGTGCGCATCGCCCTGAACGCCGAGCAGGTCGACGAGTACGACCTCCCCGAACAGATGGGCAAGGCAACCGATACCCGCGCCCGAGGGTTCATCGAAAGGCATGGCAAGCTCGTGCAGGTCGAGCTCGACGCTCTTCCGCCGGACGTGCTGAAACGGCTCTACACCGAGGCCATTGCGAAGTTCTGGAGCGACGCCGCGTACGGCAAGATCATGAAGCGGGAGCGCCGCGAGGCCGCCCTGCTCAAGGCGTCGTCGTGACGACGCAGACCTGTCAGAAAGCGGAACGAGACGGATTGCGGGAGCTGGTGGCTCTGTTCTCCCGCGCCTACTTGCGGCTCGCCGAAATGTCGCGCCATTCCGCCGTGTCTGGCCGCAGGATTCTCCTTGATGTTTCCCGCCCGGAGAGCCCTCCTGTTGCCGTGGGAAGCGACCACGGAGGCCACGATGGAATCCACGCTGCTCGGTGAGATCCGGCGCATCCAGCGGCTTTCGGTGAACGAGCTGCAGGCCGAGTGGCTCCGGCTCTACGACGGGGAGCCGTGCCGGTCCCGGAATCGCCCGTACCTCGTGAAGCGCCTGTGCTGGAGGGTGCAGGAGGTCCAACTCGGCGGCCTCAGCGACCGGGCCAGGACCAGAATCCAGGAGCTGGCCCCGACCGGGTTCATGCGCGCCGTGACACCCCCGACGCGCGCCACGGGGTTGGCGGTCGCTGAGGGCCCCGACCCGGCTCCGGTGAGGAGGATCCGCGACGCGAGGCTCCCCTCGCCCGGGAGCATCATCAGCAGGACGTGGCGTGGTCGAGAGCTACGACTCCTCGTCCTCGACGACGGCTACGAGCTCGACGGCGTCCGGTACGGCTCTCTGAGCGAGGCGGCCAGGGCGGCGACTGGCGCGCACTGGAACGGACGCTTGTTCTGGGGCCTCACCCAGCGGACCAGAAAGAAGTGATGAGCATGGCGCGGCGGAACGGTCGAGCCTCGGCGGTCGCCACCGTCACGGTTCCCGTTCGCTGCGGGATCTACACCAGGAAGAGCACCGACGAAGGCCTGGACAAGGACTTCAACAGCCTCGACGCGCAGCGCGAGATGGCCGAGGCGTACATCACGAGCCAACGTGGCGAAGGCTGGATCGCGGTGCCGGACCGCTACGACGACGGCGGCTACAGCGGAGCCACCACGAATCGGCCGGCGTTGCAGCGTCTCTTATCGGACATCGAAGCCGGGAAGATCGACTGCGTCGTCGTGTACCGCTATGACCGCGTGAGCCGATCGCTCCTCGACTTCCTGCAGTTGCTGGAGTTCCTCAAGAGGCACGACGTTGGGTTCGTTTCGATCAGCGAGAGGTTCGACACCAGTACGCCGCACGGAGAAATGGCTCTAAACATGGTTCTCTCCGTCGCGCAGTGCGAACGCAGGGTGATTGGACAGCGCACCCGCGACAAGCTCGCCGCTTCCAGGCGGAAGGGAAAGTACGTCGGCGGCTACCCGGTTCTCGGCTACGACCGCGACCCGGCCGGTGGTCGTCTCGTCGTCAACAAGGACGAGGCCGAGACGGTCCGCGAGGTCTTCCGGCTGTTTCTCGAGCGCCGCTCCCTGGTCGAGGTCTCCGCCGAGCTCACCCGTAGGGGCATCACCCTGAAGCGTTGGACGACGAGGGACGGGAAGGTCTTCGGCGGGGGCCGGTTCGACAAGGTGAACCTGCGGCGGATGCTGACGAACCACTTGCACATCGGAAAGGTTCTCTTCGAAGGGAAGGTCTACGATGGGGAACACGAAGGGATCGTCCCGCCGAAGGTGTTCCGCGAAGTCCAGGCGGTCCTCGAGGAGAACCGGGGCAACGGTGGCGCCGGGAGCCGGAACCAGTGCGGCGCGTTGCTCAGGGGCATCTTGAAGTGTGCGTCTTGTAACGCCCCGATGGTCCACACCTGGACGAAGCACCGCGCAAAAGCGTACCGCTGGTATCGCTGCGCCGCCTCCATGAAGCACGGCACTGCCACCTGCCCGACGAGATCCGTGAAGGCCGACGCCGTCGAATCGTTCATCGTGAGCGAGATCAAGCGAATCGGCTCCGACCCCGATCTCCAGCGGGCCACGTTCGAGCAGGCGCTGGCACAGGTCGCGGCGCAGAAGCGGGGTGCCAGGGCCGAGATGAAGCGGATCGAGAAGGAGATCGCGAGCGCGCGCCGGAACGTGGATGGTCTCACGGCGGCAATCGCGAAGGCCGGTGGGCGAGCGGAACAGGCCCTCCTGACCAGCCTGGAAACAACTCAGGGCCGCGTCACCGCCCTCGAGGCGCGGCTCGCGGAGGTCCGGGCCCAGGAGGCCACCCTTGCCACGCAGCACGTTGATGAGGCGGCCGTGGCGCAGGCGCTCGCGGAGTTCGACGAGCTCTGGTCCGTGCTGCTCATCCCCGAGCGGGAGCGGGTCATCCGTCTCCTCGTCTCCGGCATCCGCTACGACGGCTCGACCGGGAATCTCGACATCGACTGGCGCCTGGCCGGCTTCGGGGAACTTGCCGGGGAGGTTGGCGATGCGTAGCGTCGCGGCGACGTCGTCGTACACGGTGGAGTTCCGGAGACCACGCCCCGAGCTTGCGCCAGAACCCCAGGGTCGCGTCCCCCGCGTTGCCCGGCTCCTCGCCCTCGCCCACCGCATCGACCAGATGATCGCCGCTGGCGAGCTCAAGGACCTGGCCCACGCCGCGAAGCTCACGGGCTTGACCCGAGCTCGCGTCACTCAGGTCTGCAACTTGCTCCTGCTCGCGCCCGAGATCCAGGAAGCGATCCTCGACCTGCCGCCGGTCGTGAAGGGACGGGACCCGATCACCGAGCGGGAGATGCGGGCGATCGTGGCAGAGGTGGAGTGGAACCGGCAGAGCCAACTGTGGGATGCTCTCCGTCAGTCGACGGCATCTCCGTCGGACCAGGGGTGAGGGGGGGACCTTGGCCACAGGTCGCAGCAACAAGCTCGTCGGTCAGGTGGGGGAGTTCCTCGTCTGTGCCGAGTTGGGCCGGCGAGGGCTGATCGCTTCCCCCTTCGCCGGGAACGTGCCGGGCTACGATGTCATCGCGACTGACGAGCGCTGCGTCTCTGTGCCGATCCAGGTCAAGGCGAACAACGGGACGAACACGTGGCAGCTCAACGCCGCGAAGCACCTGGACATCCAGTTCGACCCGAAGACGCAGACGCAGTCCGTGCGCCGACCCAGGGGACCTGCCGACGCCGGGCTCGTCTGGGTCTTCGTGTGGCTCGGGGATGGCCAGAAAAGCAGGGACCGCTTCTTCGTCGTGACGCACGGCGACGTCCAGGACCTGCTCTACCGTGGTTACTCCAGCTACCTGCGGCGACACGGCGGCAGGCGACCCAGGAAGCCGGAGAGTACCCACATGGCGATTGACGTCCATCAGCTCGAGCCGTTCGAGGACGCGTGGGACGTCGTCGAGAACGAGCTGAGGAAGCGAGGACAGTCAGCAGGGCGGACGCGCCGGCAACGCCGCAAGCTGGGAGGACGATGATCCATGCCCTACCTTTCGCCCCCAACCCTGACCGCCGACGAGCAGCGGTCGATCCTGCGGTTCACCGCCGGGAATCCCAGGGACCACCTCATCTTCTCCCTCGCGTTGGGCACCGGCCTCCGCCTCGGCGAGATCGTCGGCCTGGACGTGGGCGACGTGTTCGCGCCGGACGGGACGCCCCGGGTCCGCATCCGGATCCGAGCCGAGATCGCCAAGGGCGGCAGGGCCGGGGACGTGTTCTTGCCCGACCGGTTGCTGCCGAAGCTGCGGCGGTTCTGGCGGTGCAAGGTGAAGCGCGGCGAGGGGCTACAGCACGCCGAGCCGCTCTTCTGCAACCAGTCCACGCCGCCGGATCTCGAAGCGCCGCGTCCAGTACGCGTGGAGGACGTGGCAGAAGCGGGCGGGGTTCGACCGCCTGTACTCGTTTCACTCGATTCGACACACGTCCATAACTTCGGTGTACCGGATGTCCCGGGACCTCTTCCTGGCACAGAGGTTTGCGAGGCATGTGAGCCCGCTGACGACCGTGGTGTACACCCACCCCTCGGACCAGGAGCTGGCCGGGAGGGTCCGGGGATTGCCCTGCTGAGATTGCTGGCGGCGTCGCCGGGCGATAGGTTTGGAGGCTCCGATTTGTTAAATGTAACGTCTTGTATTTGCAGTAGGTTGCAGTCGATATCACGGCGCTCGTGCCGGGTGGAGTGCGGCCGTTTCGACCTCCTGACCCTCTCCGAGAAGGTTGTTCCTTGTTGATTCTTCTTGACGATCCAGAGACCGGTCGGTATATTGGCGTTAATCTCCGGTGCGCGAATTGCGGCCGGGGGGGCGCTTGAGTGGCCGGTCCGCTAGGTGGACAGCATGCCGTTGCCAGATGATCGTAGGCCGGCATGTGGCGCCAAGCTCGATCATTTCAGTTCGGCGCTAAGGAGGATTGATGCATCGTCGCATCATCCTTCAGCGCTGAATTAAAAGATCGGAGCTGGCCATGAAGGTGCCGTTTTCTCCAGCCGAGCAGCGTTTTTTCGTCGAGACCATCGATGCAGCGGTCCGTGAGGCCGATGCCGCCGGCAAGTCGGCGCGTGGCGCGTGGGTCAAGCAGCGGATTCTCCGCCGACTACCGGACTTCCGCGAGGCGCGGTGGGGTTTCACGGTGTTTCGAGAATTCGTGTCCTCACTCGAGGCTTTCTCCGTCAGCCACGATGGTTTTGACGTGGTGATCGGGCTCAGGAGGACCCCTGCTCGCCTTCCGGTGATGGCTGCGCGCGCGCCTACCGCAGTGTCCCCAACCCCGATGTCGTCGCCCGTGCGGGTCGCGCCGGAGCTCTGGAGAGCTTTCATCCGGCATCCGACGAGTCCGACAGCGTATCTTGATCGGGCGGCCTTGGAGACCGGTCAGCTCGCGGTCCATTACGAGAGTCCTATCCCGGGTCAGAATCAGGATGTCGACTTCCAGAACGAGCCACGCCGATACTTGCTCGTGCCGATCAGTTCGGAGAGCACGCAAACTGCGTGGGTGGTGGAGTGGGCCGAGAACGCCCTGCCGAAGGATCAAGCAAGGGAGTTGATACAGCTCGCACAATCCGCTGACGGGGGATTCCGGAAAGCAACCGCCCGTATATATCAACTCGGGCTGGACAGAAGTTGGCTTCGCGAGCGGAGTCGTCGCAGCATCGACATACTGAGACATTGGCTCGCGGATCAAGGCATCGCCTGGGAGCCGCCCATCACTCAGGAGCGGAGCGCGTTCACCGAGAGCCTCTTGACGGAACCACCGTCGGCGAACGGTTCCGATCTTCGGCAGCTCGCGCAGGCAATCGTGGGCCGGATGACCGATGGAGAGTTGCGTCAGCTCGTTGTTCCGTTGGGCCTTGCTTTCGACGCAATCAAGAAGCCGTAATCGCCCCCCCAACGGGAAACGCCATGCCGCACCGGGGGGATGTAGATCCGGTTTTCCGCCTCGAGGAAGTTCTTCTCGCTCAAGGACTACCGAACGTCACGATCCTCGACGTCGGGTGGAGTCTGCGCGCGCGTCATTTTGGGCTTTCCGAAAGTCTCCGCGTGTCCGTCGAGAATTGCGGAATGTTTTTTCGGCGCCCGCACCGAGGATCGTGTGAGAGCCTCTCCACTCTCGGCGGCGTCGTACGAGGATACGTCAACAGCCGCCAGAGCGACTCTATGCTCATTGTCCTTTGTGCTCGCGTGACGGGTGACTGGAAACAGAGATACCAAGCAGTCCGCCAGATTGTCGGGGAGACTTCGGGCGTCAGGTTCCTCGCCCTGTCGAGGGCGGCCTCCAACGATCCCCAACTGGCCATCGCCGAACTCGCCGATCTGCTTGGAGGGTTCGCCCAAGCTGAGGCGGACGATTCCGGCGAAGCGACCACTGACGCGGCACTGGGAGAACTCGCGAAGACGAGGTCCGGAGTTGAGAATCCGCTTGTGCTGGCAGTCTGTGGTATCCCTGAGAAGCAAGGCCATGCTGCCGCGTTATTTCCACAGAAGGCGAGAGAGCAGTTTGGTATTGAGGGGCGTTGGATCTTCACGGATTACGACCATCCCGAGAACGTAATTCAGTCGGTCCGACAGATCCACGCCAGCTCGATTCTCCCTGACGGCCGATCGCGACTGGTTGCTGTAGTATTTGCCCACTTCTTTAACGCCACCAACGCCAAGAGAGACGGGATGGAGTTTCTCCGAAGCGTCGGAGTCCAGTGCTCCGCGCCACCCTTCAAGAGCCTCGGCTCCGCGCTCCAGGCTACGAAACAAGCCCTTTGTGCCTACGTCGGCTTCGATGTCGACGCGAACACGGCCGACGAAGAAGCAGAGCAAATGGACGAGAAGCCAACGGAACAATGACTCCAACTGCGAATCTCGGTCCTCGTTGTCAGCGTTCACGGTCTTTCAGGTTGAACGGTCACATGGGAGAACGACGCGTCGCCTTCCCCTGCTTGTCCGGGAGGTGCCGGGCCTCGATCGCCCCTTCTCATGCTCTCGCGACCTTGCGGGGCCGGCCAGCCGCCGCCGACCGTTGGCTCGAGAGACGTTTCCGGCCGCTTGCCTGGTCACCTTCCCGGGCGGCGCGCTCCCCTCGTATTCGGTCTAGCAGAACGGACGCCGGCTCAAACGACCGCCGCTCTCGACGCGCTACCTCAGCCTCGGTGGGCACGAGGTCGCCGCGAAACGCCTTGGCGAGCAGGCACGGAAGGAGCTGCTCAACGCGCGTTTGGCCCTTGGAGAAACGGGCCTCGATTTCGTCGGCTAGCACGAACAAAGCCTTCACTCGGCGTGCGATCTCTCGTTGTTCCGCGAGCGGGGGCAAAGGCATCCTCTGACCGGCGATATCGGCTATGGACACCCGCTGGTGGCCTGCGGACGACTTGGCTCCCTCGGTAAGTTCGGCTCGAAGGATGGGATTGCCGAAACACAACTCCACATACGAAGCCATCTCCGGGATCTTGAGCTTGGCGCAAAAGACACGGTCGGGATACTGGATTCGCCGGCTCCCGAGATCACGCACCACCGCGCAATTCGCGAGATACTCAAGGCTGCCGCTGAGACGCGTGAACAGGACATCGTCATCACGAAGAAAGTTGTCTCGGTTCTGGCTGTCCCTCGCTCGGACGAAGCGAACATCGTTAAGGTCCACCGCGCCCGGCCTGACGCTACTCGAACGCAGAATCGGGAATTCCGTACGCTCATTCTGCGGGGGCACAGTTGAGCCGCCGCGTATTGTCGCGACGAGTGCCCCGAAGGCAACCCAGATCCAGTCCGAGGGCGTCTCATGGGCCGGTTCCCTAAGGAGGTCCTCGTTCCTTGCCGCATATCCTTCCAGAACTGTCGAAGCTGGTTCTGTGACGCTGTGAGCCTCCCGCCAATCCGCCGTGAGCCGCCCCGAGCACGCGGCGGCGAGGACCGACTGGCGAAAGCGCTTGAGGAGTACCGGGATCCTCGCCAGCCGCTTCTGGCACGCGTCCACCTTGCCCAGCACTTCCTCGAGCTTGGCGACGATGCGGCGCTGTTCGCGGATGGGAGCGAGCGGCATCGCCTCTGCCATGACGACCCGGTCTGAGGTTGCCGGATAGTGCGTGCCAGTCTGCTGCGGCGTCAGCCGGGTCGTGAAGTCCTCCGTCAGCACGTACCGGAATAGGTAGCGAGAATCGACCGCGGCGTTTGGTCGGAGCACAGTGAAGCCCGTCGAGCAGACCTCGGCAGCTGACCCTTCGGACACCAGCGCGACGTTACGCAAGTTCGTGCGGACATTCGAGAAGAGCGTGTCCCCAGCTCGCACCGGGCGACGAGCACGCGAAGGGGCCTGCTTTCCACGAATCGTCTTTATCCCGGCGATCGTAAACGACGAGTTGTCGATCGAAGAGATGTCTACATAACCGAACACCTTGTCGGGGTGATCATGAGGATTCGTGTTCGCGACACGCTCAGTCACGTCAGCAATTCGAGCACGAGCCCATCCTTCCGGCAGCTCGTCGCTCACTTTGCGACGCCCTCTTCTTTCTCCACGAGCGCGACGATCTCCCGCAGGCCCTGCAGAGCGGCTTCGAGCTCGGTGATCGCCTCCGCGGCAAGATCCTGCGGTTCGGGCAGATCGTCGCTGTCTTCGAGGGACTCGTCCTTGAGCCAGGTGATGTCGAGCTTGTAACCGCGCTCCTTGATCTCGCCGAGGGAGAACCGGCGGAAGCGGCCCTCCTCACCCAGGTCTTTGCGTTTGCTTAGACCGTTGGGATCGGCCCCATAGCACTTCTCGAATTCCGCGAAGTGCTTGGGCGTGAGCGGGCGGTCCTTCTTGGTGATGCCAGGGACATTCGAGCGAGCGTCGAAGATCCAGACGTTCTCTGTGGGCCGGCCCTTCTGGAAGAACGCCACGTTCGCCTTCACCCCCTGGCTGTATGGCGTGAACGTCCCACGGGGCAGACGGAGGATCGTGTGCAAGTTGCAATCCTGCATCAGGATCTCAAACACCTCGCCGGCCTTCCCTTCGAACAGGCAGTTATCCGGGAGCACGATAGCGGCGCGACCACTTGGCTTCAGGATTGTCAGGATGTGCTGGACGAAGTTCAGCTGCTTGTTGCTCGTCTCGATCGTGAAGTCCTCGCGGTCGGGAGCCTGGTTCGCGCCTTTCGTGCCGAACGGCGGATTCGTCAGGATCACGTCGAACCGTTCGGAGCCAGGCACCTCGTAGATCGTGTCGCCGAGAACGATGTGCGGCTCGATTCCGTGGAGGAAGAGGTTCATGAGGGCCAGCCGACGCGGGCGGGCGACGAGGTCCTGGCCGTAGTAGGTCTTCGTCTTTACCCGCTTGGCGAGGTCGCGGTCCAGGGCCCCACCCTTGGTTTGCTCCACAAGCCATTCGTAGGCGGCCACCAGGAAGCCGCCCGTCCCGCACGCGGGGTCGCAGATCTTGAAGTCGCCGTGGGCCCGGGGGTCCGGCTTCATGCAGCGGACGATCGACTGGATCAGGACGCGAGGCGTGAAGTACTGTCCGGCTCCCTTCTTGCCTTCGCTGGCTGCCTTCTCGAGGAGACCCTCGTACGCCTGGGCCTTCACGTCCACGCCGAGGGAGGTCCACTCTGTCTCGTCGATCAGGTTGATGAGCCGCTTGAGATTCACCGGGTTGTTGAAGCGGGACTGCGCCTCGGTGTAGATGTCTCCGAGGATACCCTTGGTCCTGCCCAGGGTGCGGAGAACGTCCACGTAGTGATCGGTCAGGTCCGTCCCGCTTTTGTCCCGCAGCTTCGGCCACTCGCACCCCTTCGGCAGCTCGACCTTCCTCTCATCCGCCATCTTCAGGAACAGGAGAAAGGTGATCTGCTCGATGTAGTCCCCGTAGTCGATCCCGTCGTGGCGGAGGGTGTGGCAGAACCCCCACAGCTTCTGGACGATGTCACTCATGCGGCAATGGCCTCGTTCAAGGAATCGAGAAGGGGCTTCAGCTTACCTCCGAACGAGCGGTCGGCGGGAGCCCAACCTCCGGCCCGACTCAGGACAGGCGACAGGTCGAAATCCTCACGGTCGATGGAGAGGTTCACGATCATGTGCTGGCGAATCCGTTCGAGCCAGTCCCGTTGCTCCTGGGTCAGGGTCTTTCCGAGGGCGAGTTTCTGGAAAGCTCTCTCGACACGCTCCTCAGCGGTGAAGAGCGGTTCCTCGTCCCGCGCAGCGTGCTTCACCATGGAAATAATGTCGACCAGGGCCTTCTTGTACCTCACGTCGTGAGCTTTCTGCAGGTTCTGGACGGTGAACCCCTCGGGAGCCGCCGCGAGCTTCTTCCTCAGTTCTGCGAGTGCCTCGGTGCTCCAGGACTTCGGACGATCCAGGAGAATCCGGATCGCCTCGACCTGCGCGGGGTTCTCCCGAACGAACCGGCTGAATGCCGCTAGATAATCCTCGGGCTTCTGCTCCCGCCCGCGACCGTCCCGAATCAGCCACTCGGACCCCACCGTGTCCTCGTAGTCGACGGCCTTCACGAAGGTTCGCTTGCTTCTGGGGTAGTCCACGAGGAGATCCTGAAGCGCCTCGTCCCGCAGGAGGGTCATGGTGCCCTTGAAATCCCGGCGCAAGCGGGCAGGTAGCTCCGTGGCAAACCGACCGACATCGCCATCCGGAATGCCGCGCGTTTCAAACATCCCCCGCGCCTCCCCCGCCATTTCCTTGTTGATGCGCTGGAGCCGGCGCACGAGGCACCGGACGTTGTAGTCACGGTCACGGTTGGCCCAGATGTCCTCAACAATCTCCCGGATCGTCCGGCTTGGCTTCAGCGGGGCATCCGCCGTGATCGCTGTCGCCTCACGGAAATACCGGATCAGCGTCCCGTCGAAGCAGTCGAAAACAGTGAAGTGCGACTTGTCGGGGTACTTCTCGCCCTTCCGGGTGCCGCGCCCGAGCATCTGCTCGAAGAGGATGCGGGACTTCACGGGCCGCAGAAACACGATGTACTCGAGGTCGGGGATGTCCACCCCTGTGGAGAGCAGGTCCACCGTAACGACTACGCCCGGGGTTGGCCGATTGCGGAACTCCCGGATCGCTTGGAGCGGGCGGTCCACACGGCCTGTGATCTTGCGCACGAAGGCCTGGCCCCGACCAAAGAGGCCGACTGCGAGCTTCACGAGCTCGTCAGCGTGAGAGGTGTGCGGGAGATCGTTGGCCGCAAAGATCAACGTCTTGGGAAAGCGGCCACAAGCCTGCTCGTGCTCCAGGGCGTACCGCTTGACCTCCTCCAGGATCTTCTGGTTGGAGTCAGGGGACGTGACCTTCCTCTCGACCTCTTCCGACTCGAAAGCACGCTCGTCCTCGAGCTGGTCAAGCGTCTCAGTGCCGGTGTCCGGATCCACCAACTCCACACGATCTGTCTCCTTGAGAAAAACACCCTTCATCCGGACGTCGGACTTGACACTCACGACGTCGTAGTCCACGAGGAATCCCTCGCGCACCGCCCGAGAGTACTCGTAGCGGTAGACCACGTCATGGAAGTATGCCTTCGTGTGGGCAGCCGGCGTCGCGGTCAAGCCGATCTTGATCGCATCGAAATGATCGAGGGTGTTGCGCCAAAGGGACTCCTCGGCTGTCGTGTATCCCCGGTGGCACTCGTCCGCGATGATCACGTCGAACGCGTGGATCGGGATGTCGATGCGGTCCGCATCGTCGTCGATCGCGTCTACGTCGCCACACCACACGGCCTCCCGGCCGAAGAGGTTGACCGCCATCCGCTGGATCGTGCAGACGTAGACGAAAGCGTGCTTGGGCTCCGGGTTCTTGAGGTACGAGGCCGGAAGGACTTTCGGGTCGAACCGCTCCTCCTCCCCGAAATCCTCGCGCTGAAAGCGCTGGCTGTAGACCTCGTAGATCTTGTCGAACTTCTGGTTCGGTTCCGGCTCGAACGAGGCGAATGCACGCACCGCCTGTGCCGCCAGGGCCCGGCGGTCCACCATGAAGAGGATCCGCTGGCCAAGCCCGGACTTCATCAGACGGTAGATCTCGTTGACGAGGGTGAAGGTCTTCCCCGTGCCTGTGGCCATGGCCACGAGCATCTGGCGCTTTCGGTAACCGATGGCCTTCTCGATCGCGATGTTGGCGTCGATCTGGTAGGGACGGAGCCGTTCATGCCTGGGCGGGTTCTGCGCGAGCCATTCACAGGCAGCTTCCACTTCGCGCGAGAGCATCTCCCGAAGGGCTGCCGGGGTGTGAAATCCCGCGACCTTGCGGGCGACGTTGAGCTCGTTGCGGACATCCTGGAACCAGACGACCTCCCCGTTGGTCGAGTAGAGGAACGGGACGTGGCACCCGTCGAAGTCGAACGGACTGTCGGTCATCCCCTTCGCGTAACGCTGAGCCTGGGTCAGGACGCCCTGCGGGCTGAGGCTGACTTTCTTCGCCTCGACAATTCCGACGATCAGGCCATCGGCGACGAGCGCATAGTCGGCCGGGCCTGCCTCGGTCGGATACTCGGTGATCGCGTGGTGGGTCAGAGCTTTGGACGCCCGCTCCGACTTGTACGGGACGACAGTCCATCCCGCCGCCCGGAGCGTGGGATCGATCCGGGTCTCGCGGGTTCGCCTTTCGGACTCTCTACCTGGAGCGTCAGGCACCATCCACCATCAGCGGTGGGTACCCTTCCGGTTCTGGAACCATCCCCCCGCCCTGTCCGGAGGGAATTGTAACGCGGACTGCGGGAACCCCGGTCCCCTCACACCTGCGGGGTTTCAGTCTTGACCCTGGTTCCCCTCGGGCGTACCTTTTCAACGTGATCGCCCCGAACGGGGCGTGGAGAAAGCGGCGCTGAACTCCGCCGCTGCGAGCGGGCCGGGCGAGCACCCGGCCCATCGCTTCTCCGACTCCGCCTCGCCAATCCGACTCGACCCCTCCGATTCCCCCTTCTCTCGCCACCCCGTCTGGGTGTACAAGTGGACTGGATCCTCAGCCTGAGGGAGCGTGCCATGACCCGCATCGCCGTCGTGTTCGCCGTCGTTCTCGCTCTCGGGTCAGCCTTCGCCAGCGAGCCGGGGCAGCCGCTGGATTGCAGCGACTTCGTTTTCCTTGAGCCCGGGCTGTCGTGCTCCCACGTCGTTGGGCCGTGCTCGGGAGGCAACGGTTTCTGTGCTGGCCACGGCGGACAGGAGGTTGACGCCGAGGGGAATCTCTTAGCTCTCCGACCGGAACGCTTCCCAGCGATTGAATGCGGGGGCGGGGTCACCGTCGAGAATCGACTCACGCTCGCCCGGCTCCGCGGCGCGACCGAGGAAATCCTCGGCTACATTGATGAGCGCTGCGGACTGCCCGGGAGCACGGACACCTTGAACGGCGGCGCAGTTGGGTTTGCGCCGACGACGGGGAAGTTCTTTTTCTGGTTTCGGGGCACCTGCACCGGCGCCTGTGGGTACCAAGTGCCGGATCGGCTTCTGGTGGTCGACGGGTTCACCACCACGTTCGACGTCTTGCAAACCTTCGTGCCGAGCGTGTCTGCCCTCATTTTCCACGTTCCCGTCATGCCCGAGGGCATGGCCGCCGCCGACCACTTCGACACCTACTGGGGGAACCTCGGCAACCCCATCGACTTCACCCAGGCGCAGCCGCTCCAGTGTGACTACCCCGCCGCGCCGCAGGTCGGCGACTACCTCACTGTCGCGGACACGCTTCCGAATCCGCCCGCCGGGACTGGCCGCTACTACGTCACCGCCGCGACGTACCAGGGGCAGACGAGGTACGGGAGGAAGCGGCAGGGAACCGTCATGAGCGGGAGAGATCCGGCGGTGCTGCCGGCGTGCGTTCAACCTGAAAGCCACTGACCAGAACGAGGAGGAGACCAATGACCCGAGCCATGTTCGCGCTCTCGCTCGTGCCCGTTCTCGCGGTGACGGTTGCCGCCGGGGCGGCAGAGCCAAAGGTAACGCTCACCACTGGCGACAGCGCCGACCTCGCCGTCTCGACCCGCACGACCCCAGTGCTGGTCACGAACTTCCCGGTGGACGAGGACGGGAATCTTCGGGTCAACGTGCAACGCCGAACCTCGAACCCGCTGGTTCTCGAACTAGTCCCGGCCGCCGTCGAATTGCCCACGGACGGTTCATTCCGCACGGAGTTGTTCGACGTGTCGGACGCGGAGTTGATCACGGTCGCGCTTGACGGCGTCCCTTGCCAGTCCTCGGCCGGGAGCACGGCCCTCGACGCAGTCCTGGAATGGCGCGTGGCTCCGGACTTGCCATTCGCTCCATGCAAAGACGCACGAGGGGAATCCCATGGCGCAAGAGTGCTGAGGGCCGCTGTATATCTCTATCCTCTCATCGCAACGTCGTTCAACTGCGGGGGAACAGAGGCCAGACTCCTCGTCGGCGGATCCGGTCCCTGCGATCCAGGGCAAGTTCATGTGGTGAATTCCGTTCGCGTTCTTCTGCGGCCTCGATAGTCCTTCCATTTGGAACACGCCGTGGAACATTGCGGGGAACGAGAGGCCGAACGCGAATCCCTGCCCGTAGCCCGGGTTATTTTCCCCGCCTCAAGGCTCTTGGGGCAAAAGTCCCTTGTGAGTTCCACAACTGAGGAGCACAGGCCGTGCGGTTCAACGTCTATGGTCCGGTTCCCGTTCCGCGTGATGGGCACAGAGTGTCGCGCCACCGCGACGAACGAAGGGCTTTCTGGGCGGAGGTTGAAAGCGCGGCCCAAGGCCTGTCCGGTGCGTGCGGCTGCTACATCCTCGTGCTGCGTCGCAGGGCGTGGTACGTCGGCCTCGCCGAGCGACAGAGCTTCAAGAAGGAGTGCTTCACGCACCACAAGCTCCTGCTTTACAACGAAGCACTCGACTCGCGCAGGGGCAGGCCGAGTCTGCTCTTTCTCGCGAAGGAGACACCCCGTGGCCGGTTTGCCAAGCCCACGCGTGCAGGACACCGGTCGGTGCGGATGCTTGAGAATGTGCTGATCGGCTTGGCCATCCGCCGGAATCGAAAACTACTGAATATCAGGGGTACCAAGCTATTGCGCGAGATGATTGTACCTGGCGTCCTGAACACGGAGCGGGGTACAGCGCGTGCGTTGCCGGTGCAAGCGCTCCGACGTTCGCTGGGCCTCTGATAGCGCGATCCTGGTTCCCCCCTTCCCACCGCACCCGTTCCGGGTGTAGAAGGGGCACAGGAGGTGCGCCATGACCCGCATCGCCGTCGTCGCCGCCGTCGTTCTTGTTCTCGGGTCTACCTTCGCCAGCGAGCCGGGGCAGCCGCTGGATTGCAGCGATTGGGTGGTCACGGAGCCGGGGCTGTCCTGTCGACCCTACGCGCCCATAGGATCTGGCATTCCTCCTCACCTGCTCATGACCGGCGCAAACCAAGCGATCGACAACCAAGGGAACCTCTTGTACCTGCTCTTCTACTCCGATGGCAACATCAACGAGCGTGGCACCAGGACCAACAGCATCAACCGAGTGGAAGTGCGCCGTTATGATGGCCAGGCGTCGACGCTCCTGGCCTACATCGAGAACAGACCGGCGGCAGCACCCAACCGTTGGGACGGTATCTGGACATCCGGAGACTTCCGCTGGGGATCAGGCTGGGACGCTTCCGTCAAGGACGTGCTCACTTTCGACGCGGTGAACGGGAGACTGCTCGTACCACTGGATAGCTTCTGCCTCGGAACCGACTGTCCGCCCGACTACGTGCCCCAGGATGCTTTGCGTGGGCGCTGGATCGCTGCGATCGAAGGATTCACGTCGCTCTACGAAGTCCAGCAATCCTATTCGCCGCAGACCAACACGATCGGCTTCCGAGTTCCGCGTCTGCCCGAAGGGATGGCCGCCGCCGACCGTTTCGACACCTACTACGGCCCGCTCGCGAACCCGATCGACTTCACCCAGGCACAGCCCCTGCAGTGCGGCTATCCAGCCTCGCCGCCGCAAGTCGGGGATTACCTCACGGTCGGGGACCCGCTGCCGAACCCTCCCTCCGGAACGGGCCGCTACTACGTCACCGCCGCGACGTACCAGGGGCAGACGAGGTACGGGAGGAAGCGCCAAGGCACGGTGATGAGCGGGAGGGATCCGGCGGTGTTGCCGGCGTGCGTTCAACCCGAGAAGTGAGACGGGACGCTACGGGCAAGGATTCGGATTAGGCCGTTCCGTCGTTCTATTCCCGTTGACGGCTTGGAACCCCATGCTCCCCTCTTGTCCGGCAGAATTCACCGCGGTCACGAGGTACGCGTAGATGGCTCCCATCGTCGGTTCTTCGAAGTCGGTCGCGAAGGCGTCCGCCTGATTGCTCGCCAAGCAGACAAACATTCCCGGAACGGCGCTGTCGCTCCGATAGACATTGTACGCGGCTTCCCCGAACAAGCGATTCCAAGTCAGGGTGGACTTGTCCGAGAACTTCAGCATCGGCAGCTGCGCGAGCTTCAGGATGAACCAGTCCTCTCGGCTCACCGCGGTCAAGTAGTACGCACCAGGGCCGGGGTCGAAATCCGCCGTGCCGTCGAATATGCCCGCGAGGTAAATGGCACCAGCGTCGTCCACCGCAATGGTCCTGCCCTCGGCACCCAAAGTTCCACCGACTTTCTTTGCCCAAGCGAAGTCGCCGCCGCCGTCGAGCTTGGAGATGAAAGCGTCCCTGTAGCCCGTGGCGGTGAGGTTGTAGGTGCCCGGGCCAGGATCGAAGTCCTGTGTCCCCCAGAAGTCACCCACCGTGTAGACGTTGGCGTCCACATCGACCGCCACGCCGAAAGCGAGGCCGCCAAAGTTCTTCGTCCAGGCAACGCGGCCGGCGCTCTCGGTTTTCGAAACGAACGCGGTGCTCCCGAACCTACCCGCAGTGTAGACGTTGCCGCTGGCGTCCAACACCACACCGTATGCGATGTCGCCGTACACGGTACCCAGTCTTCTTGCCCAGACGAAGTTGCCAGTGGTGTCCAGCTTGGAGACGAAGGCGTCTTCGACGTTGACAGCAGTGAGGTTGTAAATGCCCGGGCCGGGATCGAAGTCAGCGGTACCCTGGAAGTCCCCCACGGTGTGCACGTTGCCGCTGGCGTCCACGGAGACATCCAAGGCGTGGTCGAGCGACTCACCGCCGAGCTGCTTCGCCCATACGAAGTTGCCCGCGGCGTCGAGCTTGGAGATGAAGGCGTCAGCAGGGCAATCATAGGGGCAGGGCCCTGGCCCGGTCAGGCTGTAGACGCCTGGACCTGGGTCGAAATCCGCCGTCCCTTGGAAGTACCCCACGGTGTACACGTTGCCGCTGGCGTCAGCCGCCACGCCTTCGGCGAGCGTGAGAAGCGGGTCCTCTCCTCCGCCCAGTTGTTTCGCCCAGACGAAGCTGTCGGCGCTGTCGAGCTTCAGGATGAACGCTTCCCCTTCCCACGAGTTCATGTAGGACGTGCCGGGGCCAGGGTCGAAGTCAACCGTGCCTCCGAACGTACCCGCGATGTACACGTTGCCACCCGCGTCTACGGCCACGTCGCGGGCGTTCGCGCCCTCCACGCCTGCCCACACGAGGTCGCCGGCGCTGTCGAGCTTTACGACGCTGGCGGGCCCCTGGCCGACGGTGTACACGTTGCCGCTAGCGTCAACCGCGATTCCTCTCGCGTAGTTGTAGCTCCCGCTCGCTCCACCCCGTCGCACGGCCCATTCGAACTCTTGGGCCTCACCTCTCGAGGTTGCCACCGCCGCGAGTACCAAGAGTGCGAAGGTAGTGAAGGCTCCGCGCATGGCCGCCCTTTCTTGGACCGCTATGCAACCGTGCTCCTTATTGTATTTGTACGGCGCGGAGAAACGGTTCCATTGGTTCTCCGGTAGGACACGGTCGGAGTAGGGACCCTGGTTGCCCAGAGCCCCCTCCTCAGATCCGGACGTGCGGTGCTACTGCGCGGCTCTCTTCTCCGGCCGGGAGAGCGAGAGAGCCCCTTGCGGCTCTCCCCGGGCTGTAAACCAGAACGTCAGGTCGGGCCACGAGCACGGAGAGCCCAACGCTTTGCCGTCGTCCGCAAAGACCGCGAGACGGCGCACCGGTTCTGCCGAAACGGAGTGAGAAGCCGAGAGGTTGTGTCAAAACGACGGTCCGTTTTCGAGCGCGAGAGGTCTGGCTCCTGAGGAGGGACTCGAACCCCCGACCCGGCGGTTAACAGCCGCCTGCTCTACCGACTGAGCTACTCAGGAATCGCCTCGGGTTGCCGCCTCCGAAAAAAGCGCGT
>Ga0247727_10005945_pt1 | contig 24274 bp, 19 predicted proteins | sample WisWelCaveWW1625_FD_202498 | JGI IMG/M metagenome (GOLD analysis project Ga0247727, IMG submission 202498) | Biofilm microbial communities from Wishing Well Cave, Virginia, United States - WW16-25 | ecosystem: Environmental > Aquatic > Deep subsurface > Groundwater > Cave microbial mat | place... | reverse complement strand
TCCTTCCAGGATTCTTCCTCTTCCCCTCAAGGCTCTTCTCTTCTTCTTCCTCCTTAAGGGCTCATTTCACGTGAGACCGCCAGTCTAACTTCCCCGGTGTGCCACTTCAGCCGAAACACTACACATCAGTGTTCTCCGTCGTAGAGCTTGTGCATGCTTCCTTCAGACTTGCGGCGAGTTCTCCAACTATTTGCTGACGATGCGGCCGCAACCCGCTGGCCGTTCGGATCCACGACCCGCACACTGTCCGAAAACGATCATTTGTTTGCCTCCGCGACACGCAAACTGTCCGAAAACGATCACTTGTTTGCCATCCCGCTACGTAGCGCGGAGGCAAACAAGCGTTCGTTCACCCTCCGCGTACGTACCAGAAGGCCAAACCAGCGTCATTTTGGCAGTCACACACGTCGGAAAGTGCTGGACGCATGCTTGCTTGTTTATGCGTTACGTAGGAAAGTGTCGGACGAACGCTCGTTTGGCAGTCCGCTACGTCGGAGGAGGCCGCCAGAGCGTTCGTTTGGCTCCGCGCTACGTAGCAAGACGGCAAACGAACGCTTGTTTTCGACTGTTTTTTAACACAAGACAATACACATATTGCACTTGAGTCAAATACTCCATTCAAAACTCCCATCCGGCCACTGGTTCAACAATGACCGTCTTATCCAGCAATCTGAGCGCCTTGTTTTCGCGCGCTAAACCACGTTTCGACATTCATTCACACCGCTGCAACCTCTTGTCGCTTCGCGACCCGGACGCAAAGCCGTCCGGGCCACCCGCGGGGTGGCTGTGGCAGAGTCCTCGATGCCACGGCCGGGGCTTCGCGGACTCAGCCGCAGCCACCGCGCCGGTCATTCTCTTGTAGAAGTCTCGGATCGCAGCTCTGTGGGTGGTGGGACTATCCATCTTGAGCCGCGCGAGAGCCGTCTTCGTACACTCTTTGACTTTGGGCCGAAGACAACAGCATGCCACGGCTCTTCTGGTGACGGCTTTCGCATTATCCCTTGGTCGCAATCTCTTGCTAGGCCAGCCGTGAACGAAACCAAACCGAAGCCTTCGTGACCCGCTAATACAGTCTGCGGCCCGTTTGCCTCTTCGGCGATTGCGACTGACATGGGGTCACCATCTCGGTCGTCCATGAATGCGGCCGAGGAAGGCCGAATTCCTCCCAGGTTTTCATCCTTGACAAAGTGCCGAGGTGGGATGCGCCGCCATAATTCAGCATCCATGCGGATGCTTTTGTCATCGTGGTATTCGCTATTGGTCATGCGCCTGGTCTAGGGCGGCTTATCTTGGCAGGTTGAGGTTGCGCAACAGAGGAACCAAATCGGTGTAATCATTGAACGTCAAGACACCTTGGAGTTCGCCCTCGCATGCGGCATTCTCGAAGCAAAAACGAATTTCTCCCGAAGGATCAAACTCAATTTCAAAGTCGATTCCGCGAGCATGCCACTCGATCTGCACTCCGCCTCGATTTGTCGGAACGACGGACGGGTCCGGTGTGTTCCAATCGGCCAATTCCTCCAGAACTTGAAGTGCCTTCGCGGCGGTCTCAGCGTTGATCTGTTCCGCGCCGTATGAGTCCCAGTTTTCGGGAAGGTTCAGTAGTTCGTTGATTCGACTCTCGAAAGAACCGAGCCAAGTTGGTGACTGGTGACCGATGACGAGAGGCTTGCCAGCAAACTTCGATGCGTCCCTGCGAACCTCGGGAAAGAAGACGTATGTAACTTTGTTCCCCCTGCCAAAAAGAGTCGTTGCGGTTCTTACGATCGCGCTCGCGGAGAGCAGTTCCTTTACGGACAAGAGTGCCTCGCTCAAGTTCTCCCGCCGACGGCGACGTTCACTGTCTTGTTGACCACTGTTTCCCATGCGGTTCTCTCCGATCGAATCATGCGGCAATGGATTAACGCCTCAGGAACTCAAAAATCAGGCACACCGCCCCAGCGACAAAGCTAAGGAGTCCAAGCACCACTCCAAAGACAGCTAGCGGAAAGCCCAGTTTGATTTTGGTGATCTGCCATGCACGCCTCTCTCGGTCACGCTCAGTCAAATAGGAGTATCGCAGCCAATAGGTGATCGTAAACCCCGTCCAATGAAATTCTCGTTGCACAATCTGGTCCGACGCCACAGTGCGAAATGAGTTCTCCTGTTGCTCTTCACTGAGGGTGTTGGCGCGGTAAGAAGCATTGAGTGGTCCGACGGACTGAACTGTCGTCATTCGAGTCAGCGCATCAAGTACCAGACTGCAATTGTGATGAACTCCGTTTAACGCTGCTGTCACTTCTTCCTTCGACTTTGGGTCTTGTCCTGCGTACTTGTGCAGATAGTTCCAGACTCGACGCGCAGTCTCGCCGGGATCGTCAGCCCAGTAGGTGCCCGTGCCGCCCACATATTCGAGAGCTTGACGCGGTTCACGCGGTTCACGCGGTTCTCGCGATTCGCCCTTCACGATGAAACTAGGCATTGAAAGGCAGTTTCCGACAACCTGCTCACGTTCCAGCGTGGCATCTGGCGGCAGCAACAGAACGATTCGATGCCGACGCGTTGGAACCACCGTGAGAATTGGGACATCGACGATCGCCTGAATGTTGGCTGCCGCACTGGCCCACTCAGTTATCTGTCGGGCTGCGTTCAAAAGTTTACAGTAATTGAAGAGACAGACTTTTGGATCGAACACAAATCCTTCCTGCAACCATTTGGAGGGAAACTCTTCTGTCGGGTCTTCAATGATCTTTCCCGGCGGTTGTAGGCCATTAATCTTGGAAGGAACTAACTCCAACCTGAACGCGTACAACTGACCAGCCTTGAGCAGAGGAAACGACAGTTCGAAGACGGTGCCGTTCGTCGCCATGAAGTCGACAGATAACGAGTCGTCAAGAATCTTGTCTGGAACCTTCGGTTGTGGCGTAACGACGAGGGCCGTGATCTCATCGAACGCCGGATTGAAGCGGTCACTCCCAGGAATCTTGACCATGAACAGACGGCCTGTCGTGTCGAACTGAGGCGGATGCTGATAAAACGCGTCGTCACGTCCTCCGGCACCGGGTGCCGGGAGACTCTTGACCTGCAGTAGACCGGCCGCCAACAAGTCGTGCGGCGAGATACAAAGCAAAGAATGTCCATCGAGGTCATAGGGTGCTCTGAAGATTACGTCGTAAACTTCGCGCCAAGTCAACTTTCCGTCGCGCAATTCAATCGCAATATGTTCACCAACGAACTCGAACGGAACGAATGATGTTGTGAGAAAGGTGATGCACATCTGAATTTACATCCACTTGGCGCGGCGCCGGCCTTGGCTGCCGACACGCCAAACTCATCGACCGCGTGTTCTCCCAACACGTCGGCGCACGGGCATATCTGGCCCGGCACTCATAACGCGGCGTTAAACTAATCACGCGGAGCGTAGATGTCCAGCGAAAACTCGCCTTGCCCTGCAAATGGAGTATCGACTGCGCGACTTCGTGCCGTCTTGACCTACTGCGCACGATTGAGTAAGAGCATTGCCCAGGACAGGTGAACGCACCTCGAAAACGCGGTCGTTGCCCGTACTCTGAAGTAGTGCAAGGCAGTCACCGCGCAAAGAGACAGTCGTGATTGGTTTGGTTTCAGGAAGGAGAATACCAAGAGTCATGGAAGACGCAGGCTCGAAGGAAGATCGCCGGAATCGACTCGCTACGGCCCTAGAACAATTGCGTGGTTTGCTATCGTACGTGGCAATCGTACGTGCGATGGCCCCACCTCCTGGATGGGTGCTTGACCAATGTGATCCTGGGCAAGACGCTTCAAATCGGAAATAGGGTTGTGAACTGCCAGTCAACTCGATGGATTGCTCGCCGATCAGTTCCAATCCCAATTGCACGGCGACTCCAGTGGGGAGACAAAGGTGTCCATCAAACCCGCTGTCCACGATCGCCGTGATCGCGATCGTTTTCCGGCTACCAATGACTTCGGCCTTGGCGGGCGGCGTGATGGCGTCTACCTCCCGTAGAACTTGACAACCGGGCCACCGTCCACACGGGTCACGTAACCGAGTGTGCCCGGCCAGCGCTTGCGAAACGCTTGCCAAGCTTGTTCGCTATCTGACGCCAGCACATATTCGCCGGTATCGACGTTGATGCCGATGACGTCCGACGCGTGGTCAGGCAAGAGCGACTCTTGCAACTCGGCGAGCACGTGCGCGGCCCGCTTCCCAAAGTCGCGCATGGAAACCGCCAAACTTGTCCGTACTTTTTTCATCGGCTGGTCTTCGTTCAACTGAGGAAAAATCTTGCATTGGCCATGGCTGCGCCCCCGCGTTAAGCGAGTTTCAGAACGGAGGTATTTTAAGGTCGGTCGAGTGACAGAGGCAAGGAAAATCCTGAATTCACAATTTTTTGATCCGCACGGGACGGCCAGATTTCCTGGCAGATGTAACTCGTCCATTGGCAAAACGCTACGGACTGATGAAGTTCCGCAGGATTTGAATGCCCGGGTCGCCGGTGAGGAAACTTTCCGGGTGAAATTGCACGCCTTCGAGCGGCCACGATTTGTGCCGCACGCCCATGATCTCGCGCTCGATGCCCGGGTCGTCGGTCCACGCGGTCACGATGATGTCCGGCGGCAGCGTGCCGTTCTTGATGATCAGGCTGTGGTAGCGCGTCGCCTCGAACGGGTTCGCGAGGCCGCGGTACACGCCTTGGCCGTCGTGATGGATCATCGACGTCTTGCCGTGCATCACGCGCCCCGCCCGCACGACCTCGCCACCGAAGACGTGCCCCATGCACTGGTGGCCGAGGCACACGCCGAGCACCGGCAGGCGCGGCGCGAACGTGCGGATCACGTCATTTGAGATTCCCGCCTCGCGCGGCGTACACGGACCGGGCGACACGATGATATGCGTCGGCCGCTTCGCCTCGATCTCCGCCACCGTGATCTTGTCGTTGCGATGCACCTCCAACTCGATCCGCGGATCGATCTCGCCGAGCCGCTGCACGAGGTTGTACGTGAAGGAATCGTAGTTATCGATGAGCAGGATCATGACACGCGGCCCGTCGTTTCCGTTGAGAAATTCGAGGTGCGGCCCGCCGGTCGTTGACAGCCTGTCGGGGCAGCCCTAGCATTGTGTCGAGGCCTCGCAAGGCCGCATCGTAGAATTCTCGCGACGGAATCACAACGGACCATGGCCACTGCCGAACTCACTGTTGCCGCCAAACCGCTCGACTTCGAGGCGTTTCGGCAGCTCGAAAACGCCGAACTCGAAGCCCGCATCCGCGCGGCCAAGGCGGACTTGGGCGACGAGTTGCTGATCCTTGGCCACCATTACCAGCAAGACGAAGTCATTCAGTTTGCCGACCTGACGGGCGATAGCTATCGGCTGTCGGCACTCGCGGCCGACAACGACCGCTGCCGGTGGATCGTGTTCTGCGGCGTGCATTTCATGGCCGAAACGGCGGACGTGCTGGCGAATAGGAAGGGTCGAGGGTCAAGAGTCGAGGGTCGAGAGCCGGAAACTCGGCAGTCGACGAAATCTGGCTCTCGACTCTCGACCCTCGACTCTCGACCCGCTTCCACCCGCGTCGCAGTCATCCTGCCCGATTTGTCCGCCGGCTGTTCGATGGCCGACATGGCGGATATCGATCAGGTCGAGGAGTGCTGGAGCCAACTCGGCGAAGTGATCGACACCGACGACGTGATGCCGGTCACGTACATCAACTCGGCGGCGAATCTGAAAGCATTTTGCGGCGAGCACGGCGGAATCGTCTGCACCAGTTCGAACGCGGAAGCGGTCTTGAAGTGGTCGTTCGCTCAGCGCCGTTGCGTGTTGTTCTTCCCCGATCAACACCTCGGCCGGAACACGGCGAAGCGAATGGGCATTCCGCTCGACGAGATGGTGCTGTGGGACCCGCGGCAACCGCTCGGCGGCAACGCGGAGACGGCAATCGAGAAATCCCGTGTGCTGCTGTGGCGCGGGCACTGTAGCGTGCATCAGATGTTCAAGACCGAGCACGTCACGATGTTCCGCCAGCGCGTGCCCGGCATCAAAATCCTGGTGCACCCCGAATGCATGATGTCGGTCGTGGACATGGCCGACCTCGTCGGCTCGACCGAGTACATTCTCCGCACTGTGCGGGAGGCGCCGGCCGGCTCGAAGTGGGCGATCGGCACCGAGCTGCATCTCGTCAACCGCCTCAAGCAGCAGCATCCGGAAAAAGAGGTTCACTTCCTGTCACCGATGGTCTGCATGTGCGCGACGATGTACCGGATCGACATCCAGCATCTCTGCTGGTCGCTCGAAAATCTCGTGCAAGGCACGCCGGTGAACATCATTTGCGTTCCCGACGCCGTTGCCCACTGGGCGGTCGTGGCGCTCGAGCGGATGCTGGCGGTGAAGTAAGCGCGGCGGCGAACATCACCCGCTTGGCTTGCTCGGCTCGGCACGAATCTCGGCCGCACGTGGCGCACAGACGTTGCTGTCCCGAACTTGAATTGCCCGGAGACGTAGTAGAAGGGACAACGGTCACGGGAGGCCTGGCGTCGTGACTACAAAACGAAGGGCAGTTGCAATCATTGTCTGTGGTTTGCTTTCCTTCGCCGTGTACTCTTGCGGCGGCGCTCTCGGCATCAGAGCCACAACCAGTTACTCGGCAGTCTGTGGTCACTGCATTCAACAGCAGCACGGTGTTGAACACCAGTGGTTTGGATTTGTCGTTTGGCGAACAACACAACTGGTTGAAGATTCCGGCGGGATCATGAGTCCTGGGGCCGTGCCTCTCGCTGCTCGAATCAGTCCGAAGCTCTACGAAGAAATCATGGGCAAGCCGTGCAAGCATGTCTTCTTGAGGAGCGGCTTTTGTCGCTGGCAGTCGGGCGGCGTGGGTTGCGGAGAATACGGCGAAGCACGGAGGTACGAGTTTCGCCTCGCGATCATCGAGCGGCTCTTTCTCGCGTACCTGCGCGTGAACGACAAAGAATTGGCTCGCGAGACGTACACGGTTTTTGGCGGGCTCTTTCCGATCAGGGGCAGCCGCAATGAGTGGAGCGGCGAATTGCCGCCGCACTCCTATGATGCGGAGTCGCGACCGTCAGATCCGTTGAGCATCCTGTACAGCGGACTTTCCCTGGTTACGACGCGCGATGACTGGCAGCAGATGTTGGACGCCGTGAAGGCTCCCACCGCGCCGTCGCCGCCGATTCTTGTTGATCGAAACACCCTCGTGCTGCGGTTGTCCGACTCGCACGCGGAGGTTCGATTGGAGGCCATCGACCGACTGGCAACGCTCGACGATCCCGAAAGTTGGCTAGCAATCGGCAACTCACTCGATGATCCGTCACTTCGAGAACGCGCCGCCGAACGAATCATCCGAGCGCGACGTTTTCCGCTCTTCGGGAAAATGCTCCGCTCGTTGGGAATGACCGACAGCCCGGACAGTAACACTGGACTTTCGTATCCCGCTCCACTCGCTCACCTCCACGTTTCGTTAAGCGACCAGGAAATTCGATCTCTCATGGCCATCAAGGACCTCGACGTCGATTTGCTCTGTTTTGCGGCAATTCGAGCGAAGGAGGATGGCGGTTTCCTGGATGACCTTTTGCAAGTACTGAATGAGAGGCCGTCGAGCGAGGCTATTTTTGCTGTGAAGGATCTGTTGGCCGGTCCATCGCCTCTGGAAATATGGCACAAACTTCGGGGAGACCCAGAACGGCCGGACCCTTCGCAAGTCATTGCGTCGGTAAGTTTGGGCCCTCTCTCCCCGACAGCCGCACTAACCGCTGGCGGGAGGCGGGGCTACGAAACTCTCCAGGATGCCAAACGCCTGGCGCTAGGCAACGATTCGTCTGCATGGCCCGAATTGAAAAATGTGTACGAATCATGGGTGAAGCAAGGTGGCAACGAGATTTGCGGAGCAGGGATCGCTCAAGCGATGTATGCACTCGATCCGAACCGAACAATCAGCCACTTCTCCCATGAACTTGACCCACGCTACGAGCATTTGCAGCGAACATCTATCGCGTTGGCGGCGATGGGAACGATCGCGGACGCCCGGTTCTTGGGTTGTTTGGAGAGCTTCCGCGGCGCCTCCAAAGGCTCGCTTTACGAACAGCCTAGCCACGCCAAAAAACTCCTCGACTACGCCGTCCATCGCTGCAAGGGCGTTCACAAATCGAAACTGGTCAAGGCGTCGCACGGTACATACGTCATCCAACAGTGATCCGCGGGCGGCGTCTACGTGATCTTCTGGAGCGTGGTCATCGTGGCGAATTCGACGAGTTCGAGGTGCGCGATTCGAGCGGCGTACCACTCGCCCGCGGCGTCCGCGACCCGTCGCTGCCCGAGCCGACGTAGATCTTCACTTGGTTCGCGCGGTCCGTCAAACCAAGTCACGTTCACGCTCAAATGATCGGGCGCAGGGAACGGTAGTGCGTTAGTTTGGCGTTTACCGTAGAACGGAATTCATTCCGTTACGGGAAAAACCAACGGAATAAATTCCGTTCTACGAAACGGCCCCACTACCCAGGGACCTGCTTGCTGGATTTCGCACCGGTCCGAGCGTAAGATCAGTCCTCGGGCACAAACTTGAAACTGTTGTTTAGGAGAGTCGCTATGTGGCGGTCCATCATCCTCAGTCTCGCAAGCCTGACGTGTGCCGGTATTCTGCTCGCCCAGGACGGTCCGCAACGCGGAAAGATCAAGTCGGTCGATGCCGAGAAGGGCACGATCACGATCACGGCAGGCGACAAGGATCACGAACTCGCGGTGACGGACCGGTCGCGAATCATGGACGGCTCGGGCGGCGCGATTGAAAAGGGTCTCAAGGATGAGCGGCTGAAGGTGGGCGCGAGCGTGATGTTTCGCGGAGTCGAGCGAGACGGCCGCACGATGCTCGACGGCTTGCGGCTCGACGGCGACGGCGGCCAGCCGCGCGAAGGGCAGGGCGGCGAGATTCGCAGAGCCAAGATCAAGAAGCTCGACCTCGACAAGATGACGGTCACGCTCACGGCCGACGGCAAGGATCACGAGCTGGCACTGAGCGAAGAGACCAACGTGCTCGGTGCGACCGGCAAGGACGTGAAGGAGAAACTCAAAGACTTCAAAGTCGGCGCGGACGTGCAATTCGTGGCGGGCATGAAGGACGGCAAGCCGGCGCTACGCGCCATCCGGCTGGCGGACTCGGCGGCGCCCGGACGCCCGGCCGAGCGGCCGGCGGGAGCGCGAACGAGTCCCGACACGTCGAAGTTCAAGCCGATCACGGAACTGGGTGACGCCAAGTATCAAGGCGTGACGGGCGGCCTATATCCGAACGGCAAGAACGAGCGGCCGGCGGCGCACGAGGCCGCTGGCGTCGCGCTCGCGAAATCCGTTCGGCCGCTCGACGACACCGGCAAGCCGAGCGACGACGGCAAGATCGTGCTCCTGTCGATCGGCATGAGCAACGCCACGCAGGAATTCTCCGCGTTCAAGCGAGTCGCCGATCGCGACACGGAGAAGAACCCGAAGCTCGATATCGTGGATGGCGCGCAAGGCGGCATGACCGCGGCCGTGATTCGCAATCCGAACGACAACGGCCGCGGCGGTCAGTTCTGGGCGACCGTCGATCAGCGTTTGACAAACGCGCACGTGACTCGCCAGCAAGTTCAAGCCGCGTGGGTCAAAGAGGCCGACGCGGGGCCGACGCAGCCGTTTCCGAAACACGCGGAATTGCTGCACGTGGAACTCGTCGAGATTGCCCGCGTGTTGCACGAGCGATTCCCAAATTTGAAGCTCGTTTACCTTTCGAGCCGCACGTACGGCGGATATGCGACGACGCGGCTCAACCCCGAACCGTTCGCCTACGAAACCGGCTTCGCGGTAAAGTGGCTCATCGAACAGCAACTCCGCGGCGAAGCATCGCTGAACTTCGACCCCGCTAAGGGCGACGTGAAATCGCCGTGGCTCAGTTGGGGGCCGTATCTCTGGGCCAACGGCACGACGCCACGCGTGGCGGACGGATTCTTCTATGAGGAGAACGACTTCGGCGGCGACGGCACGCACCCGTCGCCGGCCGGCCAGCAAAAGGTCGCTCAGCTCATGCTCAAGTTCTTCAAGACCGACACGACGACAGGGCCGTGGTTCGTTAGCGGTGCCGGTGCCAAGCGGGCATCGGCCGACGATTCGCCCGCGAGGCCCACCGCCGGCGACGATGTTTCCCGTCGCGGCCCGCCACGCGGCGAACCGAACGCCGCGCCGCGGCCCGACGACGCCGACCCGACCGCGATGTTTCGACTACTCGATCGCAATCGCGACGGCCAGCTTTCGCAAAGGGAACTCGACAACGCCGTCGAGTTGCTCAGCACGATCGACCGCAACGGCGACGACTCGATCGACCGTCAGGAAATCGCTCAGGCGACTCGGCGCGGCGGCCGGCCCGGCGAGATCATCACGCCCGCCGCGCGCGGCGAACGCATCAGCGACTCGCTCGAAGTAGGCGACGAGGCACCGGACTTCTCGCTCCCCGACCCGACCGGCAAACGCGACGTGAAGCTATCCAGCTTCCGCGGCAAGCGGCCGGTCGTGCTCGTCTTCTCGAGCTTCACCTGACCGCCCTTTCGTCGCCAGTCTGGCGAAGTGGAAAAGCTCTATCAGGACTACAAAGACCGAGCGGAATTCCTGCTCGTCTACATTCGCGAGGCGCACCCCGACTCGTTGCTGTTCGTCGCGAAGGATGGCGAAGAGTCGCTCGAAAAGGTTCTTCAGACCGACGACCTCGCGTCCCGCAGTGCGAACGCCCAGATCTGCGCCGAGACCTTGAAACTCAGTTTCGCGGCCGTCGTGGACCGCGACGACAACGCGGTGAACCAAGCCTACGCCGGCTGGCCCGATCGCTTCGTGATCGTCGGCACTGATGGCCGCGTCGCCTACTACGGCAAGGAAGGCCCGGCCGGCTTCAAGCCGAAGGAAGTCGAAGAGTGGCTGAAGGAGAATACGCAGCCGTGAGTCCAAAGTGAAAAGATTGTGCTTAACTTGCGCGTCGCCGCGCGGTAACCTTAGCGGACATCCGCTCGCTCGATACTTGGGGGAGGTCGCTCATGGCAAATCAAGTTCAGTGTCCGAAGTGCGGGTCTGGTCTGGAACAAACGCCCGGCGGTGTCACGCCGTCGCATTGCACGAGTTGCGGTGTTCGTATCGCGTGCCCTGTGTGCGCGACGCCGCTGACCGCGACCGACGACCAGCCGGACTCGTTTCAATGTCCCACCTGTGGCAGCGTGCTGTCCGGGGCCGAGACGATCCCGAACATCTCGCTCGCCGCGCCGCCGCGCTCGACCGACTTCGAGACGCGGATTCGCCAGCGGCCGACGTTCGAGTTGTCGGGCTTCGATGTCCATGAAGAGTTGGGCCGCGGCGGCATGGGTGTGGTCTATCGCGCGCGGCAGTTCCGTCCGAATCGCGACGTAGCGCTCAAGGTGTTGCCGCCGGCGCTGGCGACGCACGACGGCTCGATGGATCGGTTTCGCCACGAGGCCGACGTGGCGGCGCGGATCGTGGACTCGCACATCTTGCCGGTCTTCGAGGTGTTCGAGGCGCAGGGAGCACCGGTGCTCGTGTTGCCGTACATCGACGGCACTGACCTGCGCGGCATCATTCGCGACCGCACAATGATCAAGAAGGGCGACAAACTGCTCAAGCCGCACCCGTGGGCGACGCTGAGCGATCGCGATTACCTCGACCGGATGCTGCCGCTGCTCGACCAATTGGTGGACGCGGTCGCGGTGATGCACGCCGCTTCGGTGCTGCACCGCGACATCAAGCCGTCGAACATCATGGTGGACGTGCGTGGCAACCTCTGGCTGTCGGACTTTGGCTTGGCGCGGCTGGCGGACGACGTACACCTGACCGTCGCCGGTGCGCGGGTCGGCACGCCCGGCTACATGAGTCCGGAGCAGGAGGCCGGCGACTCGGAAGTGGACTCCCGCGCCGATCTCTTCTGCCTCGGCGCGACGATCTATCAGGCCTTGACGCTCGAAATGCCCTACGGCGTCAACGGTGCAAAGCTCACCGACCCGCTGCCGACGGCGCCGAGCAAGCGGCAGCGCTTCGTCGCGCGCGACTTCGATGTCGTGCTGCACAAGTCGCTCGAACCGGACCGCGCGAATCGCTATGCGTCGGTCGTGGAGTTCCGCGATGATTGGCGTCGCGTGCGTCAGGGCCTGCTGCCGAAGGCGCGGCGGGCCGGCTGGGTGAAGCGTTCGGCGCGGGCGATTCGGCGCAGCCCCTGGCGAGCGGCCGCGGCCGTGCTCTTACTCATGGTCGGCCTGCTCGGCGCCGTCGCCGCGATGCCGCGCCCCGTCACGCAAACCGTACGAATCACCACCGATCCGCCCGGCGCCCGCGTCGTGATGCTACCGCTCGACGAAGGTCTTTGGGACGAATTCGATGGCTATCCGATCGCGGTGCGCGCCATCCGTTCGCGGAGTGGCCACAGCACGCCGCTTGAATTGTCCGGCGTCGCAGCCGGTACTTATCTCGTCGTTGTCGACGTGCCCGGTCACGGCTTTCACGAGGCATATCGCACCGTGCCGCCATTGGGCCAACAACCGCCGTCAGAGCAGGAATTCCCGCACAGCCGGTGGACGGTCGCCTCAAATGGCGCGATTGAGCTACCACCGATCCAGGTTCCTCCCAGCAGTGCCAGCGATGGTATGGCGCTTTTCGAGGGCGGTGAGTTCACGATGGGCAGTGAGAAGCTCTGGGGACCGTGGGGCGCATGCCCGCCGCATCAGCGCACGGTATCTTCCTTCTTCCTCGATTGCCGCGAAGTGCCCATGGCGGAGTTTCACGCAACAATGAATCCGAGAAGTGTCCCCGCACGCAGTAATGCTGCAATCACAAGCGTTACTTGGGATGATGCCGTAGCCTATGCCGAGAAGGTTGGCAAGCGGCTTCCCAACGAGATCGAATACGAGTTCGCCGCGACTGCCGGGGGCACACGCGACTATCCGTGGGGCGATGAGGACAAGCGTGGCGAGGCTTGGGAATACGGTCCGGTCGGCGAACCTGCGTGGGATCACACCGATACGAACCCGCCGGTCTACGGTCTCTACTCCAATGTTGCGGAGTGGACGAGTTCTTGGTACCCGCGTTACCCGGGCCAGGGCGCTATCGTCGATCACCTTCCTCAAGAACAGTTGCATGCAGTTCGTACGGTTCGTGGCGGCACGACCGGAGTTGCACGGCGTGATCCGGTGCGAATTGCCAGAGAAAAGCAATCGCCTTGGGGACCACGGTATCGCCCCGGCTTTAACCGGCTGACACAAGAGCCTGGCCTAGGATTCCGGTGCGCTCGCAGCACCAAGCCGCCGCACTTGGAGTAGTTGGCTGAAAATTGACACAGCTTCGATACAGCTTCCTTTTTCTTGTGAGTCTGTGCCCTCTTTTTGAAGGAGACTGCCATGTCCGACGACTTTGGGATGTGCCCGATCGATTTTCTCGGAGAGCTTGGAGGGATCTTTACCTACTCCTGCCAGGTGTGTTCGGGCCAGTGCCCGACAGAAGAGCGATCCGACGATCGCCCGCATACCATCGACTTCGATTGCGAGCACTGCGGTGGCCCCTGCGGAGGGTGCACGGACGGATTCCCGGCCTTCAGTCCCGCGCAGCGATCACGGAGCCCAGACGAACCGAGCCACGAGTGCCACCTCGGGCACCTCGGACTGGCGGATTTCTACGATCCCAACAACCGAACACATGCACTGAAACTTGGATTGAATTCCAAACTGGAACTCCAGAAGACGATTATTTACCAGGATCTCTTGACCAAAGAGCACCGACTGGCAGTGGTCTTCAGAATCAACAGCGCGTTCAAGTTCAAGCGCAACGACTTCGAGCGGACGGTGCGGATCGGCGTTGAAGTGCCGCTCGGCTCGATGATCGAACAGGAGCAGGGGATCCACCAATCGACTAACCAGCACTGCCATCTCATCTTTGTTCCGCGGCTTCAAGAGAGCTTTCACATCGCGACAGTGCGCAGCTGATTTGCCGATGACGCATGGAACTGTAGCGGGGTCAGGTCGGTAGACCTGACCCCGTTCGTCGCCGTTCGATAGAGATAGCCCAGCGTTGCGACGCTTTGAGATGAGATGATTACTTTCGCTTCTTGCTTCGCGGCCGTGCCTTGCTTTGCGGATTTCCCTTCGATCTTCCTCCGGCCGTAAACACATGGAAGATCGGGCCAGACCCGCGCTGCAAGTGGTGGCAGTAGCCGTTCGTACCGCGCAGCGTGTACTCCGGCAGCGTCGCAGCCGCGGTGGTCTCCGCTCCGAAGTAACGAGTCTTCCCTTTCTTGACTTTGAAGAGTCGAGCCCTCTTGGTCTGCCCATTGTGGCGGTAGCTCGCCACACCGACCGTCTCGCTATCAACGTCCGGCCCGCATCGCAGGACTGTGCGGGCGCTAATCGGGCCGTTGGGCAGCGGCTTCTCACCATGCGTACACTTGATCGCATTCTGCTGCATGTCGATTGCGACGGCCAGCGGAGGAAACCCATCCGTGCAACCGCCCGACGGCCCGCCACAATGCTCGCAATTGAAGTCGATCATGTGCGCGTGGTCGTCCGTGCGATCCTCAGACGGGCATTGACCCTGGCAGACCTCGCACCGGTAGGTCCAAATCCCTCCAATCTCACTCAGAAACTCGATCGGGCACATTCCAAAGTTGTCAGCCATTGTTGTCCCCTCGCTTTAGGAAATGTCTTCGGACGCCACCATCCCCAACACGGCGAGTCGCGGTCCGTGACCTGCCGGGTCTGACGCCCCTGCAGAAAGGAACCGTTACGACCCGCCCTGTTGACGCCAATGCTAATCCGGAGACACACCAAAGGCAAGCATCAAGTGACATGAACAGGCAGACGTGACATTCAACGGCTCGCACGGAGTTCGCGCTTCAGCACTTTGCCCAGCGCGTTGCGCGGCAGCGACGGGACCAACTCGACGATCGTCGGGCATTGATAGTCCGCGAGCCGTTCGCGGCAGAAGTCGCGGACGCGGCGCGGCACGAGCGTGGAATCGTCCGCGACGACGAAGGCCGCGACCCGCTCGCCACGCGTGTCGTCCGGCACGCCGACGACCGCGGCCTCGCGCACGCCCGGGCACTCGTTCACGACGCGCTCGACCACGGCCGGGTACACGTTGAAGCCGCCCACGATGATCAGTTCCGTCGAGCGGCCGACGAGCGTGAGGAATCCGCGGTCGTCGCACTGGCCCACGTCGCCCGTGTCGAACCAGCCGTCCGCGTCGAAGCACTCGGCGGTCGCCGCCGGCTGCCGCCAATACTCGCGGAACAGGTTCGGCCCCCGCGCGAACACGCGACCGACCGAGCCGGGTAAACTCATCGTGCCGTCGTCGCCGCGCACCACGACTTCGATGCCATCGAGCGGCACGCCCACCGAGCCGTGCGGCCACGGACCGTCGAGCGGCAGGCTCGTCAGCACGTGGCACTCGGTCATGCCGTAGCGATTGATCACCGGCCGGCCGAGGATCGACTCGAGTTCCGGCAACACGTCGGCGCGGATCGGCGCGGAGCCGCACGTAGCGAGCCGCAGTTGCGTCCACCGCGCGGCCCGCTCACGGAACTCGTCGCACTGGAGCAGCGCGTAATAATACGGCGGCACGGCCATGAACACCGTCGCGCGGTCGATCAGGTCGAGCGTCCGCGCCGGATGAAAGCCATCGCCGATGAGCATCGTGCCGCCGGCGAGCAGGCTCACGTTCGTCGCGAACGACAGGCCGTGAATGTGGAAGAGCGGAAGCACGTTGGCCAGCACGTCGTCCGGCGTGAACCGCCACGCCGCCGCAATCGCCGCGACGGCCGCGGCCAGATTCGCCTGCGTGTGAACGACCCCCTTCGGCTCGCCGGTCGTGCCGGACGAATACAAGATCAGCGCCGGGTCGTCGGGCTGCGCGTCGTGTCCGCGAAACGCCTGCGGCATCGGCGCGGTGAGAATGTCCGCGGTCGAGATCGGCTCGCCGAACGAAGTGACCGACTCCTGCACCTGCAAAGCGATCACCGCCGTCGTAACATCCACGATCGCCAGCTTGGCCTCGCTGTCGCGCGCGAAGTAGCTGACCTCCGGCAATTTAAGTCCGGGATTGAGCGGCAGCGGCACCGCACCGCACCAGAGCGCGCCGAGATAGCCGAGCAGAAACGGCTCTTTCGCTGCCATTAATAAGATGACTCGATCGCCCGGTTCGACGCCGCGACTCCGCAACAGGGCGGCTACACGCTCGGCCGATTGCTGCAATTCGGCAAACGTGTAGCGGCCTCGCGGCGTCTCCACGGCGATTCGTTTCGCGTGAGACGAGAAGCTCTGGCGAAGCCGTTCGAGGAACATTCGTGGAACTCGCACCGAAAGTTCGTGCCCGCCGATCGCCCGCAACGCCAAATCAGACGTGAAGCTCCAGCAGGTCGCCGTCGTGTACGACGTGTTCGCGGCCCACCGTTTGGCCGTCGAAGACGCCCGTGCCCCAGATGCGAGCGTACTTGAACTGATCGGCGATGTCGCGGTGAACGAGCCGCGCGACGTCGAGCACCGTGCTGCCGGCCGGCGACGTGAACGGCCGCTCGCGGTCCGCCGGCTTGCCGGGCGCTTTCGAGTACACGCGAACCACTTCGAGGAACCGGTACGCGCGGTCGCGCAGCTCTTCAACGCCCGTGCCGGCCGTCGCCGAAATCACCACAATCTCGAAGCGGTCACCGAACAGCTCGCGAGCGAACGGCAGCCGGTCGCTCGCGCCGTCCGCGTCGATCTTGTTCGCTACGAGAAGCGTCTTCTTATCGGCCACCGCGTCGTTGCCCGTGTCCGGCGCGGCTAGCGTGACCAGCCGCACCTTGGCCTCGTCGAGCCGGCGCAGCAGTTCGTCCGTCTGTTCCAGCCCTTCATCGACCGACAGATCGAGCACGAGCAGCGCCGCGTCGGCCGAGCGAATCATGCCGGGCAGATATCCTTCGAGGTAGTCGCCGGTGATCGGCGGCGTGTCGATGAGCTGCACCTGCACGTCGTTCCACGGCATCATGCCCGGCTGCGGCGCGTGCGTCGTGAATGGAAACGGGGCGACTTCGGGATGTGCGTTCGTGAGACTCTTGAGCAGTTGACTCTTCCCGGCGTTCGGCGCGCCGACGATCATGATCTGTCCGGCACCGTCGCGCGGGATCTTGTGGCTGACGCCGCCTTTCTTCGCCGCCTTCTTCGCCCCGTCCACGTCCTCTTTGGCGTGGCTGAGTTTCGACTTCAGTTCGGCCTGGAGTTTCTCCGTGCCCTTGTGCTTTGGCAGCAGCACCCACATTTGGCGGAGGCACTCGAGTTTTTCTTCAGGCGATTGTGCGCGCTTGTATTCTTCTTCGGCCTTGAGGTACTGCGGCGTGAGGTTCGCGGGCATGGCAGCGGTGAGCCTTGAATTTGTACGGCGGATGACCGCGGTGCATCGAACGTCATTGCGGCGTATTGGCCGCGTCGCGCGGTTTGGGCTGCGCTCGCTCCCATTCGTCGCGCGTGACCGCGGTGCGACGATGAATCAGCACGTGCGAGCCTTTCATTCCACCCACGACGATGTCGGGAAGTTTGTCGCCGTTCACGTCGCCGACGATGACCTGCCGGCCGATGCCCGATTCGTCGTCCGCGCGAAACGGCAGCCAATCGACGCCGTTCTTCGATCGCACGAGCTTGAACCAATACACGACCGCGCCGGCGTCCCACATCGGGGCCAGCTTGTGGTGCGAGTAAAAAGTCTTGCCGGTGACGATGTCCTTGAGGCCGTCGCCGTCGATGTCGGCCAGTGCGACCGAGTGCAATTCGCTAAACAGAACGCCGTAGCGATTCTCCTGCGGCTTCGATCCCATGATGAGATGCCGGCGAAAGGTGCTCTCGCCGCCGTCTTGCACCTGCTCGAACCACGCGAGGCCGAATTCGTGCGCGGCCAGACTCGTGATGATGTCCGCGTCGCCGTCGCCGTCGACGTCGTAGGCGTGCATGTCCGCGCCGCCGGGCCGCGTGAAATCGAATTTGTGCAGCGGCCACTGCGACTCGCCGTCGCGCGACGCCGGCTGCTCTAACCAGCCGGACTGCATGAGCAGGTCGAGCCGGCCGTCGCCGTTCACGTCGCCGACGCCCAGCCCGTGGCCAAACTTCGGCGTCGCAATTCGTTCGGAAATGGCGTGGAACTTCCACGTCGTCAGCGGCTGCGTCCAGTCCACTTCCGCGTAGCCGAAGTATCCGTCGCGCGTGCAGACCAATTCCGGCCGCTCGTCGCCGACGAGGTTCGTGAAGTGCGGCGACTCGTTCGACACCCAGTCGAACACTTGATGTTTCGGCCAATGCTTGGCGGCCCCGTCGCGGCCGGGGTTCTCGTAGACGAACGCCGGCGTGCCGGGAAATCCGACGACGAACACGTCGTTCCAGCCGTCGCCGTTGAAATCGTAGACCCAGTGAAAGAAGTGGTCGGAGTACGCCTCGCGGTTCTGCGGTTTCGGCTGGTAGATTTCGTGGCGCGTCTTGTAGTCCGGCCCGGCAAACCAGAGCGGCCCGTACACGACGTCCATCACGCCGTCGCGGTTCAGGTCGCCGAAGTTCGCACCTTCCGAAAAGTATTCGTCGGAGAGCGGCACGCGATTGAACGTGTGCAGCACGTTCTCATCTGGCGTCGGCACAGCAGTCAGGCACAGCAGCGTTCCGGAGACGATCGCAAGAGTTCGGATCATGTCACACCTCGCTTGAGAGGAGCGGTTGAAGCAACTTGTCGCGGCGCGGCGGGCCGCCCGCAGGTGACACATTACTCGCAGCGACGCGCGAAGACAACGATCAGTCGCGGCTTGTTCCGAACCGACCTGCCAAATTGAAGTGTGCTCGCGGACAAGACTCTTGCACCGCCATCTCTAATAGAATCTGGAAGCTGAAGCACGGGCTGACACAAGCCCGAATCGCGAGCGAGTGGCCAGGTCGAATCTCTCGAATTCTCCCTCGCGTGCGCGTCGGCCTCCGGCGCTAGGAGACACTGGATCGACCGAGATTTGATTTATCTGCAATGCAATCACATTAGACATATTATCTACACATATCGGTCAGATCTCATAATAGGACGCCATTAAAACAATCAATGACGCACTTCTACCTATAAAGTATGCCATTATACCGACAGATGACGCCATTCTACAAACCTAGAACGCCATTATACAAACATATAACGCCATTCTACAAACCTAGAACGCCATTCTACAAACATATAGCGACATTCTACAAATATCGAATGCCATTCTACAAACATCGAACGCCATTATAAAAATCGCGAACGCCATTATAAAAACCACGAACGCCATTCTACAAACCTCGGACGCCATTATTACTTCCAAATGGCTGTCGTGTTCCATATTTTGATCGTTGAGTCTTTTCCTCCGCTGCCGCTTGCCATAGTTTTACCGTCGTGGGAAAACGACAGAGACTCGATTCGGTCCGTGTGCCCGTTTATAGTTCGATGAATCTGGCCGGTCGCTGCGTTTCACACTTTCATGGTTCGGTCCTTGCTGCCGCTCACCAATATACTGCCGTCAGGCGAGAATGCAATGGAATCTACCTCGCCACCGTGGCCTTCGAGCGTGAGCCGCAGACGCCACGTTCCCGTGTCCCAGAGGCGAATCGTGCTGTCCGCACTGCTCGTCGCGAGCGTCTTGCCGTCGGGGGAGAATGACACAGCCTCCAGCGAGCTGGTGTGAGCACTCAAAATGGCGATCTCTTCGCCCGTGGCTGCATCCAAAACGCGGGCCGTGCTGTCCGTGCTGCCCGTGGCAATCCGCTTGCCGTCCGGCGATAGTGAGACGGACCGCACCTGTCCGGTGTGACCCGTCAACGTCTGCAGCAGCGAACCGCTCGCGAGAGTCGCAGCGAGATGGTGTTCGGCGTTCGCCATTCGTTCACGGTGCCGGCGTTGAAGAATCCAACCACAACGTGGAACGGCTGGCCCGTGCAGGCCAACGTGCCGGACGCGGTCAGCGCGTCGTCGAACGTCTTCGTCGCGATTTTCTTCGCGTAGTACGCCGGCTCCGCGGCCGGGCTGATGAAGCCGCCCAACTCGCCGAGCTTCCCGCCCGCATGCGAGCTGCGGCTGAATCCGAAGTCCTGACGAACCGTGCGCGCCGTCGGTTTCTCGGCGCGATTGTTGTGGCCGTCCCAACCGGGGTCGCGGTCGAACCGCTCGGTTCGCTCGTCCGCCGTGACGGAACCGGCGAGCACCACGGCCAACAGAACTGTCCAGCAACGCAGCATCGTGTTCACCATGATTGATCTCTCTTTCGTCGTGTCGCATTTGTCGATCAAACTCGTTAATCTACGGCAGCCGCTAGAATAGCAACGTCTTTGCACAAAGCTAATCAAACTCAACGATCGCGAGGACCACACCATGAAACGCCGCTCTTCGTTCGGACTCGCTTGTGCGACCATTTCAAGTGCCGTCGCGTTTAGCTTGCTCGGCGCCGCGCTGGCGGCGGCCGGCGATTGGCAACAATTCCGCGGCCCCGGCGGACTCGGCGTCAGCACGGAGAAGAACTTGCCCACGCGCTGGTCGTCCGCCGAGAACGTCGTGTGGCGAACGACGCTGCCCGGAGCGGGAACGTCAAGCCCGGTCATCGTCGGCAATCGTGTGTTCCTCACCTGCTATAGCGGCTACGCGCTCGACACCGCCGAGCCGGGCGACATGAATGAACTGAAGCGTCATCTCGTCTGTGTCGATCGTCGCACGGGCAAGATCGTTTGGCAGAAGCAATTCGACCCGCGGTTGCCGGAGCACAAGTACGCCGGCGAAGGGGCGTATCACGGCTACAGTTCGAGCACGCCCGCGTCGGACGGCGAGCGGCTGTATGTTCTGTTCGGCAAGTCGGGCGTTTACTGTCTCGATCTCGACGGCAAGGAACTCTGGCACTCGCTGGTCGGCGACGGCATCCACGGCTGGGGGTCCGGCACGTCGCCGCTGCTGCACAAGAATCTCGTGATCATCAACGCGAGCGTCGAGAGCGGCTCGCTCGTGGCACTCGACAAACACTCCGGTAAGGAGGCATGGCGTGCCGGCGGCATCGGCTCGTCGTGGAACACGCCCGTGCTCGTGAGCTTGCCGAACAGTCCGGCCGAACTCGTCGTCAGCGTGCAAGGTCGAATGCTCGGATTCCATCCGGACACGGGCGAGGCGTTGTGGAATTCGGAGGGCGTGCATCGTTACGTGTGCCCGAGCGTGGTGGCCAACGACGGCGTGGTGTTTGCGATCGGCGGCGGCAGCACGTCGCTCGCCGTCCGCGCGGGCGGGCGCGGCGACGTGAAGTTAACTCACGAAATGTGGCGCGAGGGCCGCGGCTCGAACGTCTCGTCGCCCATCTACCACGACAGGCATCTTTACTGGGCGAGCGACAGTGGCGGCGTGCTGCACTGCCAGGATGCCGCGACCGGCCGCACCGTCTACCAAAAACGGCTGGAGCCGGGGTCGGGCCTGATCTACGCGTCGCCCATTTTGGCCGACGGCAAACTTTATTACGTCTCGCAGCGAAAAGGCACGTACGTCGTCGCGGCTAAACCGGAATTCGAGTTGCTCGCGCACAACGTCTTCGCAGACGACGACAGCCGCACCAACGCGTCGCCGGCCGTGAGCAACGGGCAACTGCTGCTGCGCACCGACCGGCACCTCTACTGCATCGGCGCGAAGTAACGGGCTGAGGTGGCGATCACCGCAGCCCGTCCGTTACGATGACTCCCGGAGGATTTCGCCATGAAACACTTGCTGGTTTTGACGAATGTCCTGTTTGCATTCGCGGTGGTTCGCGCCGCGACGACGGATGAAGGCGCGAGTTGCATCGACTTGCAGTCGAAGGCAAACCACAAACTCGCCGACAATTTTCACAACGAGAATTTCGCGGGCAACAACCTGGCGCAACTGCCCAAGGGCGAGAGCCTGTTTGGCAACGTGAAGTTCAAGATCGACGAGAAGTTGATTCAACTGGGTTGCAAGTACGTCAAGGACAAGCCGGACAAAGTCGAAGCAATTCAGGTCGGCAAGAAATTCGCGAAATTGCACCTGCTTCACGCCACCGGCTTCGGGGCGTTCGGCAAGGAGGGCGATCCGCTCTTCATCAACGACGGCACCGCGATCGGCAAGTACACGGTGAAGTACGAGGACAAGTCGGAGGAGATCATTCCGATTGTCTACGGCGAGGACGTTCGCGATTGGTTCAATCACGATGAATCGAAAGTCGCGTCGCGTGGCAAGGTCGTGTGGGAAGGCGAGAATGACTTTGCGCGGCAGTTCAACGCCAAGCTGCGGCTCTATCGAACGGAGTGGAAGAACCCGAAGCCCGACAAGAAGGTGGTGAGCATCGACTTCGGACGAGAAGGCGAGAGCGTTGCCGCGCCGTTTTGCCTGGCCATGACAGTGGAATAGAATCGCCTCCGGAGGCATTCGTCATGTTGACTCTGACCTTTGGACATGATCGCAATGCCCGATGACGATCGGCAATTCACCGAGCCCGAATTGTCCGTCTCACCGGAGCCGCTGAGAGGAACGGGGCGAACGCTCGTTCTGGTCACTGCGTTTCTCGGTTGGTTCTTTGCCGGGACTTTGATGTCCATCACGTCGTTGGCGATGCGCTCGGCCGCTATCGATCTGCTGTCGCGCGCGGGTAGCATCGACCTGCTGCAATTCAATGCGTTCAATCAGATTCTGCAGAAGAGCAAGGCCGCGACGAGTCGCGACGCGGCGCTGTCCGCGACGGACGCCGAGCAGTTGAGAAGCTGGCGTGCGTCGGCGCAACAGTGGTTCGCGTACTTTCAGTGCGCGATGTTGTTCGGTGCCGCGGCGGGCGGTCTTTTGTTCGGTCGGCTGGGCGATCGCGTTGGCCGGTCGCGGGCGATGGCCTGCAGCATTCTGTGCTACTCGCTGATGTCGGCGGCCGCGTATTTCGTCGAGACGCCCACGCAACTCGCGGTGCTGTGGTTTCTCGCATGCCTGGGAATCGGCGGCATCTGGCCAAACGGCGTCGCGCTCGTTTCGGAGACGTGGTCAAACATGTCGCGGCCGATGGTCGCTGGAATCATCGGCACGGCGGCCAACGTGGGAATCTTCGCGATGGCGACGCTGGCCACGCGAGCGAAAATCACGCCAGACCATTGGCGCTGGGTGATGTGGGTCGGCGCGTCGCCGCTGGCGCTCGGGCTGTTCGTGCTCGTGGCGGTTCCCGAATCGCCGCGCTGGCTGGCCGCGCGAACGGCCGGAGCCGCGGCTGACGGCGCGGCGCCGCCCGCGACGCTCGTGTTCCAGCCGCCGTTCCTGTCCATTACGCTGGTCGGGATCATGCTGGCCACGATCCCGCTCATCGGCGGCTGGGGCAGCGCGAACTGGATGATTCCGTGGGCCGGCGAGGCGGGCGAGACGGCCGATCCGCCGAACCCGTTCTTGCAAGCGCACGTCGGCCAGGCACGCTCGCTGACGGGAATCGTGGGCAGTTTGCTCGGCGGCTGGATCGCCAGTTTCGTCGGACGCCGCCGCACCTATTCGCTCGTCAGCCTCGCGGCGCTCGGCTGCGCTCAATACGCGTTTTGGTTTACCGTGCCGACCGACGCGTCGTTCTTGTTTTGGGTCGCGGCCCTTGGATTCTTCAGCGGCATTTATTTCGGCTGGCTGCCGCTGTTCCTACCTGAACTTTTTCCGACTCGCGTCCGCTCGATGGGCGCCGGCGTGAGCTTCAATTTCGGCCGCATTGTGACGGCACTGACCGTCTTTGCGACGGGCACGTTGACGGAATATTTTGGCGGCGACTATGCCCGCATCGGGCGTGTCACGAGCCTGATCTTTGCGATCGGTCTCGTCGTCATCTGGCTCGCTCCCGATACGAGCAGACGCCAGTTGGAGGATTGATCGCATGCTGCGACTGGCCCTGATCGACAGCGACGACGCCATCGTTCGTCACGCACGCATCGCGCGGCGGCTGCGGAATGCTCGATTCACAATTGTCGTTGTCAGCGATCGCCCCAAAGCTCGCGCGACGACGGATTCGCTTGGCGCGGAGATCTGCATCGACAGCTTCGACAGTCTGTTGGCCGAGCATTCCGACGATTTTGACGCCGTGCTGCTTCCGAGCGCGATCGTTATCGGCGAACGAGGGTGCGAACGCGCGGCCGAGGCCGGCAAGCACGTGCTCGTGGAAAGCCCGTTCGCGATTTCAAAGAACGCCGCGAGTCAGATCATCGCCGCGTGCCGGAGCGCGAGCGTGCGGTTGATGGTGGGACAATCGCTGCGATTCTCGCC
>Ga0247727_10005944_pt1 | contig 24280 bp, 23 predicted proteins | sample WisWelCaveWW1625_FD_202498 | JGI IMG/M metagenome (GOLD analysis project Ga0247727, IMG submission 202498) | Biofilm microbial communities from Wishing Well Cave, Virginia, United States - WW16-25 | ecosystem: Environmental > Aquatic > Deep subsurface > Groundwater > Cave microbial mat | place... | reverse complement strand
CTAATTTACACACCTAGGTGTCTCATTCTCATTGACACATTCCGAAGGCTTTGCGTGGGCCGACTTAGGCCTCGTTCCGCAGGAAATCCAAAATCTTGCTGAGAATACATCTCCGAAGTCAGCATTGGCATGGTCGCTCATTTCGAGCGGCGGAACAGCCCCGAGCGCAAAGCTCGAGGGCGCACTATCGCGGCTCGTCGCATTGGAACATCGAACGTCAGTGATTAACGCACTTAACATTGACACGGGCCGCGCACTGACCGGTTACCTCAGGAGTCCTGGTCACGGCCTGTTCTTCGATCCGAATCGGAATCATGACGCGTGGTTACAGGCCGCACCCCTCACCACGCAGGTCGCGGCGTCTGTCGATGACATCCTGCAGATGTTGGAAGCGCGTTTCCCCGCAGACCCTCAAGGAGATGCGGCTGCCGAGGCGATTGATGCTGATCCTGATGAGGTCGAAGCATTCCGTCGACAGATCAAGCAGAAGAGCTACGCGGTCGCTGATTCGTCTGCGACAGTCAAGACCAGAGGAAGTGCGCAGAAGGCATTCGCTGACGCGGTCAAGGCTAACTACGAATATCGGTGTGCGATTACAGGCGTCGCGACCAAGGACTTCCTCGTCGCTGCGCACATCGTCCCGTGGAGCAAGGATCAAAGCATCCGGTTGGATCCGTCAAATGGCATTTGCCTGTCCCTGTTCGTGGACCGCGCGTTCGAGAAGGGCCACCTACTGCTTGAGGACGATCTGACGATTCGCATTGACTGGGGCAGAGTCGGAAAGGATCAGGCGCTCCGAAGCCAGCTTAAGCCGTACGATGGTCAAAAGTTGGGCGTGCCAAAGCAGGAAGCGCCGCGGCCAGCGTACCTTCAGAGACGGCGGGCGCTCGTCGCTGAGACCGGCTGACGCAGCTTCGCGCCACCAACTGCCTCGCGCGTTTACGCGCCATCCTGACAATGCGCGTGTCCATGCGCGGCTTTACATGCCTCGCCAAAGAGCTTGGCGAGAAGCTGGAAAACTTCGGGCATGCGGCCGCGCTACGCCTATGGATGGATCTTGGTCAATGTTCAGCACTTGGAATTCTTGCCGCCAACGTGAATTAGGAGTGAAAAGAGGCGGAACGCAATCTGCCTATTTGTAACCAGCCTATGTTCTCGCCGTTGTTGTAATCAATAGGTCATGCACGCGGCGTTGAGGATGCCGGCGGACATGGAGATGGCGCCGAGCACGATGCCGGTGGCGACCTGGCCTTCGGGGATGCGCCGCGAGACGTTGAGCAGCGAGTAGCGCACCGCGACGTAGACCAGCAGCTGCACCAGACCGGCGATCAGCGCCCACAGCATCATGTCCCAGGGATGCACCGCCTGGAAGATCGCGGCGGCGAGCGGGAACGTGAAGCCGAGCACCGAGCCCGACAGGCTGATGGCGGCGGCGACGTTGCCGTCCTTGATCAGTTTCAGCTCGTTGTAGGGCGTCAGCCACAGGTAGACGATCATGAACAGGTAGATGAAGGCGACCGCGAGGCCCGCATAGATCAGGAACTCGTCGAAGCCGGCAAGCGAGAATTTCACGAAGTCCATGGTCGGCACCTCAGCTGAAGTAGTGGGGCAGGAAGCGGCTTGAATTGCGGGTGATCGGCGAATCGTCCTCGCGGATGCCGATGCCGGCGGGCTCCGCGCCCACGATCCAGGCACCGATCACGGGGTAGCGGCCATCGAACGCGGGCAGCGGCGCGACGCCCTGGTAAACGAAGCCTTCCTCGCCGTAACCGCCCAGTTGCTCGTGCACCGCGCCGCGGCTGCGGATGGTGATGTTGGCGCCTTCGCGCGAGAGCAGGGGTTTTTTCACGTAATCGGCGCCGAACTGCTGCGGCGTGAAGTAGGCGGGCAGCAGGTTGGGATGGCCGTAGTTCATTTCCCACAGCAGCACCAGCAGCGCCTTGTTCGAGAGCAGCATCTTCCAGGCCGGTTCGATCAGCGCCGCCGGGCGGCCGAGCAGGTGCTGGCCGAATTCCTCGCGCACCAGCCACTCCCAGGGGTAGAGCTTGAACAGCGTTGCGACCGGTGCTTCCTCCAAGTCGAGAAAGCGCGCGCCGTCCCAGCCGAGATCCTCGATGTCGACGCGGCGCGCATCCCAGCCGGCCTGCAGTGCGCAGTCGCGCAGGTACTCGACATTGCCCAGGTCTTCGTCGTTATTCTTGACGCAGGCGAGGTGCAGCACGCCGGTGCCGGATGCGGGCTGCAGCGCCTGCAGGCGCGCGATCAGCTTCTCGTGCAGCGAGTTGAACTGGTCGGATTCGGGCAACAGTGGGGAAGGGCCCCCGCTGTCCTTCACGTCTTCGAGCCATTGCCACTGAACGACGCTGGCTTCCAGCAGCGCGGTCGGCGTGTCGGCGTTGTATTCCAGGAGCTTGGGCTCGCCTTCGCCGTCCCAGCTGAAATCGAAGCGGCCGTAGAGCGTGGCTTCGCGCTGCCGCCAGGATTGCGCGACCAGTTCATGGAACGGCTCCGGGATCGCGAACTGCGCGAAGAGCTTCGAGCGCACGGCTTCGTCGGCCGCTTTGAGGCAGAGTTGGTGCATCTCCGCCGTTACCTCTTCGATTCGATCCACCTCAGCGGCGGCGAAGGCGTAGCAGGCGCTCTCGTCCCAGTAGGTGCCGCCCATGGAGTGGAAATGGAAACCGGCCTCCTCGCAGCGCTCGCGCCAGTTGGCGCGGGGCGCGCGCCTTTCTCGCCGCACGGCCTAGCTGCCCGAGGAGGACGAGGCGTGGCTGGAAGAAGAACCGAAGCCGCCGCGCGAGACGCCGGCCGAGCCGCCGCCGCTCAGGCCGAGGCGCGTCGCGCGCGCGGCCAGCGGCGATGCCGCGACCGAGCCGGGCGCGAGGCGGGTGGCGTCCATGGCATTGGGGCTGGAGACCACGCGGTTGCGGCCGAAGAAGCTCCAGCCGCCGGAAGAGTAATACGGCGGCCCGTAGAGATAGTTGGTGGAGTAGCGGCCGTCCTTGACCGGCTCGCAGAGCGATGTGTCGGTCCAGTCCCTGACGCAGTCCTTCATGTTCGAATAGGCGTCGCGCTGCTCGACCGGCGAGCCGCAGCCGCCCAGGGTCGCGCTGCCCGCGAGCACCAGCGTGATTGCCGCACTGCGCTTCCTGACGCGCCCGCCCATGTTTGTTCCCTCCCGCTGGAAAGTGTATTCCCGTGGGCGGGGTCGCGCTACCATTGCGGCAGAACCCGAAGGAGCCCCGATGAACGAGAGAGCCCGTCCTGAAAGTCTCGGCACGACGCTGGAAAATTCGCCGTTTTTCATGCCTTTCTCGATGAACCGCGCGTTCAAGAAGGCGCCGCGGCTGCTGGCGCGCGCCGAGGGCATGTACTACTACACCCCCGAGGGCCGCAAGATCCTCGACGGCACCTCGGGCCTGTGGTGCGTCAACGCCGGTCACTGCAGGAAGCCGATCGTCGAGGCGGTGCAGAAAGCGGTCGCGACGCTCGATTTCGCGCCGCCCTTCCAGATGGGCCATCCGGCCGCGTTCGAATTCGCCGAGAAGCTCGCGCCGCTGCTGCCCAAAGGCGTGACGCGCATCTTCTTCACCAACTCGGGCTCGGAGTCGGTGGACACGGCGCTGAAACTGGCAATCGCCTACCACCGCCAGCGCGGCGAGGGGCAGCGCGTCCGGCTGATCGGCCGCGAGAAGGGCTACCACGGCGTCAACTTCGGCGGCACAGCGGTGGGCGGCATGGTCGGCAACCGCAAGCTCTTCGGCGCGCTGGTGACGGGCGTGGACCACATGCGCCACACCCACGACCCGGCGAAGAACGCGTTCTCGCGCGGCCAGCCGGCGCATGGCGCGGAGCTCGCCGAGGACCTCGAGCGCCTGTGCCAGCTGCACGATCCCTCCACGATTGCCGCGGTGATCGTCGAGCCGGTGGCCTGCTCGGCGGGCGTCTACGTACCGCCGGTGGGCTACCTGCAGAAGCTGCGTGAAATTTGCGACAAGCACGGCATCCTGCTGATCTTCGACGAGGTCATCAACGCCTGGGGTCGCCTCGGCAAGCCCTTCGCCTCGGATTACTTCGGCGTCATTCCGGACCTCATCACCACTGCCAAAGGCATCACCAACGGCACCGTGCCGATGGGCGCCGTATTCATGAAGGAAAACCTCTATCAGGCTTTCATGACCGGCCCGGAGAACGCAATCGAGATGCCGCACGGCTACACCTACTCGGCGCACCCGCTCGCCTGCGCGGCGGGCCTGGGCACGCTCAAGGTCTACGAGGACGAAGGCCTGCTCACGCGCGTGGGCGAATTGGCCAAGTACTGGGAAGACGGCGCGCATTCGCTCAAGGACTGCCCGAACGTGATCGACATCCGCAACCTCGGCCTGATCGCCGCGATCGAGCTCTCACCGCGCGCGGGCGCCATCGGCGCGCGCGGCATGGACGCGCACCTGAACGCCTTCGAGAAGGGCGTCTACATGCGCGTCACGGTCGACACCATCGCGCTTGCCCCGCCACTCATCATCCAGAAGGCGGAGATCGACCAGCTGTTCGGGACTGTGCGCGAAGTCTTGAAGGGCTTGGCTTAAAAGCCTGTTACTTCGCCGCCGCTCGCACGACCCCGAGGCGCCGGCCGCGGGCCTGCTGCTTCAGGCGTGGCGGGTTGACCAGGTCACGGATGAAGTTGGGCAGCGCGAACACGCCCTCGTGGGTCTCGCCGTTGTAGAACCTGAGGTCCTGCAGCTTCCTTGCTTCGATCCTGCGGTCGATCTCGTCCGCGGTCAGCGACTTGGGGTCGAGCTTGTCCGAGCACACCGCCATCGCCCACTGCGCGCCGTAGAGCGGGATGTACATGGTATAGGGGCGCACGATGCGGAAGATGCCGTTCACGCGTTGCGCGAGTTCGGTGACGCGCTCGGGCCGCGCCACGGGCGCGCCGATGTGCAGCACCAGCGCGCCGCCGGGGGCGAGCGCATGGCGGCACTGCTGGAAGAATTCGGCCGAATACAGCGCCTCGGCCGGCCCCATCGGGTCGTTCAAGTCGAGTGCGATCAGGTCGAAGCGCTCGTGCGTCTCGCGGATGAACTTCATGCCGTCGCCGATCAGCACGCGCAGCTTCGGATTGTCGAAAGCGCCGCGGTGCACCGCGAAGAAATGCTCCTTCGCGATTTTGACCACTTCCTCGTCGATCTCGCACATGGTGACCTGCTCGACCGAGGGGTGCTTGAGCGCCTCCTCCGAGGAGCCGCCGTCGCCGCCGCCCACGATCAGCACCTTTTTCGGCGCCGCGTGCGCGGTGAGCGCCGGGTGGATCAGGTTCTCGTGGTAGACGAACTCCTCCCGCTCGGAGGTCATGTTGTAGCCGTCGAGGCGGAAGATGCGGCCGTAGTGCGGCGTGTCGTAGATCTGCAGCTTCTGGTACTTGGTCTGCCACTCGCCCACCTGGCGCGCGGCCTTGATGTAGAAGCCGGTGGATTCGTTGAGCGGCTCCATCAGCAGGTGCTCGCCGCGGTCGATTTCGTGGCGCGCGACCTCGGCCGGCTCAAAGTGGCCGATGATCTGTTCGAACAGCGTGCGCGCCTTGGCGGAGTTGTCGGCGCTGAAGTTGCAGACATAGACGTCCAGCGTGAGGCCCTTGCTCTCGGGCCAGGTATGGATCGCGAGGTGCGATTCGGCGAGCACCACCGCGCCGGTGAAGCCGGAACCCTCGAACTGGTGAAAGCGCACGTCCATGATGGTGAGGCCGGCGGCCTCGACCATGCCGACGCAGACTTGCTCGAAGCGCTTGCCATCGAGCAGCAGCTGCGGATCGCAACGACAACCGCTGAGGTCACCGATGAGATGCAGTCCGTTCATGTCCGTGCTCCCCGAAAAATGCGAAGGCGCAACCCTCTGCCAAATGTTCCGGGCTGCGCCTCAGCGTCACCGCCTCGCGGCGGACAACTGTGTTCGTCAGATTCGTTCAATTCGTTTCAACGCCCCCGTTTCGACTGCGTTTTGCCCGCTTCACTGCGCACGTTACCTACTTGCCGCCGCGCATTTCCCCGACCACTGCGTCGATCAACCTGCGCGCGATCGAGATTCTGCTTGGAAGTTTCGGCAATTGCAATACTTTGAACCAGTTAGCCGCCTCGATTTCCCCGATTTGCGGCCGGATCTCGCCCGCCATCCAGTCGCAGACGAAGGCGATCATGAGCGAGTTCGGGAACGGCCAGGGCTGGCTCGCGAAGTAGCGGATTCGCGACACCTGCACCCCGACCTCCTCCGCCACTTCCCGCGCCACACACTGCTCCAGCGACTCGCCGGGCTCGACGAAGCCGGCGAGGGCGCTGTACATGCCGGGCGGGAAGTGCGGGCTGCGCCCGAGCAGGATCTCGCCTTCGCGGCGCACCAGCGCCATTACCGCGGGTGCCAGGCGCGGGTAGGCGGAGAGCTTGCACGTCGGGCAGACGCGCGCGCGCTCCTCGGCTTTTGCCTCTGTAGGCGCGCCGCAGCGGCCGCAATAGCGGTGGCTGCGATCCCAGTCGAGCAGCTGGATGGCGCGGCCGGCGAGTGCGAAATGGGCGTCCTCCAGCACCGAAAACAGCGCCCGCAGGCCTTCCCAGCCCATGCCCGCCGGCGGCGCGGCGGCCTCCGGCGGCGCCTCGGCGGCCCAGCAGTCGGTGCCGGCCAGACGCCCTAGATATAGTGTTCTAGCAGGCTTGAACCACAACCGGTTGTTGCTTTCTAGCAACGGTAGTCTGGCCCAGCTGGCCCTCGCGGCGACCCTGGGATCGTCCGAAGGCCGCGGGCTGGGCGGTCCGAGCTCGACCAGCAGGCGGTCCGCCTGAAACACGAACCAGTAGCCCTGCGCCTCTGCGTGAAGGTCGGCACTCGCGCCGTGGGGCGGGGCAAAACCGGCAATGAACTGCGCCGGACTGGTGAACGGCATTTCGATCATGGGCGGATTATAGGAAAGCGCTTGGCTATAATTTGTGCCTTCCCAGAAAAAAGTTTTCGATGATTTCGCCTGCACCAGAACGCGAGATGGCCGACGCGCTCCGCGCCCTCGCAATGGATGCGGTGCAGGCGGCGAATTCCGGCCATCCGGGCATGCCGATGGGCATGGCCGAGATCGCGGTGGCGCTGTGGCACCGTAACCTGGCCCACAACCCCGGCAATCCGGCCTGGCCGAACCGCGACCGCTTCGTGCTTTCCAACGGTCACGGCTCGATGCTGCTGTATTCGCTGCTGCACCTCAGCGGCTACGACCTGCCGATGGCGGAGCTGAAGCGCTTCCGGCAGCTCGGCTCGAAGACGCCCGGCCATCCGGAGTACGGCCTTGCGCCCGGCATCGAGACCACCACCGGCCCGCTCGGCCAGGGAATTTCGAACGCGGTCGGCATGGCCATCGCCGAGCGGCTGCTGGCGGCGGAGTTCAATCGGCCGGAAGGCGGCCGCGGTTTCGAGATCGTCAACCACTACACCTACGCCTTCCTCGGCGACGGCTGCATGATGGAAGGCGTGTCGCACGAGTCCTGCGCGCTGGCCGGCACGCTGGGCCTGGGCAAGCTGATCGCCGTCTACGACGACAACGGCATCTCGATCGACTCGGACAAGGGCAGCATCAAGCAGTGGTACACCGACGACGTGCGGCGCCGCTTCGAATCCTACGGCTGGCAGGTGATACACAGCGTCGATGGCCACGACGTCGAGGCGATGGACCGGGCCCTTCGCAAGGCGAAGCGCGAGCGCGGGCGCCCGACGCTGATCTGCGCGAAGACCGTAATCGCCAAGGGCGCGCCGACCAAGGCCAACACCGGCGCCGCGCACGGCGCGCCGCTGGGCGAGAAGGAAGTCGCGGCCACGCGCGAGGCGATCGGCTGGAAATACCCGCCGTTCGAGATTCCCGACGGCGTGCGGCAGGGCTGGAACGCGCGCGAGCGGGGCAAGCGTGCGGAACGGCGCTGGCGGCGCGTCTTCTCCGCCTACGAGAAAGCGTACCCCGAGCTGGCGAAAGAATTCCTGCGCAGGGTCAAGGGGGACCTTCCTTCGAGTTTTTCGAGTTTGGTCGAGTCTTTAATCAAGGACACAAACCTTAAAGCAGAAACAATCGCGACCCGCAAAGCTTCCCAGAACGCGCTGGATGCGCTGCTGCCGGCGCTGCCCGAACTGGTCGGCGGTTCGGCCGACCTGACCGGCTCCAACCTGACGATGGTCAAGGCTTCCAAGGTGATCGGCCGCCCCGACGCAAGCGTCGGCCAAACCGGCGGCGGCAACTACCTGTTCTACGGCGTGCGCGAATTCGGCATGGGCGCAATCATGAACGGCCTCGCGCTGCATGGCGGTTTCATCCCGTACGGCGGAACCTTCCTGGTGTTCTCCGACTACGCGCGCAATTCGCTGCGCATGGCGGCGATCATGGGGATAAGGTCGATCTTCGTGTTCACCCACGATTCGATCGGCCTCGGAGAGGACGGGCCGACACACCAGGCGATCGAGCACGCGGCCTCGCTGCGGCTGATCCCCAACCTGGACGTCTGGCGCCCCTGCGACACGCTGGAGACCTCGATTGCCTGGGCTGCCGCGATCGAGCGCAAGAACGGACCGACCGCGCTGCTGCTTACGAGGCAAAATGTTCCGTTTATTAAAAGAGAACCTCAAGTCACCGCGGAAATACAAAAAGGTGCATACGTACTGTCCGACGCCCCGGGAGCGAAAGCGGTGCTGATCGCTACCGGCTCGGAAGTACAGCTTGCGCTCGGGGCGCAAAAGCTGCTCGATTTTCCGGTGCGCGTGGTTGCCATGCCCTCGACCAGCGTGTTCGACCGGCAATCCGAGGATTACCGCAAGTCGGTTCTCGTTCCCGGCCTGCCGCGCGTTGCCGTGGAAGCAGGCGTGACCGACTACTGGCGCAAGTATGTCGGCGCAGTTGACGACCCGCGCGGCGCGGTGGTCGGCATCGACCGCTTCGGCGAATCGGCGCCGGCGGCGGACCTGTTCAAGCACTTCGGTTTTACGCCGCAGAACGTGGCAAATGCGGTAAGGAGAGTCGTCAAATGACCATCAAGCTAGCCATCAACGGCTTCGGCCGCATCGGCCGCAATATCCTGCGCGCCTTCTACGAAAGTTCGAAGAAGCATGACCTGCAGTTCGTCGCCATCAACGATCTGGGCGATGCCAAGACCAATGCGCACTTGCTCAAATACGACACGGCCCACGGCCGCTTCAAGGGGACGGTGGAAGTAAGCGGAAATTCAATTCAGGTTAACGGCCAGAACATTCAGGTCGTTGCGGAGCGCGATCCATCCAAGCTGCCCTGGAAGGCGCTGGGCGTGGACATCGTGCTGGAGTGCACGGGCCTCTTTACCAGCAAGGCGAAGGCCGGCGCGCACATCAATGCCGGCGCGAAAAAGGTGATCATCTCCGCGCCGGGCGACAAGGACGTCGACCGCACCGTGGTGTTCGGCGTCAATCACGCGCAGCTGAAGGCGAGCGACACCGTGATCTCGAACGCCTCCTGCACCACCAACTGCCTCGCGCCGCTGGTGAAGGCGCTCGATGACCGGATCGGCGTCGTCTCCGGCCTGATGACCACGGTGCACGCCTACACCAACGACCAGGTGCTCACCGACGTCTACCACTCCGACCTGCGGCGCGCGCGTTCGGCCAGCATGAACATGATCCCGACCAAGACCGGCGCGGCGGCGGCGGTGGGCCTGGTGCTGCCGCACCTGAACGGGAAACTCGACGGCTACGCGATTCGCGTGCCGACTCTCAACGTCTCGGTGGTGGATCTCACGATCGTCGCCAAGAAGGCCACCAGCGCCGAGGAAGTGAACCAGGCGCTCAAGCAGGCATCCGAAAGCGACCTCAGGGGCATCCTCGAATACACCACCGAGCCGCTGGTGTCCTCCGATTTCAACCACAACCCGGCCAGCTCGATCGTCGATTCGCTGCTCACCAAGGTCACTGGCGGCACGCTGGTGAAGGTGGCAAGCTGGTACGACAACGAGTGGGGCTTCTCCAACCGGATGCTGGACGTTACCGCCGCCCTCCATCTGGCGAAGTGATGCAGTTCAAGCGGCTCGCCGACCTCGAACTGCGGGGCAAGCGGGTCTTCATCCGCGCCGACCTGAACGTGCCGCAGGACGCCGCGGGCAACATCACCGACGACACGCGCATCCGCGCCTCCGTCCCCGGCATCAGGCTCGCGCTCGACAAGGGCGCGGCCGTCATGGTCACGTCGCATCTGGGAAGGCCGAAAGAAGGGGTTTTTAACGAGAAGGACTCTCTTGGTCCTGTCGCTCAAAGGCTTTCCGAACTACTGAAAATCAAGGTTCCTCTCCTCCGGGACTGGTTGAACGGCGTCGACGTCAACCCGGGGCAGGTGGTATTGCTCGAGAACTGCCGCTTTAACGCCGGCGAGAAAGCGGACGACGAAGCGCTGTCAAGGAAGATCGCGGCGCTCTGCGACGTCTATGTGAACGATGCCTTCGGCACGGCGCACCGCGCTGAAGCGACGACGCACGGCGTGGCGCGATTCGCGAAGATTGCCTGCGCCGGCCCGCTCATGGCGGCCGAGCTGGATGCGCTCACCCAGGCGCTCTCGAACCCGAAGCGGCCGCTGGTGGCGATCGTCGCCGGCGCCAAAGTGTCGACCAAGTTGCCGCTCCTGGCAGCGCTGGCGAAGAAGGTGGACCGGCTGATCGTAGGCGGCGGCATCCTGAATACGTTTTTGCTTGCCTCCGGTTTTGAAGTTGGCAGGTCTTTGGCTGAAAAAGATCTGACAAACGAAGCAAAAAACATCATGCAGGCGATCGAGGTCCCTTTGCCCGAGGACGTGGTGGTCGCCACGGAAATGTCGGCCCGCGCGCGCGAGCACGTGACGGATGTGCGCGGCGTCGCCGCGGACGACATGATCCTCGACATTGGCCCGAAAAGCGCCGCGGCGCTGGCCCGGCTGCTCGGCGGGGCGGGCACCATCGTCTGGAACGGCCCGCTCGGCGTGTTCGAGATCGACCAATTCGCGAAGGGCACCGAAACCATCGCGCGCGCCATCGCCGCATCGAAGGCCTTCTCCATCGCTGGCGGCGGCGACACCATCGCCGCGATCCACAAGTTCAGCGTCGCCGAGCGAATCGGTTACATCTCCACCGCGGGCGGCGCCTTCCTGGAATTCCTCGAAGGCAGGACCCTGCCCGCGGTCGCCGCGCTGGAGGCGCGCGCCTAACGCGCCGGGCGCGCGCTCAGTGCGTCCGGCAATCGGGCGATTTCCTCCGGAACCGGAACCGGGACCGCGTCGCGGTCATCGCGTTGCAGCGAAGCGAGGGTGAGCGCGACCACGCCTTCCTGCGGCAGGGTGACGCCGTAGAAGAGCGGCTTTTCGCCGCGGAATACGGCCAGCGTCGGGAAATTCTCGATCTCGATGTCGCCCACCAGCGCGCTGTCGTCCTCCACGTCGAGCCAGACGAAGCCTGCGCCTGTGCTCGATCGCGCGAGCTTGTCGAAGGTTGTTCGAAACTCGGTGCAGGCCTTGCACCAGGCCGCGCACAGGCACACCACGAGCAGGTCGTCGGCGTGCAAAGGCGCGGGCTGTTGCGTCATAACACGATGATACACTTGGACAAATGCTCCGCAGCACCAAGATCGTCGCCACCCTCGGGCCCGCTTCTTCCGACTCTGCGATGCTCGAGCGCATGGTGCGCGCGGGCGTCGACGTGGTGCGCCTGAATTTTTCCCACGGCACGTCGGACGACCACCTCGCGCGCGCGGCGCTGGTAAAAGAGATCTCGCGCAGGACCGGGCGCACCGTCGGCATCATGTGCGACCTGCAGGGCCCCAAGATCCGCGTCGGCAAGTTCAAGGACGGCAAGGTGACGCTGGCCAAGGGCCAGAAGTTCGTGCTCGATGCCACCTGCGAACTGGGCGACGAGGGGCGCGCCGGCCTGGATTACAAGGAACTGCCGCGCGACGTCGCCGAGGGCGCGGTGCTGCTGCTGGATGACGGCAAGATCGTGCTCGACGTCACCGCGGTGCGCGGCGAGGCGGTGTACACCACGGTGCGCCACGGCGGCGTGCTGTCGAACAATAAAGGCATCAACCGGCAGGGCGGCGGGCTGACCGCGCCCGCGCTCACGCCGAAAGACATCGAGGACATCCGCACCGCGGCGAAGATCAACGCCGACTATCTCGCGGTGTCCTTCCCCAAGACCGGCGCCGACATGTACATGGCGCGCGAGCTGCTGCGCGCCTCGGGCGGCAAGGCCTTGCTGATCGCCAAGATCGAGCGCGCCGAGGCGGTGACGCATGCCGCGCTGCTCGACATCATGAAGGCCTGCGACGGCATCATGGTCGCGCGCGGCGACCTCGCGGTCGAGGTCGGCGACGCTTCGGTGCCGGCGCTGCAGAAGAAGATGATCCGCCTCGCGCGCGAGCACAACAAGCTCACCATCACCGCGACGCAGATGATGGAATCGATGATCGCGAGCCCGGTGCCGACGCGCGCCGAGGTGTCCGACGTCGCCAACGCGGTGCTGGATGGCACCGACGCGGTGATGCTGTCGGCCGAGTCGGCGAGCGGCAAGTATCCGGTCGAGGCAATCGAAGCGATGGACCGCATCTGCATCGAGGCGGAGCAGTCGCAGCCGGTCACGCTGGAGCAGGAGTTCCTCAACCGCGTGTTCACGCGCGTCGACCAGTCGATCGCGATGGCGGGCCTCTTCACCGCCTTCCACCTCAAGGTCAAGGCGATCGCGACGCTCACCGAGTCGGGCTCGACCGCGCTGTGGATGAGCCGGCTCAACTGCGGCGTGCCGATCTACGCGCTCACCTCGCAGACCGCGACGCGCTACCGCTGTTCGCTCTTTCGCGACGTCTATCCGCTGATGGTGAAGTACGTCGGCCACGACCGCGAGGAGTTGCTCGCCGAGGCGGAGAAGGTGCTGGTCGAAAACGGCGTCGTCAAGGACGGCGACCTGATTGTGCTCACCATCGGCGAACCTATTGGCAAGGCGGGCGGAACGAATACAATGAAAATCGTCAAAGTCGGGGAGCACAAGACACCATGAGCGCACTCACGCCGAACGCGAAGAATCACGCCCAGCTGCCCCCGCTTGCCAGCCGCTTCGTGGATGTCGCCGGGCTGCCCTGGGAGAAAACGCGCTTTGCCGGGGTCGAGGCGAAGACGCTGGTCGCGGACCGGGAGACCGGCGTGGTCACTGCGCTGATGAAGTTCGCACCCGGCGCGAGGCTACCCGACCACGAGCACATGCTGGTCGAGCAGACCTACGTGCTGGAGGGGTCGCTGCTCTGCGGCGAGGGTGAGTGCAAGGCAGGGGAGTTCGTCTGGCGCCCGGCCGGCAGCCGGCACGAGGCCTGGGTCGGCGCGCAGGGCGGACTGATGCTGGCGATTTTCCAGATTCCCAACAAGTTCTACGAAGCTGACGGTCGCGAGACCGATGCTGCGGGTCACGACTGGAACGAAGTCTGGGGCAAGGCGCTGTTCGGCTAGCCTCATCCATGGCGGGGCTGCCGCAGCGCTTTGCCGACGTCGCGGCGCTCGAGGAGTTCATGTCGGCACCCTCTGCCGAGCTGATCGCCGATCTCGCGCGCGCGCCGGGCGACATCCTGGTGCTTGGCGTGGGCGGCAAGATGGGGCCGACGCTCGCGCGCATGGCCAAACGCGCCGCACCCGAAAGGCGGGTGATCGGGGTCGCCCGGTTCTCGGAAAAGGGATTGCGCGAGAAGCTGGAATCGCAGGGCGTCGAATGTATCGCCTGCGACCTGCTCGATCCGGGAGCGTTGGAGAAACTGCCGCGTCTTCCCAACTTGATCTTCATGGCCGGGCACAAGTTCAGCGCAGCGGGCGGAACTGCGGGCAACGCCGCCTTCACCTGGGCGATGAACGCCGGCGTTCCCTTCGGCGCGGCGGAAGCCTTCCGCGAATCGCGCATCGTCGCCTTCTCCACCGCGTGCGTGTATCCGTTCCTCGCCCCGGATTCGGGTGGCGCGCGCGAGGATCTGCCCGCCACGCCGCCGCCGGGGGACTACGCAAATTCCTGCGTCGCGCGCGAGCGTGCCTTCGAGTACGGCTCGCTCAGGTACGGCACACCCGGACGCCTGCTGCGCCTAGAGTACGCCATCGACATGCGCTACGGCGTGCTGCACGACATCGCCGCCGCCGTGCACGCCGGCAGGCCGGTGGACGTGTCGATGGGCTACGTGAACGTGATCTGGCAGGGCGATGCCAACGACCAGGCATTGCGCTTGCTCGCGCATTGCACGGCGCCTTCCTCGCCGCTCAACGTGAGCGGGCCGGAAACGCTTGCCGTGCGCTGGCTCGCGGCCGAGCTCGGCCGGCGCCTCGGCAGGACTCCGGTCCTCGCCGGCAATGAGGGGCCGAGCGCCTGGCTGATCGACGTCGGAGCCGCGCAACGGCTGCTGGGCGCGCCGCGCGTTCCGCTCGCCGCGATGCTGGACTGGACCGCGGACTGGACCGCGCGCGGCGGCGCGAGCCTGGGCAAGCCGACGCACTTCGAGACCCGCGACGGCAAGTATTGACCCTGCGATTACTGACCCATCATGCCGCTGCACTGGAGCCAACTGCCGCCCGCGACGCTCGCCCTGTTGCGCCGGGGGACAGTGATTCCGGCGCATCCGCTCGCGCTCGACGCCGCGCGCCGGCTCGACGCGCGGCGCCAGCGCGCGCTCAGCCGGTACTACCTTGACGCCGGGACAGGCGGCCTCGCGGTGGGCGTGCACGCAACGCAGTTCGCGATCCGCGAGGCGGGCCTGTATGAGCCGGTGCTCGCGCTGGCGGCTGAGACGGCGCGCAATTGGGCGGAGCGTCCATTAATCATGATTGCGGGGCTATCGGGCGGGACGATTCAGGCCAAGCAAGAGGCGGAGATCGCGATTGCACACGGCTACCATGCCGGGATGCTCTCGCTGGCCGCCATGAAAAGCGCATCCATTGATGAGATCGTCGCGCACTGCGAGGCCGTGGCGGGGGCGATCCCGCTTGTCGGCTTTTACCTTCAGCCTGCGGTTGGCGGCATCACTCTGCCGAAGGAATTCTGGCGCCGCTTTTGCGAGATCGAAAATGTGATCGCGATCAAGGTCGCGCCCTTCAACCGCTACGCGACGCTCGACGTCGTCAAGGGCCTGGTCGCCGCAGGCGCCGACGAGCGCATCGCGCTCTACACCGGAAACGACGACCACATTGTGCTGGACCTGCTGGTGCCGTTTGCCGTAAGGCGCGGCAGCGAGGAGGTGCGCGTGCGGATCAGGGGCGGCTTGCTGGGGCATTGGAGCGTCTGGACCAGGACCGCGGTGCAGCTGCTCGAGCGCATCCAGCGAGCGCGGGCCGTCGACGAGGATCTGCTCGCGCTGGACGCGCGCGTCACGGACTGCAATAGCGCCTTCTTCGATGTCGCCAATGGCTTTGCCGGCTGCATCCCCGGCTGCCACGAAGTGCTGCGCAGGCAAGGGCTGCTCGAGGGCGTCTGGTGCCTGGATCCGCAGGAGCGGCTCTCGCCCGGGCAGAGCGAAGAGATCGACCGCGTGTGCCGCGATCACGCCGATCTGGGCGACAATGACTTTGTACGCGCCAACCTGACGCGCTGGCTGGAAAGTTAAACCCGTAACGGAGGAGAACCCATGAGAACCGCAATGCTGAAGGCCGCAATACTCGCACTCACCGCGCTGTTCGCGCTCGGCGCGCAGGCGCAATGGAAGCCGTCCAAGCCGATCACGGTGATCGTGCCCTGGGCGGCGGGCGGCTCGACCGACCAGGTGACGCGCATCGCCGCGGGCGAGCTGGAGAAGGCGCTCGGGCAGAAAGTCGTGGTGGTCAATCAGCCCGGGGCGTCGGGCTCGATCGGCACCAAGAACACGCTCGAAGCGGCGAAGGACGGTTACACCTGGACCGCGGGCGCGGCGCAGGACCTCGGCAGCTACCGCGTGCTCGGCATGCTCGAGACCGCGCTCGCCGACTGGCACCTGTTCCTGAGCGTCGCCAACGTGCCGGTGGTGGGCGTGAACGCAGCCACGCCTTACCAGAACCTCCAGCAGTTGCTCGACGACATGAAAGCCAAACCCGCGCAGATCTCGGTGGCGACTGCGGGGCAGCTCTCCGGCGGGCACAACGCGATGGAGGCGATCTCGCGGGCGACCGGCGTCAAGTACCGGCACGTCACTTACGATGGGGGCGCGCCCGCGGTGGTCGCCACCGTCGGCGGCGAGACGCAGGTCACGACACAGCTCGCCGTCGAGCAGGCCGACATGATCCGCGCCAAGCGCATCCGGCCGCTCGCCACGGTGTCCGACAAGGCGATCGAGATCGAAGGCTTCGGCCGGATCGAGCCGATCACGCGCGTGCTGCCCGGCTTCAGGGCGGCGACCAACTACTTCGGCATTTTCGTGCCGAAGGGCGTACCGGCCGAAGTCATCTCGACGCTGGAGAAAGCCTGGGGCGAGCAGATCGCGAACAGCGAGGCGCTGAAGAAGTACGCGACCGCGCGCGGCGCATTTTTCGGCGCGATCTCGGGCGACGCCGCGCAGAAGGCTGCCTTCCCCGCGGTGCAGGCGAACGCCTGGCTGATGTTCGAAGCCGGCAAGGCGAAGGTCTCGCCCGATACGGTCGGTATTCCGAAGCCCTAGGCCGCCTTGCATGAGCACGCAGGACAAGCCTTCTCCGGCCGCGGACCTCGTCTGGTCGCTGGCGTGGATCGCGTTTGGCGCGGCGGTCGTCTACGGCTCCTGGACCATGGACCGGCTGGAGAAGATGAACATCAATCCGTACACGGCGCCGGGCCTGGTACCGGGCTTGCTCGGCGTCGGCATCGTGCTGATGGGAGCGATGCTGCTCGTGCGGGCGCTGCGCGCGGGCGGCTTCAAGGCGCAGCGGCCGGCCGATGGCGCGTCCAATCTTGGGCGCCTGGCGCTGGCGACGGTCCTTTGCCTTACGTACGGCGCCGGCCTGGTCGGACGCGGCATCCCGTTCTGGGCGGCGACATTCCTTTTCGTGTTCGTGTCAATCGCGCTTTTCCAATGGCCGGAGCGGCGCGCGCACGGCAAGACGATACGCGGGCTCGCCGTGGCCGCGGCCTGCGCGCTCGGCGCCGCGCTCGGCGTCACGCTGCTCTTCCAGGAACTCTTTCTCGTGCGGTTGCCATAACGCCTGAATGTTCGAAGGCCTCGCTTTCTTCGGCGGCTCGATCGCGAAATTTGCAGCTCCGGCTTCGCTCGGGCTGATTCTGCTGTCGTCTTTCGCGGGCCTGGTGATCGGCGCGCTGCCCGGGCTGACCGCGACCATGGGCGTCGCACTGCTCACCACGCTCACGCTGAAAATGCCGCCCGATCACGCAATCCTGATCCTGATTTGCACCTACGTTGGCGCGATCTACGGCGGCTCGCGCTCCGCCATCCTGCTCAATATTCCCGGCACGCCGGCGAACGCGGCCGCCTGCCTCGACGGCTACGCGCTCGCGCGCAAGGGCCTCGCCGGCCGCGCGATGGGCATCTCGACCACCGGCTCGGTGATGGGCACGCTGATCGGCATATTCTTTCTCGCGCTGTTCACGCCGATCCTCGGCGAGATGGCGCTCAAGTTCGGCGCCTTCGAGTTTTTCTGGCTCGCGCTGTTCGGCGTGGTGGTCTCGGGCAATCTCACCGGCAACGACCCGCTGAAAGGTTGGATCGCCGGATTCTTCGGCCTGTTCATTGCCGCCATCGGCTCGGACCCGATTCACGCCTATGAGCGTTTTTCCTTCGGCAACCGCGACATCGCCGGCGGCTTCAGCCTGATTCCCTGTCTGGTGGGCGCCTTCGGCTTCGCCGAGGTGCTCGCGGCGCTCAGCGAGAAAATGGTGCGGCCGGTGATCATGAGCTTCGATTCCTTCCTGCCCAAGATCAGCGATGTTCTTAAATACTGGAAAACCATCATCCGCTCCGGGCTGATCGGCACGTTCATCGGCATCATCCCGGGCGTGGGCGAAGACGTGGCGTCGTGGTCCTCCTACGCGGCGGCGCGACGCGCGAGCAAGAACCCGGAAGAATTCGGCAAAGGTTCGATCGAGGGGCTGATGGCCGCCGAAACCGGCGACAACGCTTGCGTACCCGGGGCCATCATCCCGGTGCTCGCGCTCGCGATTCCAGGGTCCGCGCCGGCAGCGATGCTGATGGCGGCGATGATCATTCACGGCGTCAAGCCCGGACCGCTCATCATGGTCGAGAGCCCGCAGTTCGTGTACGACGTGGTCGCAATGATGCTCTTTGCCACGTTCGGCATCCTGACCTTCGGCCTGGTGATGGTGCGGCCGCTGATCAAGATCCTGCAGGTGCCGCGCGAGATCATCATGCCGATCGTGTTCGTGCTGTGCCTGATCGGCGCCTACTCGATCACGCAGCGCCTGTTCGACATCTGGGTGATGCTCGGCTTCGGCCTCATCGGTTTCCTGCTGCGCCGCTACAACTATCCGATGGCGCCCTTCGTGCTCGGCATCGTGCTCGGCGACCTTCTCGACAAGAACCTGCGCCGGGGGTTGGTGCTCTCCGACGGCGATCTCACGCCGTTCTTCACCCGGCCGATCAGTGGGCTGCTGTTTGCCCTGTGCCTGATTACCATCCTCATGAACTTCGGCTGGATCCGGCGCAGCGTGCGGCGCGCGTTCAGCAAGGCGGAATAAATGCGAATCGCGCTGTGCAACGAAGTCATCGCGCCGATGCCGTTCCCGAAGCAGTGCGAGTACGCCGCCAAGCTCGGCTACGACGGCCTGGAAATCGCCCCCTATACCCTCTCGGACGAGCCGCACCGGCTCGGCACGGCGCAGCTCGCCACGGCGCGCGCCGCCGCGCGGGACGCCGGCGTCGCGGTAACCGGTCTGCACTGGCTTCTGTTGAAGCCCTCCGGCCTTTCAATAAGTACCAAGGATGAAAACATAAGAAAGAAAACCATCGACGTGATGCTCGCGCTGGTAGACCAGTGCGCGGAGCTGGGCGGCCGCTACCTGGTGCATGGTTCGCCGCACCAGCGGCGCGTGGACCCGGGCGACACGCGCGCGGCGGCGATGGCGCGCGCTCAGGAATCCTTCGCCGCCGTGGCCGAGCGGGCGGCTAAGGCGGGCGTCCTCTACTGCATCGAGCCGCTCTCGTCCGATCAGACCCCGCTCATCAACACGCTCGAGGAGGCGGCGGCCATGGTGCAGGCGATCGGCAGCCGCAGCGTACGCAGCATGCTCGATTGCAGCTCTGCCGGTCGCATGGAAACCGCGCCGCTGCCCGCGCTCGTCGACGCCTGGCTGCCCAAGGGCATGATCGCCCACGTGCAGGTCAACGATCGCAATCGCCGCGGTCCCGGACAGGGAGAACAACGGTTCGCCCCGCTCTTCGCCGCGCTGGTGCGCCATGGCTACGTCGGCGACATCGCGGTGGAGCCCTTCGACTACGTACCCGACGGTCCGGGCGCCGCCGCGCGCGCCATCGGCTACATCAAGGGCATCCTCGAGGCGTTGCAGGAGCGCTAGGAAAACCGGTTGCTTGAAAGCCTCCCCTTTGAACGCCCCACGATTCCGGATCGTCTCCATCGAACTGCTGGAGCGCGACGTGCGCCTGCGCATGCCGTTCCGCTTCGGCGTGGTCACGCTTACCGAGTCGCCGCAGGCCTTCGTGCACTGCCGCATACGCACGGAGGACGGGAAGGAAGCTGAGGGTGCGGCGGCGGAGCTGCTCGCGCCCAAGTGGTTCGACAAGAATCCGGCGCTCACCAACGAGGACAACTTCGCGCAGCTGCGCGCCTCGTTGCGCGCCGCGCGCGGGCAATACCTCGCGCGCGGCATGGCCACCGCGTGGCAGCACTCTTCACCTACCAGGGGCCTGGTGAAGAACTACGGCCCGGCGCTCGTCGATCGCGCTCTGCTCGATGCGCTATGCCGTGCGCTCGGCGTGTCCTTCTATGTAGCCATTCAGAACAACCTGGTCGGGGCGGGAATTTTTGAAGGAATGGATTTAAAAAAAATATTCGCAAAATTAAAACCGTCAAACAACATTGCCGCCCGCCACACCGTCGGCCTGGTCGATCCGATCATCGCCGCGGACCAGAAGAAGCGGGTCAACGACGGCTTGCCAGAGACGCTCGAGGAAGTGGTGGCGCGCTACGGCCAGCGCTGGTTCAAGCTCAAAGTCGGCGGCGATGCTAAAGCGGACGTCGAGCGGCTGAGCGCGATCGCATCGGTGCTCGACCGGATCCCGGAGCCCTACCATGCCTCGCTCGACGGCAACGAGCAGTATGAAGATTTCGACGGCGTGGCCGCGCTATGGTCGAAGATGAAGTCGGTGCCGCGCCTGAAGCGGCTGGTGGAAAGCATCCTTTTCTTCGAGCAGCCGGTAAAGCGCCACAAAGCGCTGGAGCGGAAGGTCGCCGGGATCGACAAGCCGGTCATCATCGACGAGTCGGACGATTCGATGGATGCGTTTCCGCGGGCGAAGGAACTCGGCTACCGGGGCGTTTCCTCCAAGACCTGCAAGGGCATCTACAAGTCCCTGATCAACCGAGCACGGTGTTCCGCCTGGGGAAATGAATACTTCATGACCGGGGAGGACCTCACCATCCAGGCCGGGCTCGCGCTGCAGCAGGACCTCGCGCTGGTTTCGCTGCTGGGGATTACGCACGTCGAGCGCAACGGACATCATTACGTGAACGGCATGGCGGGCTTGCCGCAGGGCGAGCAGGCTGCGTTCCTCGCCGCGCATCCCGATCTCTACGAGCGCAGTTACGGCGCGGTGCGTGTGAGAATCACCGGGGGCGAGCTGGCGATCGGCTCGCTTGCTTGCGCCGGGTTCGCTTCCGCCGCGATGCCGGACTGGAAATCCATGAGGGAGATGTAGTGCAGAAGCGCATCGGTATCATCATGCACGGCGTCACCGGTCGCATGGGCATGAACCAGCACCTCATCCGCTCGATCCTCGAGATCCGCAAGCAGGGCGGCGTGGCGCTCAAGGACGGCAGCTGCCTGGTGCCGGATCCGATCCTGGTGGGACGGAATGCGGGAAAAATCGAAAGCCTGGCGAAGCAGCATGGTGTGGCGCGCTGGACAACGGATCTGGGCAAGGCTTTGAAGAATCCCGAGGACGGCATTTTCTTCGATGCCGCGTCCACCCGATTGCGGCCCAAGCTGCTCAAGCAGGCGATCAGAGCGGGCAAGCACGTGTATTGCGAGAAACCGGTTTCGACCACGCTCGCGGAGGCGATCGACCTCTACCGGGCGGCGAAGCAGGCGGGCGTCAAGCACGGCGTGGTGCAGGACAAGCTCTGGCTGCCCGGGATGCTCAAGCTCGCGAAGCTGCGCGACGAGGGTTTCTTCGGCAGGATCCTCTCGGTGCGCGGGGAGTTCGGCTACTGGGTGTTCGAGGGGGACCCGCAGTCCGGTCGACCACCGGCGCAGCGCCCGTCGTGGAACTACCGCAAGCAGGACGGCGGCGGCATCATCCTCGATATGCTGTGCCACTGGCGCTACGTGCTGGACAACCTCTTCGGCGAAGTGAAGGCGGTGTCCTGCCTGGGCGCGACGCACATCCCGTCCCGCTGGGATGAAAACGGCAAGAAATACAAGGCAACCGCGGACGACGCGGCTTACGCCACGTTTCGCCTCGCTGGCGGCGTGATCGCGCACTTCAATTCCTCCTGGACGGTGCGCGTGCGGCGCGACGACCTGCTCACGCTGCAGGTGGACGGCACGCAGGGCAGCGCGGTGGCCGGGCTGCGGAGCTGCCGGGTTCAGTCCTATGCCGACACGCCCAAGCCGGTCTGGAATCCGGACATCCCGCAACCGATTGATTTCTTCGACGGCTGGAAGGAAATGCCGGACGAAAACTGCGACAACGCGTTCAAAGTGCAATGGGAGATGTTCCTGCGCCATGTCGCCGGCGAAGGGCCGTTCCGCTGGGGCCTGCTGGAAGGCGCGAAGGGCGTGCAGCTCGCCGAACTGGGGCTGAAGAGCTGGCAACAAAAGAAGTGGCTGGAAGTCCCGAGACTCAAGTTAGGACGTATCTCCTTGCGTTGAATGGAATTTCGGAAACTCAGCGAAGGTTTTGGTGTTGAAGTGAACGGGGTGGACTTGCGTTCGCTCGATGAGAACGGTTTCGAGCAACTGAAAAAATCATTTTATGCACATCAGGTCTTGGTGGCGCGCAGCCAGAATCTGACGCCAACCCAATTCCTCCAGTTCGCGCGCCGCATCGGCCCGCCCGAGCCGCATGTCATCAACCAGTTTCATCATCCCGAGCATGCGGACATCCTGATCCTGTCGAACGTGCAGAAGGACGGCAAGCCAGCCGGTCTTGCCGATGCGGGGACCTATTTCCATACCGACTACTCGTATCTCGAGGTGCCGGCGCGGGCGACGATGCTCTATTCAATCCAGGTGCCGAAGCAGGGCGGCGACACCCTGTTTGCGAATCAATATGCCGCGTATGACGATTTATCTCTTGCAGCAAAGGAACAAATACAGAACCTTGTCGCATTGCACCATTACGGCAACCGCGACGACCTGGACCGGGGCTCGCGCACCGTCGCCTCTGTGCTCACCGAAGAGCAGGAGCGAAGGGTGACCTGGGTGAGGCATCGGCTTGCCCGCCCGCACCCGGTAACCGGCCGCACCGCCCTGTACTCGGTGTCGGGAAGCTCTTTCCGCGTCGAGGGGATGCCGGACGCGGAAGGCGTGGCACTGCTCGACCGGCTGAAGGCGCACGCCACTCAGGAAAAGTACTAGTTGCGCCTGAAATATGGCGTTGGTGACCTCGTAATCTGGGACAATGCGTCGCTGCTGCACTCGGCGACGCTGACCGATCCAGAAGATCCGCGCACCCTGTGGCGCATAACTGTCAAAGAGGAGAGGAAACAATGAAACGCAGAGCATTCGCGGCCATCCTGGCCGCCGCAGTTTCGCTTCCCGCCGCTGCCCAGACCACGCTCAACGGCGCGTCGCAGTTCAGCGACGAGCACGCCTTCACCAAGGCGATGACCCGGTTCGAGGAGCTGGTGAAGAAGTACTACGGCAAGCCGGTCAGCTTCGTGCTGCACAAGAACAGCGCGCTCGGCCTGGAGAAGCAGTATTTCGAGTACATGTCCCAGGGCAAGGCGGTGGACTACGCCATCGTGTCCCCGGCGCACATGTCGACGTTCTCGAAGGCGGCGCCGTTCATCGACGCGCCGTTCCTGTTCCGCGATCTCGCGCACTGGAACAAGGTGCTCGAGGCCGACGTGCTCAAGCCGGTCGCCGAAGAGATCAACCAGAAGGCCGAGGTAATGCTGATCGGCTACGCCGGCGGGGGCACGCGCAACATCTTCGTCAACAAGCCGGTGAAGAACCTGGCGGAGATCAAGGGCCTCAAGGTGCGGGTGCAGGGCGCGCCGATCTGGAGCCGCACTTTCACCGCCGCCGGCATGGCGCCGACCGTGATCGCCTACAACGAGGTCTACAATGCGATCCAGAACAACGTCATCGCGGCGGGCGAGAACGAAGCGGCCGGCGTCGAGCAGATGAAGTTTTTCGAGGTCGCGCCGCACTTGTCGATGACGCAGCACGCGATCACCATACGGCCGCTGTGCTTCTCGACCAAGACCTTCAAGAAACTCGACGCGGGGCTGCAGGCGGCGGTCCTCAGGGCCGGCAAGGAAGCCGGCAAGTTCGGCCGCGACATCGAGTCGAGCGAGGATGAACAGAAGCTAGTGGCGATGGAGAAAGCCGGCAAGCTCAAGCGCGTGCCGTTCGCCGATCGGGCGCAGATGAAGAAGCTGGTCGATCCGGTGATGGAGGCTTACGCCAAGGAGATCGGCGCCGAGCAGCTGCTGGCGAAGATCAACGGCATAAAATAGCTTCTCGAGAGGAGAAGGCGGCGGCGCCGGACGCGTCGCCGTTTTTTTATGTTCAGAAAAATAACCTACTGGTACGGCAGGCTGCTGACGGGGCTGCTCGCCTTCTCCGTCGCCATCCTCATCATCCCAGTCAGCCTGCAGATCTTTTCGCGCTACACGGACCTGATCCCGTCCTACATCTGGACCGAGGAGATGGCGCGCTTCCTGTTCATCTGGATGATCATGATCGGCGCCATGCTCGGCGTGCGCGAAGGCACGCATTTCGAGGTCGACCTCTGGCCGCAGATGGGGGCGCGCGCCACGGCGCTGCTCAACCTCGTCTCCGGCGTGTTCGTGCTCGTGTTCGCGGCCGTGTTCCTGTGGTGGGGCATCGAGTTCACGCGTTTCGCCTGGAACCGCATCTCCGAGCTTGCCGAGTTGCCGCTGTGG
>Ga0247727_10005943_pt1 | contig 24281 bp, 23 predicted proteins | sample WisWelCaveWW1625_FD_202498 | JGI IMG/M metagenome (GOLD analysis project Ga0247727, IMG submission 202498) | Biofilm microbial communities from Wishing Well Cave, Virginia, United States - WW16-25 | ecosystem: Environmental > Aquatic > Deep subsurface > Groundwater > Cave microbial mat | place... | reverse complement strand
TTTCTCCAGCGCTGCCTGGCGATCGCGCTCCACCGTTTGCCTCGCTTCAAACTGCGCTTGACCAACCTTGTGCTCGCACCTGTCCGGCCAAGACTGCCACAGGCTGAGATATGTCAGTGAATCAGCATCAGGCCCTAAAATCGGTCCGGAAATGCGACTAGAGGAGGATGATATGAGCCCCTCCTCTCTTGTCTGATTTGTTTCTGGATCGTAGGTGTATAAGTATGATGTGTTGCCTTGTGCCAAGACCATCCATATGACACCGTCACTCGTCTGAACTAGACGGCCGACCGGTTTATAGTTCGATTCCGTCAACAGCCCGTTTTCGTCCACCACGGCCAGAAACTGGTTGCTAGCTGGATCGTATTTGCTCAAAATCGGTTCTCCCGCAGAAAACGATTCATGACCATACCCCCAGACGGTTCCATCCGCCCCCCGCATCAAACTAGTAATGTGTGTCTCTGAATCATTCACCCTCTTGAATTCTTGCCACTCGTCCTTTTTAAGGTTGTATGAAAAAATGCCATTCCCAGTTTCAATCCAGAGCATATCGGCAGGTGCGAAAAAAGCGACCTCAGCTACATCGAGACCGAATGGACTTGTCGAAACAAGGTTGTACTCTTCTCCAGGGAGGAAAAATGGTTCTTCAACCCCATCAGGGTAAATTAGTTGCATTGACGCTACTGGGACAGCAAGTTGAGGTTTCGGCAAAATACATCCAGCATCTCTACCTGGTTCTTGAGGATTTTGCGCACTATCATTAGCATCTACTACCATCTCAAGGTCTAGCGTGCTCTGCTCTTCTTCTTGTGATACCGGTAGACATGAGATGCAAGTTAACAGCACCAAGATGGACACTAACATTATTTTTTTCATCGCATCATCATCTCGCATTGTGTAGATTCCTGCGTTGCCCAAGGCAATATCTCCGGGATTATCAAAGTCGCGCAGATAGTTTACTGGCCGAGAAAGTCCCAATCTGCAGGTCGCCAAATTGGGTAACTGGGAATTACATCTTCAGTCATTATTTCAATTGATTGCCCGCTTCCCACATCAAGAATTTTGAGTGCATGGTCAACTTGAAATAGCAAGTAATTTTTGGTCCAGTGCCAGGAGACGCATTGCGTTAATGAGCTATATGGGGAAACCTGGTTGGCATTCCTGCCTTTGGAATCTGTTACAAAAACACCATCATCTTTAACATAGGCAAAATGCTGCCCATCATGTGACCAAGCCGGGCAACGCGCCCCAGGAATTTTTTCCTCTGTCTGACCTGCTGGAGAGATAACGATGGTCGTGAAGAATACTACGGGATCGGGCTGCACAACCGCGAGCCAACCGGTAGGGCTTATTGCGAAATCCTCAATTTCAACGGCCTTGTCATATTCCAATGTACTTACATAAAGGATGGCTTCGATCTGACATGTCCGCATATTAAATTCAACGATTTGATCTTGTCCGTAAGGTTCATATAAAGAGAGTAATACGCGTTGGTCAGCTTGAATGATTGCTCTGCTTCCAAATCCTGGAAATTCAAAGTTGTTGCACCAAATGACATTTCCATCAATATCGAACAGAATCGGGACACCTGCATTCGGATTATATTGAGATATTTTCATGGACAAATATTCTCCAAGCGCATCCGAGGCAAGCGGACCGTTTTTGAAGCTCTCCTGTCTTTGTGCAAAATCAAGAGCAACGTAGGAGATGTTTGAGGTGTCTATTTCCAGAAAGCCTAATCGGTAACCAGCGGCATCAAAAAAGACAATATCACTTTCAGGAAGCCGCATAGCCAAGTTCGGATATTTCCATTGATAGGAGAGATACGCATAATAGATAACAAGGGTGAGCAATACCAATAATATCGAGCCGAATACGAACTTTTTATTTTGGCTAACCATTGGTTTCCTCATTATTATGGCATGAGCCCAACAGCTTGATTCTCGAAATGGAAGGTAACATTACATGCCCAAGACCCTCTCATGCTAACCCTCAGGGTTCACGCCACTTCCCTCCCCCACTTTTCCAACAACTCCGCATTCACCGCCGCGCCGCCGCATACGATAAAGACAACGGGGGCCTGCCCGCCCAACACCGACGCAGCCTCGTAACCCAGCGCCAGCGCCGCCCCGCAGGCTGGTTCCACCAGCACGCGGTGGTCATCGGCAAAACGGCGGACGGCGTTGACGGCCTGCCGGTCGCTCACCAGCCACGGGGTGACGGGATGCCCCTGTGCCAGTTTGAGCGATTGCGCGCAAATCTGCCGCGCACCCAGCGTCGTTGCGATGGTGCGGATGGCATCCAGCGGGACGACCTTCCCTGCCTGGAATGAATGATAAAAAGACGCGGCCCCTTCAGTTTCCACGGCCACCAGGGGGACGTGACCCCAGCCAATTTCCTGCAACCCCATGATCAACCCGGCCAGCAGGCCCCCGCCCCCCACCGAGACAACGATCACCCCCGGGGTCACGCCGGCTTGGTGAATTTCAGGGATGATCGTGCTGTGCCCGCGCCAGACCACGGGATCATCAAAGGGATGAACGTACGCGCTCCGGGTCTCCTCCGCCAGTTGGGTCGCGTAGACGTGGGCGTCATCCCAGTCATTGCCGTGGACGAGGAGCTGCGCGCCCTCGCGTTCGATCAGGGTGCGGGCAAAGGTTGAGGTGCGCGTCGGGACGACGATGGTCACGTCCAGCCCCAATTTGCGGCCCGCATAGGCCACGGCCAGCCCGGCATTGCCGCCCGATGAGCAGACCACGCGGCGCTGGCCGCGCTCGACAGCGGCCACACACGCCGCGCCCATGCCGCGCGCTTTGAACGAACCGGCGGGCTGGAGCGCTTCCATTTTGAGGTACACGGGGACGCCGAGGATTTCTGCCAGCGGGAGGGACTCCCAGAGCGGGGTTTGGACGTGGATGGGTGGCATGGTGGACCTCCGGGCGGGGGGAAAATTCGAATGATTAATCAGGACTTACGCAAAAACACCAAACACAAAATTAGGATGCTGGTCGAGTAGCCGTATGCGCGGGTTTCGATACGCAAAAACCGCTACTCAACCAGCGCATACGGCGTATCGAGACCGGTTTTGCGTAAGTCCTATGATCGCTCTTGACAGACGCTCATGGGAACTCGTAGGAATTCCCATGAGTTCCTACAAGCTCCCATGAGTTCCCACGGATACCAGTGGTACCATCCATCAGGGCTGCGGCTCCATGTGAACGGTGACGCGGTGGATTTCCGGGAAGTTGACGAGCAGGCTGCGTTCCAGTTGTTCAGCGATATTGTGGGCGGCGTCGAGCGAGATGTCGGAGGAGAGGCAGATGCGCGCCGCCACACTGATGCCCGCCGGGTGCTGACCCAGGTGCATTTCCAGCACTTCGCCGCCGCCAGCCTGGGCGGCCACGGCCCCGCGAATTCTCTCCGCGATTTCCGGGGCTACGGAAAGTTCGGGGGCCAGGACATCATCCGGGATCGGCTCAAGGTGGGTGATCAGCCGGACGGGTTTGGTGGCGATGGCCGCCACCCGCCCCTCAAAATCATCGGCGATGGCGTGGGCGGCCCCGAGGGACAGGCTCCCCCGTATCTCCAGGTGCAGTTCCACCAGGTGGCCGCCATCGGGCTCGGCTTGCACGTGCAGGTCGTGGATGCCCAGCCCCATGCCATCGGCAATCTGGCGGAGATCATAGCCAATCCGGTCAATCAGCGGGGCTTCCGGGAGTTGGGCGGGTTCGATGTGCACCAGTGCATCCTGGATATTGCCGGCCTCGCTCCGCAGGCGGTTCTCCACTTCGGTGGCGACCGCGTGCGCCTGTTCCGTGCTCATGCCGGGGTCCACTTTTACGTGCAGGTCCACAAAGGCGGAGGCGGGCGTACCGCGCGAGCGGATGTGGTGGACGGCCAGTACACCGGGCACCTCCGCGGCGATCCTGGCTACCGAGTCATTATCCGCCGCCACGGCGTCGGTCAGCCATGCGGTGGAATTCCGCAGGATGCCATAAGCAGCGCGCAGGATAAAAACCACGACCATCCCGGCCACCAGCGAATCCAGCCACAGCCAGCCCAGCCAGACCCCGGCCAGCCCGCCAATCACGGAGATGGTCACGACCAAATCGACGCGGGTATGCTCGGCATCGGCCAGGAGGATTTCCGAGCCAAGCCGTTTCCCGGCGCGTTTTTCCAATGTATAGATGATGAAGTTAACGGGCAGGGTGAGGGCGATCAGGGAGAAGGTCAGTGGCGACAGGTTGGGCGTGTGCCCGGAGCCAAAGCGCTCCAGGATGGATTTTGCAATCTCGTAAGCCGCCACCAACAGCATGCCCCCAATCGCCAGCGCACCGACCGTCTCATAGCGATAGTAACCGTATGGGTGGCGCTCATCGGCAGGACGGTGGGCCAGCCGGATGGCGGCGAGGCCCACGAGGTTGGAGGATGAATCCACAAGGGAATGGAACCCGTCGGCCACGACCGCCAGCGCGCCGGTGGCAAAGCCCAGCACAAGTTTCCCCGTGGTGACGAGCAGGTTGGCAACCAGCACGATGACCAGCACCTTGCGGGCCTCAGCATAGGATTGCTCTCGGTCGTGATCCTGGCGGGGAGTGCGCATGGCCGGGTTGGGTGACAGCGGTTACGGGGTGGGGGCCAGCGTGGCCGAAGGCGTGACCGTCGGCGGCAGGCCGGAAGTCGGGGTGGGGCTGACCAACGGGGTGGGGGTCGGCGTCGGGGTCGCGGTCGGCGTGGCGGTCGGGGTGGGGGTCGCCGTCTCGGTGGGAGTCGGGGTGGGCGTCGGGGTCGGGATGTCGATCAGGAGGTGGATGATGCGCTCGGCAAAGCCGTCATTGGGGCCTTTGAGGAAGATGCGCAGGCTGATGATCCCCTTCTCCATGAGCGGGTCAAGCTGCCAGACCGCCACCCTGGCCGGGTCCGGGAGCGCTTTCTTGCTCTTGTCGATCTGCTTCCAATCATCGGGGTCTTCGCCCGCACCCCAATCCACGGTGAACTCTTCGATCCCGTTGGGGGCGTCCACCTGGGCCAGGATTTCGAGCGTGGTGGTCATAATCGTCTGGCCGTCGGTGGGGAAGGAGAAGAGGATGACCGGCTGGGGGTCATCTTCGTCGCAGGCGCGCTTGGGGACAAAGCGCACGGGGGTCTCAAAACCGGCGTTTTCCGCCCAGCCGCGGCCCTGATCCGTATCCCGGATCCAGTCTTTGGCCCAAATATCCGTGATGTTGAGGACCAGCCGGTCTTCGGTAAATTCATTGCAGAATGAGGAAGAGACCAGCCCCGTCCAGGTATCCACCCTGACTTCCTTCCAGAGGTCTTCCGATTTCGGGAGGGGCGGCTGATCCCCGGCAAAAAACTCGCTTCGTTGGGAGGGGCATTTTTGGGACGGTTCCGCCCCGGAGACGGTACAGATCACTTTTTCCGTGATCCCGGCGGGCCGCGGGAAGGGGCCGGGATTCCCCCCGGAAATCAGATCGGTTGCAAAGATCATGAATTCCGCCCAGATGGGCGCGGCCCCGCTCAACCCGCTGCTGTTCACCATCGGGCTGTTATCCGCATTTCCCACCCACACGCCGACCACGAGATCATTAGTGTAACCGAGCGTCCAGTTATCGCGGAAGTCGTTGGTCGTGCCGGTTTTGGCGGCGGCGGGGAACGGCAGGTTGAGGATCGAGTTGGAGCCGAAGGCGGGGGTGCGGGCGGCGTTATCGGAGAGGATGCTGGAAATGAGGAAGGCGTGTTCGGGACGGATGACCTGGTCGCCGGAGGGCGGGTTGTATTCAAAGATGATATTGCCGTTGCGGTCTTCGATTTTGGTGATCGCCACCGGCGGGATGCGACGGCCCCCATCGGCAAAAATGGCGTAGGCGGCGGCCATCTCGATCAAGGGGATTTCGCCGCTCCCGAGGGTGAAGGCCAGCCCGTAGTCCGTGCGGTTGAGGGTGGTGACGCCCAGGCGTTGCGCCATCCCAACCAGCCCATCCTGCTGGGGGGTGGCCGGGTTGTCGTAGATGCCCACGAAGTCGAGCGTTTTGACCGCCGGGATGTTGTAGGAATTGGCGAGGGCGGTACGCACAGTGACCGGGCCGTGAAACTGTCCGTCATAATTGACCGGCACGTAGGGGTCACGCGGGTCATCGGGATTGCCGGAGGGCGGGAACTCGGAACGCACGTCCCAGATGAGGGTCGCGGCCGTCCAGCCTTTTTCAAATGCGGCCACGTAGGTAAAGGGCTTGATGGCTGAGCCGGGCTGGCGCGGGGCCAGCACCATGTTCACCTGCCCGGCGATCTCGTCATTATAGAAATCCGCCGAACCGACCATGGCCAGGATTTCCCCCGTCGTGGGGTCAATGGCGATCAGTGCGCCGTCGGTGGCGTTGCGGTCGGCCAGCGAGGCCACCTGCCGTGCCACGATCTCCTCGGCTTTGTCCTGCAGGGCCGGGTCGATGGTGGTATGGATGATAAAGCCGGAGCGATAGATGGTCTGGGCATCCACCAGCGTTTCAAGCTGGGTGCGCACGAAAGTGACCCAGTGCGGGTAACGGATGTCAATATCGGGCGGCTGGAAATCGTGGTTGATCACGCTGGAAAAGGCCGCGGCGGCGTTTTCGTTATCCACGCACACAGGCTGTTGGCCGGCGCGCACAAAGATACAGTTTTGCTCGTTGCTGGTGTCGTACATGAGCAGGAGGACATCCTGCAAACGGTTGAAGACCGCATCCGGGTTGGTGTACACATCGTAATTGGCGGGCCACTGCGGCAGTCCAGCCAGGAAGGCCGCCTGCCCCAAATCCAACTGGCTGGCCGAAACGCCAAAATACGTTTGCGAGGCGGCTTCGATCCCGTAAGACAGGTTGCCGTAATAAATCTCGTTCAGGTACAACTCCAGCACATCTTCCTTGGAATAGACGCGGCTGATCTCATTGGCCAGCAGGGCCTCGCGCACCTTGCGCATATAACTCTGCTCGATGCGCTCTTCGGGGTCAAAGAGCAGGTTGCGTGCCAGTTGTTGCGTGATGGTGGATGCCCCGGAGACCGTCTCGCCCACCTGCAAGTTTTGCCAGAAGGCGCGCAGGATGGCGAGCGGGTCAAAGCCCGGGTTGGTGTAATACGTCTTGTCCTCCGTGGACAACGTGGCGGCGATCAGGTAGGGGGAGATTTCATCCAGCGGGACGTAGGTGCGCAGTCCGGCGTTCGGGTCAATAATCTGGTAGAGGACATCGCCATTGCGATCCAGGATCGTGCCGGTCTCAAATTGCGAAGCGCGGTTGCGCAGGTCGTCCACCGTCGGCAGGGTCTGGCGGATCTGGTAATACTGATAGAGGGCGAACGTCCCAAACCCCAGCCCGCCCAGCACCAGCAGGAAGCCGCTGAACACGAAGATTTTTCCGAGGCAGCTGCGCACATCCCCCCAACGGGCGCGTATTTCCGCCGACCGACTGGGCGTGGGCGGGGCAGGCGGCGGGGCGGGGCGGCGGACTGGGTGCTGGAAGGCGGCCGGGCCGACCTGGGTGGCCCCATGATCCACCTGCTCGACGCGGCGCGGGAGCGGCATCCCCTGTGCATCCACAGCGGGCGGCGGCATCCGCGGGGTATCGCCAAGCGGCGGAGGAACGGGGAACGGACGGGAGGGGGGCGCGGTCCCCTGTGGGGGGACGGCTGACCGGGCGGTGGCCGCGGCCTCCGTGGGGGGAGAGGGGGTCTCCGGGGGGCGCGGTATTCTCTCAGGCCGGTGCATGCCCATCGGGGTCGGCTCCCCCCAGTGAAGCCCGGCCTCCGGGGTGATCCCCTCCCCAATCGGGATGGGGTCGGTATTCCCGGAGGGCGCAACCGGTTCATCCCCCCACGACACGCCCAGGCGCTGGGTCTCGCCTTCCGAGGGATCGGGGGCCGCGGGTTGCTCGCCGGTATCGGCCAGCAGGCGGCGGAACCGGTTGCGCGCATCCTCTTCGGGGGTGGGGTTATCGGGGGGGGCAGTCATTTTTTTTGGGGGGTCTACTGGGGCCGGGAGGCGATGAGCACAGTCCACATGCCGGACATGACGGACTCGCCGCGCTGGTTATGAACGGTCAATTTGATGTCAATGGCGCCCCCGCCGAGGCGGCGCAGGGCTTTGGTTTCGGCGATTTCGAGGACGGTATGGATGGTGTCGCCGATGACGACGGGGAGGGAAAATTTCCAGGTGTTGATTTCGCGGAAGGCGATGATCGTGCCTTCCATAAAGCCCGTTTGCACGGCGAGGCCGGAGGCGATGGAGAGCACCAGCAGGCCGTGCGCCACGCGCTGGCCGAACCCGGTAGTACGGGCAAATTCCGCATCAATGTGAATCTGGTTGTAATCGCCGGAGAGGCCGGCGAAATTAACGATGTCCGTTTCCGTGATCGTCCGGGAGGTGGTGACAATCTGGTGGCCGATCTGAAAATCTTCAAAGTACATCCCGCGCTGGATGGGAGGGGTGGGCATATCGGGCAGGCTCCTGGCTGGTGGTGTGTGGGTGAATTCTAGCATAAAGGAGGAAGGGCGTTCCTCGTTCATGGTGTGGCTCATTGGGAATCGCCATTCGTAGGGGCAGGGTTCCCCTGCCCCCGGCGACATTGTGGGGGACACGGGGCGGGGAGACCCCGCCCCTACGATATACGCCCAAACGCCCGCCGCGCCCAATCCATTCCGCGCTGATGTACAATAACCGCCATGCGCGACTGGCATCTGCAACAAGGGGACATTCCATCGCTGATCCTGGCAGCCGACGCCCGCCTGTGTACGCCCAACTTTTTTGACGACCAAATTTGGGAACTCAACCTGAACAGCGGGGAACCCGCCGGGTTGACCCTGCGCACCACGTATGGCCTGCGCGCTACCAACATGCGCATGTTCCCGCGGTTTACCGAGGGAGACGTTGCCATCAGCGACCCGGCCGCGTTTGCCGAACCGCCCGCCTTTATCCGTATGTACCCCAACTTTGCGCTGGTCTCCTGTGCGCCTTTCAATGGGATCGATGTCCTGCTGGAATACTGGACACCCGGCTCCGACCATGCCGGGGGGCGCATCCGCATCTTCAACAGCGGGGTCACGCCGCGCACCATCCGGTTCGAGTGGAGCGCCGCCCTCTTGATCGCCGGGCAGGCCGGGCAGACACTGGCCCCGGCCAAATTACAGGGCGTAAATGTGCTTCAGGGGGATGCTGCCGGTCTGATCCCCGTAATCTTCCTCTCTGGCGGGGCGGATGTGCAAACCAGCCCGGCAACCTCGCTCAGCGTGAAAGTTGAACTCCAGCCGGGCCTCAGCAAGACCTTCACCTGGGGACAGGGGGCTGCCTCCGACGCCGAAAAATCCTTTGCACTGGCCCGCGGCTTTGCAAGCGCCCATTGGGAAGCCGAACTTGCCCGCATTGAGATGACCAACGCCCAGTTGGAGATCGAAACCGGCGACACCGGTTGGGACGCCGCCTTCATGCTGGGGCAAAACGCCGCCTACCGCCTGCTCCACGGCCCGACGGACAGCCTGCCATACAAATCCTTCGTCCACACCCGCCTGCCCGATCAGGGCTACTCCCTGCGCGGCGATGGCAGTGACTACGACCACCTCTGGAACGGGCAAAACGTCCTGGAAACCTGGCACCTCGCCAGCCAGCTCCTCCCGGCGGAACCCGCCCTCGCCCGCGGCCTGCTCGACAATTTCCTCGCCACGGAGGAAGCCGATGGCGCCATTGACTGGCAGCCCAGCCTGCTCGGCAAACGCTCCGGCACCCTGGCCACCCCCATGCTGTGCAGCCTCGCCTGGCGCATCCACCTGCTCACCCGCGACCAGGTTTACCTCATCAAAACCTTTCCCAAACTCCAGAAATTCATCAACCACTGGTTTGCCAGCGAGCATGACCGTGACGGCAACGGCATCCCGGAATGGGATCACCCCATGCAAACGGGCTACGACGAAAACCCCCTCTTCGCCCACTGGCAGCCCTGGACGCAAGGGGCCGACATCAGCCAATTTGAAAGCCCCTCCCTCACCGCCCTGCTCTACCGGGAATGTGACAGCCTGATCCGGATGGCCCGCGAAATCAATTACACCGCCTCGATCCCGGCCATCACTGAAAAAATGGCCCGCCTCCGGGAATCCCTGACCCGTTCATGGGACGCCCCCTCCAGCGCCTACCGTTACCTGGACTGGGAAACCCACACCTCCACCCGCGGGGTGTTGCTGAACACTAAAAAAGGCCCCGGCCTCACCAATTTCCCGGAGGCCCAATTTGACCTCCCCGTGCGCCTCTCCATCCGCCTCCGGCGCGCGGGCGAGGGGACGCGCGACCCCCAGATCACGATCCTCGGCACCGGTCGGGATGGCGCGCCCCTCACCGAGGCACTGACCCCTGAAGAGGTGCGCTGGTCCCTGAGTTGGGGCACAGCCATCACCCGCAACGTCTACCACCGCCTGAACTTTGTCCAGGTCGAAGGCATCCTCCCCGATGACGAGGTGCAGGTGCATACCATTGATTTCCGCCACCTCGACCAGACCCTGCTCGCCCCGCTCTGGGCGGGCGTCCCATCCCCTGAGCAGGCCGAGGCCCTGGTGAAGAAGACGATCAGCCACCCCACCCGCTTCTGGCGGCAGTATGGGCTGGCGGCCTGCGCCACCCGCCCCGCCCCGGAGGCCGCCGAACTCTGCGAGAGCGTCTGGGTACCGTGGAACTGCATGGTGGGCGAAGGCCTCCTCCACTATGGGTATCAGGAAATGGCGGCGGAACTCGTGTCGCGGCTGATGGATGCGATTGTGCTTAATCTCAAAAAAACGGGGGCCTTTCGGAAGCATTACCACGCCGTGACCGGCGATGGGATCGGGGAGCGCGATGCCGTCCTCGGACTGCCGCCGCTGGATTTGTTCCTGAACACCCTCGGGGTGCGGATCGATTCCATTTGGCGGGTGGGGCTGCGCGGCCGGAATCCGTTCCCCTGGGGGGTGACGGTGAAATTTCGGGGGTTGGTGATCCACCGGGGGCCGGAACTCACCGAGATCACGTTCCCCAACGGGGAAACGGTCGTCGTCAGCCACACGGAACCCTGCGTGGTGGAAGGTAGACCGGCGGCGAGTTAGGCTGCCGTCCTTCGACTACAGCCGACCATAACAGGTCGGCCTCCCCCTTCGACTTTGCTCAGGATACAGCTCAGGATGAATAGTTATTATCCCGCTGAGCGGAGGGCGGACAGTTTCACCGTCCGCACGCAGTCGAAGCGTGCGCGGAGTCCAGGTGGATTAGCGCAAGCCCCGCTTATGTAATTTTTCGGTAATCGCGATTGAAGTAGAGCAGGGGGGGTTTGTCGTCGCCCTCCCGGGTCACCAGCACTTCCCCGATAAAGACCGTATGCGTACCGGCATCATGCATACTAACCACGCGCGCATCAAAGTACGCAAGCGCGCCCAGGATGAAGGGGGCTCCGGTTTCCAGGGTGAATGTTTCCAGCCCGTCAAAGCGATGGCCGAGTTCAGTCTTTGGCGTGGCAAAATGGTTGGATATTCCGCGCTGGTCTTCGGCCAGGACGGTGACGCCAAAGCACTGGCTGTCGCGTACCAGGTCATGGGTGCGTGCGCCGCACTCGAGCGAGACCATAATGTAGGGCGGCTCGAGCGACAGCGAGGTAAACGAGCTGACCGTCATCCCGTGATACACGCCCTGATGCCGGGCGGTGACGAGCGTGACACCGGTCGCCCAGCGGCGCATGGCATGTCGGAGGATTTCAGGGTGGATGGGCATGGGGTTCTTTGGGGAAGCCGCACGATCATACTGAGGCGGGGCAGTGGCGTCAACCCACTTGCCAGCGCGCGCGCTTGTGGTGTAGGATCAATGCCAATGAGCAACCCTGACGATCCAACCCAAACCAACCCGCTCCGGCAAATCCTGGTTATTTTTGGCTGGGGTGTGGCGCTCGCCACCCTCTTTATGACGCTGATCCCCGGCGGGGCGCTGGCGAGCGCACTGGCGGGCAAATTGCAGGGTCAGGATACGGTTGGGTTTCTCCCCGCGTCCCCCGGTGAACTGCCAACCCCCACGGCGCGGCCGCGCCCGCGCATTGGGATCGTGGCCGGGCATTGGGGCAATGATTCCGGCACGGTTTGCGATGATGGGCTGACTGAGGCGCAGGTAAACCTGAATATCGCCCAGTTGGTCTCGGATCAATTAAACCTGGCCGGGTATGATGTGGATTTGCTCAAAGAGTTTGACCCGGTACTCTCCGGGTATCGGGCGCTGGCGCTCATCTCCATCCACGCCGATTCCTGCCAGTACATCAACGATCAGGCCACCGGCTTCAAAGTGGCCGGGGCGCTGGGCACCACCAACCCCGCCCGCGCCCAACGCCTGTCCGATTGCATCCGCAGCCGCTATGCCGCGTTGACCGGACTCCCTTTCCACAGCGGGAGCATTACCGCGGACATGACCAGCTACCATGCCTTTGATGAAATCCATCACGACACACCGGCCGTCATCATCGAAACGGGGTTTATGAACCTGGACCGGCAAATCCTGATCAGCTACCCTGAGATCGTTTCGAAGGGGATCAGCGATGGTGTGTTGTGTTATATTCGCAATGAGGACATCACCCTCTCCACACCCACCACCCCATGACCGCAACCGAAGAAGCTCAACTCGCTGTTCAATTTGCCCTCTCGCAGGCCGGGAAAGCGTTGCAACGCGGCCAAAAACGGGAGGCGCGCCGCTGGGCGGAACAAGCCGCCGCGCTCGCCCCCCACCGGGAAGAACCCTGGCTGATCCTGGCCGCGGTCGCCAGCCCCAAAGCCAGCATTGCCTATCTCCAGGAGGCCCTGCGCATCAACCCGCAGAGCCTGCGCGCCCGCAAGGGGATGGACTGGGCCTTGCAGCGGCTCAACACGCAGGCAGAAATGCGGCCCCCTTCGGCTCCGCTCAGGGCAAGCCCGGTACCCCCGCCTCCCCGCCGCAATATCCGCGTGGCCGGAGGCACACCCGCCGATCAAGTCAGGCCGCGCTCGGTCATCCTCCCCGGTTTCGCCGCCGTCCTGTTTGTCATTCTGCTGGCAGCCATCTGGTTCAGCACACCCACCCTCTCGCAAGCCTTTGCGGCACCCCAGATGGCCGCGGTTGCCATGGCGGAACTGGCGACGCCCAGCCCCAGCGCGACGCCCCTGCCCACGGAAACGCCCCAGCCGACCCAGACCCCCGCGCCCACCTCAACGCCCCTCCCCACGACCACCGCGTTGCCGACAGAGACTCCCTCCCCGCCGCCAACCGACACCCCGGAACCCACCCCAACCGAGGAGCCTACCGAGGCCCCGCCGCTTGTCGCCCTCCCCGAAGGTGTGGGCAGCGACGAGCATTGGATCGACGTTGACCTGGGCAACCAGCTAACCAGCGCCTATGATGGCACCGACCTCGTCGCCACCTTTGTCGTTTCCACCGGGACATGGCAAACGCCCACGGTCACAGGCGTATACAGGGTTTATGTGAAGTACCGGTATGCCGATATGTCCGGGCCGGGGTACTACCTTGCCAACGTGCCCTACGTCATGTATTTCTATCAGGGCTATGGCATTCACGGCACATACTGGCATAATAACTTTGGCACACCCATGAGCCACGGCTGTGTCAACCTGACGATTGATGACGCCGGCTGGATGTTTGATTTCGCCGATGTCGGCACGGTCGTAAATGTTCATAACTAATGGAGCAACCATTTCAAAAGCGTACGATTTGTCATTCCGAACGGAGTAAGGAATCCCCGCAAAGATCCATTCCAAATCTGTGCCGTAGGGATTTCTCCCTTCGGTCGAACCTGTCCTGAGCAACGTCGAAGGGAAGACAGAATTTGCCCGGATTTGAATTAATCCCTCAATAAGGTAGGACCAAAAACCAGGAGCAAACCATGAACGCCGCTTTTACCCATGCCAAGTACCACCTCAAACGACAAGCCATTGCCCTGACTGGCAAAGTGCGCATTTACAACCCTTCGGGGCAGCTCGTCCTCTTTTCCGAGCAAAAGATGTTCAAGATACGCGAGGACATCCGCATCTACGCCGATGAAGGCAAAGCGCAGGAAGTCCTGACGATCAAGGCGCGCAGCATTGTGGATTTTTCCGCCGCTTTTGACGTGGTGGACCCGGCCTACAACGCCAAAGTGGGCGTCCTGCGGCGCAAAGGTCTGCGCTCCATCCTGCGGGACCAGTGGGAAGTGCTGGATGCCAACGAGCAGTTGATTGGCATGCTTGAAGAAGACAGCATGGCCCTGGCGCTCATACGCCGTTTCCTCGCCAGCATCGTGCCGCAAAACTACGACATCAACGCCGGGGGCCGCCGCGTGGCCGACATCAAGCAACGCTTCAACCCTTTCCGTTACGAGTTGGATATTGATTTCAGCATGGATGCCAGTGGCGTGGTTGACCGGCGGCTGGGGATTGCCGCGGCGGTTTTGCTGGCGATGGTGGAGGGGCGGCAACAGTAAGATGGCGCACAAAGCCCTGTTTGAGGGGCTGGTAGTGGATGAGTTTGGCCGCCCGGTCGGTGTGGCGATGGTGGGCGATGAGCCATGTTATGTGGTGGATGACCGCGGCTTCCGCCGCCACATCGATTCCGCCGTCATTGACCGCCAGGTGCTCCAATCCTTTATGGAGATGATGGCAGGCCACGAGGATCTGGTTTCGGAGCAGGCGGCGAAAATGCTGGGGCAGGATGATCCCTTCAGCCGGGCTACCATTGCCAACCAGCTTAAGCATCTGGACAAGTATTTTGATCAGGTTTTGGAAACGGGCATCCCGGAGGAGCAGCGCGCATACATGGGGATGATGGGCTTCCGGGTGCGGGTCAATGTCCACGGGGAAGTGATCGAGGTGGAACAACCGGGGATGGCGGACCCCGACGAGGAGTAACCGGGTTCACCGGGGGGCGCGCACCTCAAGGGGTCACTGCCCCCCATGAGCGTGTTTATTCATCCCGGTAATCGTTATCTTCGGGGGGCCAGTCCAGTTCGACTGGGTTAAGCCACACAATTTCCAGTTCGGCTGTGCAGGAATGGCAGGTGATGCGCTGACCCAGTTCGGGCCAGGTCAGGATGAGGCTGGTGTGACAGGAGGGACAGTCCGCCTGGGTGGATGTGGGTTTGTGGGGGTCTCGATCATAAGCGCCGTGCATGGGGTCTTCTCCATGAATAAAATGCCGCTCAAGCAGGTTTAAGCGGCATTTTATCACACGGCGCGGCGGCCTTACCCAGCATAGCTCCAGCCCAGGTGCGGGAGGTTGAGCGTGTCGGTACACTCGCCGGGTTTGAGCACCTCGGCCCCGACGACTTCGCCCACCACGAGATCGTGGTCGCCGCCAATGTCATGAATTTCGCGCACGCGGATTTCCAGGTAGGCGGCCACGCCGTCCAGTACGGGGCACTGGACGATGGGGGAAAGGGTGTAAGCGGCCCCGTCCAGTTTGTCCGGTTTGCGCGCGCGGCTTTTGGTGAAGGCTTTGATCAGGCGGTCATCTTCCTTGCGAAAGATATTGAGGGCGAAGACCTTTCCCTTTTCCAGGAGGGTGTGCGAATAGGAATTTTTCGCAAGCGCGAGGATGACGAGCCGCGGGGTGAAGCTGGCCTGCGAGAACCAGTTGGCGACCATGATGTTGACTTCGCCCGCGCCGTCGTTGGTGGTGACGGCGTAAAAGCCGTAAGGAAGCATCCGCAAGGCTTCTGCGGCGAGGTCTTTGGTTTCTTCTGTCATGAGAGGAACTCCTTTTTAATGATGAATGCCTATTTTATTAGAGCTCTTGCAAAAGCACTTTGTCATTCCGAGCACGTTCGCTTTGCTCAGTGTAAACTCCGCGAGGAATCCCCGCGATGATTCGTTGATACTCATCAATGCGGGGATGTTTCGCTCCGCTCAACATGACATCATTACCTTGCAACCAGTCGCCCAAGGGGATACTGAGACATATGCAAGAGGTCTATTATATGGATGCTGGTGGGGATTGTCACTGTACGATGGTACAGAAGGGAGGCTTTGTCCTCAGCCCGCCCGCTGAGCTTATCGAAGCGGGACTTATCGAAGGATGTGTAATTGGGGTAGAATATTTTTATGGCATATGAGATGGTTCCAGAGGTGGCAAAGTTGGTTGAGCGAATTGTGGAGCTGGCGCATCCACTTCGCATTTTGCTGTTTGGCTCATTTGCCCGAAACACACAAAATTTTGACAGCGATGTCGATCTGCTGGTGGTGATGCCGGAAGGTACGCACCGCCGGAAAACAGCTCAACGGTTATACGGTGATGTCCGCGGGGCAGGAATACCGTTTGATATTTTGGTTGCCACGCCCGGTGATTTGGAAAAGCATAAAAATAATATCGGTTTAATTTATCACACTGTCCTCAAGGAGGGGGTTGAAGTTTATGCCGCCTGAGGAACATCAACCTGGCAGCGCCAAGGATTGGCTGCGATATGCAAGAAGCGATCTCGAATTAGCGCGTACAAGGCGGTCATCGCTTATTTTGTTGGTCACCCTTTGTTTTCATGCCCAACAAGCGGCGGAAAAAGCCTTCAAAGCGGTACTCATTTCCAGGAATATTTCCTTCCCCCGCACACACAATCTTCGCACATTAGTTGATCGCTTGCCACGCGACATGAATATTCCCAGCCCCGTTGAGCACTCTGTCCGATTGACCGATTACGCCGTGATCAGCAGGTATCCAGGTGATGTCGAGGAAATCGATGAAAGCGAATACTATGAAGCCCTCAGAATGGCGGAAATCGTCTTCGATTGGGCGGAACAAAACATTTAGCCTCTGTCACTGGGAAATTTGCTCTACATTTGTCGTCGCCATCAGAATTCTCCAAATGTTCGATGTGATCCAACTATAAATATCCTGCCCTCCTCCCGGAACCTCTTCCCCTCCCCCGCCGTCCCATCCCCAATCCGCCGCTTTGACCAACTCAGCGGGCGGACCAATCCTCAATCACTGATAACTGACTATTGACTCCTGAGCCTCCCCCATGTCGCTCCCCACCCGCCTTCTCACCTCCCTCTTCCTCGGCGCAGTCCTTTTCCTGCTCGGCCTCGTCTCCTTTATCGGCGTCTATCACTACGACCATGCCGGCGTCATCTTCCCCGGCGTCAGCGTCGCGGGCGTGGACGTCGCGGGCCTGACCGTCGCCGAGGCCGCCAACCAGCTGCGGGCCGCCATCCCCTATTCCGCCGCGGGCAGCATCGCCTTCCAGGACGGCTCCACGATCTGGATCGCCAAGCCCATCGAACTCGGCTTCATCCTTGACCCCAACGCCAGCGCCGCGGCCGCCTACGCCGTCGGGCGCACCACCGACCCGGGCTACGCCCTCGCCGCCCAGTTCCAGTTTGCCACGCTCGACCTCCCGCCCCAATACATCTATAACGAAGCCGCCGCCCTCGCCTACCTGCAAAACCTCGCCGCCACCATCAACGTCCCCACGGTGGAAGCCAATCTCGGGCTGAACGGCACCGAAGTCATCGTCCACTCCGGCCAGGTCGGGCGGGAACTCCACATCCAACCCGCCCTCGACGCCCTGCTCCCCCAATTGCAAACGCTCACCGATGGGCTGATCCTGCTCGAAGTGGAGGAAACGCCGCCCGTCATCTTTGACGCAGCCGCCCAAGCCGAGGTCGCCCGGCAAATTCTCAGCGCCCCGCTGGTGATCCGCGACCCCGACGCCCCCGTGGATGCCCCCGTCGAATGGGTCATCGCACCCGCGGCGCTCGCCGGGATGCTGACCATTGAAAGGGTCACGCTCCCGGAGGGGGGCGAACAATACCAGGTGGGCATCCGCACCGCCGAACTCAGCGATTTCCTCGCCGAAATTGCCCCCGGCCTCGCCATCTCCCCGCAGGATGCGCGTTTCATCTTTAATGACGAGACCCGCCAGCTTGAAAATATACAGCCCAGCATCACCGGGCGCGCCCTGCTCGTGGAGGCCAGCCTCGAAAGAATCAACCAGCAACTGGCCGCGGGTTCGCACCGGATTGACCTGGCTTTTGATTACGCCCTCCCCGCCGTCACCAGCGACTCCACCGCCGAGCAGCTTGGCATCACCGAACTGGTGGCCGCGCAGACCAGCTATTTCGTTGGCTCCAGCGCTTCCCGCATCCAGAACATCCGCGTGGCGGCGGGCCGGTTCCACGGGGTGGTCGTCCCCCCTGGGGCCACGTTCTCGATGGCGGACATCATCGGGGATGTCTCATTGGACACGGGCTTTGCCGAGGCCCTGATCATCTTTGGGGATCGGACGATCAAGGGGGTCGGCGGCGGCGTGTGCCAGGTATCCACCACTTTATTCCGCACCGCCTTCTTCGGCGGCTTCCAAATTGACGAACGCTACTCACACGCCTACCGGGTTTATTATTACGAACAGGCCAACGCCAGCGGAGCCACAAACTCCAATCTCGCCGGGCTGGACGCCACCGTGTACGTCCCGCTCGTGGATTTCAAGTTCACCAACGACACGCCGAACTGGCTGCTGATGGAAACGTATGTCACCAATACCAGCCTGACCTGGAAGTTTTACTCCACCTCGGATGGCCGCTCGGTGGAATGGGAAACGACCGGCCTGCAAAACAAGGAAGAGCCGCCCAAGCCGCTCTATGAAGAAAACCCATCGCTTAAGAAAGGGGAAATCCGGCAGGTGGATTGGGCTGTGGAAGGCGCCGATGTCACCGTGACGCGCACGGTCATCCGCAACGGCGCAGTCATCCACGAGGATGTCTTCACCACCCATTACGCGCCGTGGCGGGCCGTCTACGAATACGGGCCGGGCACCAAAATCCCGCCCGAGGACGATGAGGACAACGGGGCGTATTAGCGGGGAGTGTGGGTATAATTTGCCGCATGACGACTGCGCTGGAGATTCCAAAAACTGAGTGGGTTAGGTACGCACCCGCCGCGCGCGCCCGCGCCGCCAACGCTGGCTTGACAGCTGAAGAAAACTCCACACGGGAAGCATTGCTGGAACAGCTCAAACGGGTTGCTCAAATCCTGCGAGAAGATTTTGGCGCAAGCCGGGTCATTGTCTTTGGCTCTCTCGCCCATCAACTTTGGTTTCATCCGGATTCTGACGTGGATTTGGCGATCGAAGGCATCGCACCCGATGATTACTTCAAGGCCTATGCCGTCCTCGAAAAATATATAAAGGGAAGGAAAATCGACCTGGTTGATATGAAGGATGCCCTACCTGCGGTGCTAGGTGAAATTGAAACGCAGGGGATCGAGTTGTGAATAACATTTACCGGGAAATTGCGAGGCGCATTCGTCTTGAGCTTCCCAATATTGAACGGCTCGCCAATCGCATCCTGCTCGTTTGGAACAGGGCCAAACTGAATGCAGCTGAACAGGACGTTTACATCGAATCAGCCGCACTCAATCTGCAAAGTTTCTATTCCGGGATCGAGCACCTTTTTGAATATATCGCCAGGGATATTGACCGATCCATGCCCACCGGCGAAAACTGGCATATCTCGCTCTTGTCACAGATGGGACAGGAATTTGGCGAAATCCGCCCGGCGGTTATCAGTGAGCAGGATTCCCTGCGATTGCTCGACTACTTGAAATTCCGTCACGTAGTCCGCAATATCTACACCCACAACCTGAACCCGGACAGGATGAATGACAAGATTTCCAACCTGCCTGAACTCTTGGAGAGCATAAAGGCAGAGTTTATGTCCTTTGCTGATTTCCTGGACTTTGTAGCCACTACTGAATAACCGGAGCGCCTTCCCATGACCCCAGCCCCCCCCGTCCACCCCGACCTGCTCGAAATCCTGCGTTGCCCGGTCGCGGTCCACTACACCGACCGCGGCGACGACCCCGGCAGGCTCGAACTCGTCCACGGCTGCTGGCTCGTCTGCGCCGACAGCGGCTACAAATATCCCATCCGCGACGGCATCCCGATCATGCTCATAGACGTTGGCGAGAAATACAAAGACACCCTCGTCACCGACCTGCCCGTCCCCCCGCCCACCGCGTAGGGGCGGGGTCCCCCCGCCCAGTCCCCCCGCCCAGTCCCCCCGCCCAGTCCCCCCGCCCACGACCCCGCCATCAAGCCATCAAGGGCGAAGCATCCACCTACCTATGTCCAATCAGCCGCCAGATCCGTGGGTGGATGCTTCGCCCCTACGCTCCGGCAACGACACCCTCGCCGAAACCGCCGCCCGCCAAATTGCCGCAATCGGCGCGCCGGCGATCCCCAACCTCCTCAAATTAACCGAACCCGAAAATGACCCGGACACCCGCTGGTGGGCTGTGCGCGCCCTTTCCGGGATCAATGCCCCCGAAATTGGCAGCCACCTCGCCAGTTTCCTCCGCGACCCCGACCCGGCCCTCCGGGAGTGCGCCACCCTCGGGCTGAGCCAGCACCCAACCGAATCCGCCATCCCCGAACTCATCGCCTGCCTCAGCGGCCCCAACCGCCTGCTCGCCCGCCTCGCCGGGAATGCCCTTGCCAGCATCGGCAGCCCGGCCGTCCCTGCCCTCATTGCAATCATGGAAAAGGGCGGGCGTGAAACCCGCCCCTACGAACCGGCGGCCCGGCTGGAAGCCGCCAAAGCCCTCGCCACCATCGGCGATCAGCGTGCCATCCCCGTTTTCCTCAAAGCCATCCAGGACGGCGACACCAGCCTGATCGAATACTGGGCCGATTTTGGCCTGGATCAGATGGGCGTTGGGATGGCGTTTTTTGAGCCGTGAGGCAGACGTAGACAGGGAAACAAGTAGACAAGTAGACACGTGTTTACAGACCTGTTTACCTATTTACCTGTTTCCCAATTACCTGCCTTTCAATTCGTCCCCGCCCAGATCATCCACAACGCAATCATCGCCATCCCGATCCCAAAACGGATGACGAACGCCCAGCCCCAGCCGATCATCAGCGCTTTGGCCGTGGCCAACGCCTTTTCGTGGCTGCCCTGCCGCCTGCGCTCGGCGAGATAGAGCAGGAGCGGCGCGGCGATCAAGCCGCCGATCGGGGGGAAGATGAGCGTAAACACCACGCCCGCCCCGAGGGCTAGCAGGATTGACGCCCACGAGGCCCCGTTCTCCTTCGCTTTTGCGCCCATCATCACGTTATCGGCCACCACGCTGACCAGCACCAGCACGGTCAGCACGATAAAGATAATCACGCCCGCCGTCCCAAAACCGGACACAATCCCGTAAATCAGCGCCACCACCCAGATGATCACGGTCCCTGGAAAAACCGGGATCACCAGCCCCAACAGGGACACTATCATGATCACAAAACTCAGCGTTTCTCCAATGGCTTCCAACCAAACTCGAAAATTCTCCATTTGATGCTCTCCTCGCAAAATGATACGCACGATGATCCAACCCGTTCCAAAACACCTCACTCATCACTTATCACTCATCACTTATTACGCCGCATACCTATCCGCCTGCGCCGATGACTTCTATCCCGCCCATCCACGGGCGCAGCACATCCGGGATCACCACCGACCCATCCGCCTGCTGGTAATTCTCCAGCACGGCGATCAGCGCGCGCGGCAGACCCAGCCCTGACCCATTGAGCGTGTGCGGCAATTGCACCTTCCCGCCATCCGCCGGGCGGTAGCGGATGTTGGCGCGGCGCGCCTGGAAATCGCCATCATTCGACACCGACGAGACCTCCAGCCACTCCCCACAGCCCGGCGCCCAGACTTCAATATCATACGTGATGTTCCCGCCGAACCCGAGGTCGCCCGTGCATAGCTGGATGATCCGGTACGCCAGCCCCAGCCCGGCGCAGGTGGCTTCGGCGTCGGCCAGCATCTTTTGGAGCGCGGCTTCTGAATCCTCCGGCTTGGCGTAAGCGTACATCTCCACCTTGTCAAACTGGTGGCCGCGCTTGATGCCGCGCACATCGCGCCCGGCGCTCATCTTCTCGCGGCGGAAGCACGGGGTATAGGCGGTGAACTTCAGCGGCAGGTCCGCCTCGTCAATGATCTCGTCCATGTACAGCCCGGTCAGCGGCACCTCGGCGGTGGGCACCATGTAGTAATCTTCCTCGTGGTCTTTGTAAAGGTTGTCGGCAAATTTCGGGAGTTGCCCCGCCGCATAGACAATGTCGCTTTTGACCATGAACGGCAGGTATTTTTCCTCATAGCCCTGCCGGATGTGCAGGTCGAGCATCCAGGCGATCAGGGCGCGTTGCAGGCGCGCACCCGCGCCGTTGAGGACGTAGAAGCGCGACCCGGCGAGTTTTGTGCCCCTCTCAAAATCGATGATCCCCAATTGGGGGCCGAGTTCCCAATGCGGTTTGGGGGCAAACCCGAATTCACGCGGAGTCCCTTCGGTGCGGAGGATCACGTTTTCGTGCTCTCCCGTGCCAAGGGGAACGCGGGGGTCGGGCAGGTTGGGGAAGGTGGACATCAGCCCCTGGAGGGCCGCGTCCACCTCGCGGAGTTGCCCGTCTAGTTGGCTGATCCGGTCCCCGACGGCGCGCATGGCGTCAATTTTGGCCTGGCGCGCGGCGGGGTCCTTCATCTGGCCGATCTCTTTGGAAACGGCGTTGCGTTCGGCTTTGAGGGCTTCCGTCTCCTGGAGTATCTCGCGGCGGCGGGTATCCAGTTGGATCACGCCATCCACCGGGGACACGTCCATTTGCCTGAGCCGCAGCCCCTGGCGAACCCGGTCCGGGTTTTCACGAAAAAGATTGATGTCGAGCATGTTGCACCTCCGAGGATTAAAAGAATACGCCCCCTTCGTTTGCAGGACGAGGGGGGCGTTCGTGGTGCCACCTGCATTTATCGTCATTATGACGAACTCTTCCCGCTGTAACGGGCATGCCCGGCTCCCTTGGCGGTTGGCCGTTTCGGGAGCGCCTGATCAAACCTTGGGGGTTTGATGCGATGGAGGGGATTTCGCCGCTTGCCTTGCTGCTTCACACTGTCCAGCAGCTCGCTGAAAAGTTGGGCGGGTACTTGTCTCCGTGGGTTTTGATGGGGGGGATTATATCAAAGAGGCAGGCGATTAGGAATCAGGGAGATTTTAATTTCCTGGCTTCCAAAGCCCGGTGGAGAGATACCATCCAATCAATTCGCCAACCACCGTATATTCCCCTGTGCCAAGGTTGAGAATAGCAAGGTATGGAAAATGATCGTAGCTGTAATAGGTGCTGGGATCAACATCAAGCGCGGCAAATCTGCCATCGGGAGAAAAGGCGAAGCCGTGAACGACAAAAAGCGGTTCTTCGAATATGCCGTCTTGATCAAATTGGGTAACCGGGCAATCAATCTGGCGAGTCGCGATTGTAAGGAGACAAAAACCACCCGTGTGTCCTGCAACATTGTCCGCAGGAACTTCGAAGGCGTAGGCGATTTGCAATCCATCTGGAGTCCAGCTATAAAATCGGGTGTAGGCATCTGCTCCGTGCCGGTTGGATACCTCCGGGAAACACAAAGTAGCCCCAGACAAGAGATCGAAAATACAGGGAGGATTTGGCTTAACAAAATGAAATGGATCAAGCGTATGCAAGATACTGGACCCATCCGGTGACCAGGAATAATTGGCTATATTTTTATAAGAAGCCACAAGGGTTTGAGCGGCTACGTCATAAATTTTGAGACGATAAACATCGTAATCCGGGTTTAGTTGCGTGTCATGGACTCCCTCACCCTCGGAGATTGCCAACAAAGCGCCCGCTGGCGACCATGATCTATCGAAATCATCTTTTCCATCCAGCGGATCCGAAATCTCAAAAGTCTCCCCTGATAAAATGTCAACGATCACCGTGGCAGGCTCAATGCTTGACCAATGGTTTTGAAACAAATACCGTCCGTAATTTGAGATACGCCATTCCTCAACAAGAAAAAATTCGCTGCTGGCTGGATCATCAGTAGTGGCAACAAGCGGAGCGGGCACGGGGGAATCCTTGATGTCTAAAAAGGTCAGTACATTCCCGCGGGTCAAATGGCGGTGAACCTGTCCCGTACGTAGCTCAATCATGGCGATTTGTTCTCCATCCTGTGACAGAAAACCAATATTTGCGCCGTTCGGCGTCCAGAAAAAGGCGGAAATTTCCAGTTGAGGAAAATCATAACGTTCACCCAAATCGGCATTCCATAAAATCATGCCCTCAAAATTCCCGTTGCGGGTTCCGACAGGTGTCAGCAAAATGTTGTTGTTATCGTCAATAACCCAGCCGGCTGATTCACTGACATATCTCAGCCTGTGGCAGTCTTGGCCGGACAGGTGCGAGCACAAGGTTGGTCAAGCGCAGTTTGAAGCGAGGCAAACGGTGGAGCGCGATCGCCAGGCAGCGCTGGAGAAA